>ERZ827037.1227-NODE-1227-length-28639-cov-11.899384_pt1 | contig 28639 bp, 16 predicted proteins | sample MGYA00519924_ERZ827037 | MGnify/ENA primary metagenome ERZ827037 (study PRJEB31778, sample SAMEA3449250) | human gut metagenome | biome: human gut; feature: human-associated habitat; material: faeces | place: United Kingdom | collected 2010/2012 ...
TGAACCAGTTTAAAGATATTATTTTGGGCAACCACCCGGCGAAATACAAAAGAGTCGCGGACTCTCAGAAATGTTTGCGCGTAAGCGGAAAGCACAATGACTTGGAGGAGGTAGGACACGATACTTACCATCATACCATGTTCGAAATGCTCGGTAACTGGTCGTTCGGCGATTACTTCAAGAAAGAAGCCATCAGTTGGGCATGGGAATATCTGGTAGATGTCTTGAAACTGAATCCGGAACATCTCTACGCAACCGTATTCGAAGGAAGTCCCGAAGAAGGATTGAGCCGTGACGACGAAGCCGCTTCCTATTGGGAACAATTCCTGCCGAAAGATCATATCATCAACGGCAACAAGCACGATAATTTCTGGGAAATGGGTGATACAGGACCTTGCGGACCTTGTTCCGAAATTCATATCGACCTCCGTCCGGCAGAAGAACGCGCCAAGATTTCCGGTCGCGACCTCGTGAACCATGATCATCCGCAGGTGATTGAAATCTGGAATCTCGTATTCATGCAGTACAACCGCAAGGCAGACAGCAGTCTTGAACCGCTTCCCGCAAAAGTGATCGACACCGGTATGGGATTCGAGCGTCTTTGTATGGCACTCCAAGGCAAAACGTCCAATTATGATACGGACGTATTCCAGCCAATGCTGAAAGCGATTGCAGCCATGTCGGACACAGAATACGGGAAAGACAAGCAGCAAGATATCGCCATGCGTGTGATTGCCGACCACATCCGTACCATCGCGTTCTCTATCACGGACGGTCAGTTGCCTTCCAACGCTAAAGCAGGTTATGTGATCCGTCGTATCCTCCGCCGTGCCGTCCGTTATGGCTATACATTCCTCGGACAGAAGCAAGCATTCATGTACAAGTTGCTTCCTGTGCTGATTGAGAATATGGGTGAGGCTTATCCGGAACTGATTGCACAAAAGACATTGATTGAAAAGGTAATCAAAGAAGAAGAAGAATCATTCCTCCGCACATTGGAGACAGGTATCCGTCTGTTGGATAAGACAATGGAAGATACCAAAACTGCCGGAAAAACAGAAATCAGCGGTAAAGACGCTTTTACCTTATATGATACTTTCGGGTTCCCGCTCGACTTGACAGAATTGATTCTCCGTGAAAACGGTATGACCGTCAACATCGAAGAGTTCAACGAAGAGATGCAGCAGCAGAAGCAACGTGCCCGTAACGCTGCCGCTATCGAAACCGGTGACTGGATCACGCTGAAAGAAGGGACGACCGAATTCGTCGGTTACGACTATACGGAATACGAAGCTTCAATTCTTCGCTATCGCCAGATCAAGCAGAAAAACCAGACCTTGTATCAGATTGTACTAGACTATACTCCGTTCTATGCGGAAAGCGGTGGTCAGGTAGGTGATACCGGTGTGTTGGTAAGCGAGTTCGAAACGATTGAAGTGATCGACACCAAGAAAGAAAACAACCTTCCGATACATATTACCAAAAAGTTACCCGAACATCCGGAAGCTCCGATGATGGCTTGTGTAGACACCGACAAACGTGCTGCCTGCGCAGCCAATCACTCGGCCACTCACTTGCTGGACGCTGCTCTCCGTGAAGTTTTGGGTGAACACGTAGAACAGAAAGGTTCGTTGGTTACACCGGATTCCTTACGTTTCGACTTCTCTCACTTCCAGAAAGTGACCGATGAAGAAATCCGCAAGGTAGAGCACATTGTCAACGCCAAGATACGTGCCAACATTCCTTTGAAGGAGTACCGCAATATTCCTATCGAAGAAGCGAAAGAGCTGGGTGCTATCGCTCTCTTCGGCGAGAAGTATGGTGACAGAGTGCGTGTGATACAGTTCGGATCTTCCATCGAATTCTGTGGAGGTACACACGTAGCTGCTACAGGAAACATCGGTATGGTGAAAATCATCTCCGAAAGTTCCGTTGCTGCCGGTGTCCGCCGTATCGAGGCTTACACAGGAGCACGGGTAGAAGAAATGCTGGACACTATTCAAGACACCCTCAATGACTTGAAAGCTCTCTTCAACAATACTCCGGATCTGGGTATCGCTATCCGTAAATACATTGACGAAAACGCAGGTTTGAAGAAGCAGGTGGAAGACTTCATGAAAGAAAAAGAAGCAGCCTTGAAAGAAAGACTGTTGAAGAATATACAGGAAGTAAACGGTGTCAAGGTTATTAAGCTTTGCGCTCCACTGCCTGCAGAAGTGGTGAAGAACATTGCTTTCCAACTTCGCGGTGAAATTACGGAAAACTTGTTCTTCGTAGCCGGAAGCACGGACAACGGCAAACCGATGTTGACAGTCATGTTGAGCGACAACCTCGTAGCAACCGGCCTGAAGGCAGGCAACTTGGTAAAAGAGGCTGCCAAGCTGATTCAAGGTGGCGGCGGTGGTCAACCGCACTTTGCTACCGCCGGAGGTAAGAATGCCGACGGACTACCGGCAGCAGTTGAAAAAGTGATAGAGCTGGCAGGAATCTAAAAGTAAACAGATAAAAGGATAGCGTGTCTTAAGGTAGGAATTACTTTAAGACACGCTTTTTTATATATAAATTCAAGCCCCTTATTCCAGTTGTTACGGTTTTTTCCTATCTTTGCCAACAGATTAGTTATTTTCTTATCCTTCAAATAAATAAAATAAGTAATCACTAATACCTAAAGAGCAATGAGAACGCCTATTTATCTATGCTTGCTGTTAACCTGCATGCTGGTTTCCTGTACCCCTACGCAAGAAAAACACGAAACAGATTACACATTGTACGTAAATCCGTTCATCGGAACCGACTTCACCGGAAACACGTATCCCGGTGCTCAAGCTCCTTTCGGCATGGTGCAGCTCAGCCCTGACAACGGACTTCCCGGTTGGGACCGCATCTCCGGTTATTTCTATCCGGACAGTACCATTGCCGGATTCAGCCATACCCACCTTTCCGGTACAGGAGCAGGAGATCTGTACGACATCTCTTTTATGCCTGTCACCCTTCCTTATAAAGAAGCGGAAGCGCCTCTAGGCATTCATTCCAAATTCTCTCATGAAGATGAAAGCGCTTGCGCAGGTTATTATCAAGTACGATTGAAAGACTACAATATCAACGTCGAACTGACTGCAACTGAACGTTGCGGTATCCAACGTTACACCTTTCCCGAAGCCCAATCCGCCATCTTCCTAAATTTGAAAAAGGCCATGAACTGGGACTTCACTAATGATTCCTATATCGAAAAGATAGACTCTGTTACCATTCAAGGCTACCGCTTCTCCGATGGTTGGGCACGCGACCAGCACATCTATTTCCGCACCCGTTTCTCCAGACCTTTCGAGAAAATGGAACTGGACACTACGGCTATTATCAAAGACAATAAACGTATCGGTACAGCCGTCATCGCCCGCTTCGACTTCAATACCAAAGAAGGTGAGCAAATTCTCGTCAATACTGCCATTTCCGGCACAAGCATGGACGGTGCAGCCAAAAACCTGCAAGCGGAAGTCCCCGAAAACGACTTCGATAAATACCTGGCTGAAACAAAAGCGAATTGGAACCGCCAACTTAGTAAAATCGAAGTGAAAGGCGATAACGAAGACGACAAAGTAAACTTCTACACTGCTCTCTATCATTCGATGATTGCCCCGACCATCTACAATGATGTGGACGGCACTTACTACGGCCCTGATAAGAAAGTGCACCAGGCAGACGGCTGGGTAAACTACAGCACTTTCTCCCTGTGGGATACCTATCGTGCAGCCCATCCTCTCTTCACTTACACAGAGCCGGAGCGTGTCAACGACATGATAAAATCCTTCATTGCCTTCTACGAGCAAAACGGCCGGTTGCCGGTATGGAACTTCTACGGAAGTGAAACAGACATGATGATCGGCTATCATGCCGTTCCTGTCATCGCAGACGCCTATCTGAAAGGTATCGGTGATTTTGATGCGGAGAAAGCATTGAACGCTTGTGTTGCAACCGCCAATCTGGACAGTTATCGAGGTATCGGGCTTTACAAAGAATTAGGATATATTCCCTACAACGTGACAGACCATTACAACGCAGAAAACTGGTCATTATCTAAAACCTTGGAATATGCCTTCGACGATTACTGCATTGCCGAAATGGCTAAGAAGATGGGTAAACAAGACATTGCGGACACATTCTACAAACGTTCCCGGAACTATAGAAATCTTTATAACCCGGAAACCTCTTTCATGCAGCCGCGCGATGACAAGGGGCACTTTATCAAAGGTTTCAAAGCCGACGACTATACTCCACACATCTGCGAAAGCAACGGATGGCAGTATTTCTGGTCGGTACAGCACGATATCGACGGATTGATAGACCTTGTAGGCGGCAAAAACAGATTTGCCGAGAAACTGGACAGTATGTTCACCTATCATCCGGCAGCAGACGCCGAACTTCCACTGTTCAGTACGGGAATGATCGGTCAATACGCACATGGAAACGAACCGAGCCATCATGTCATCTACTTTTTCAATTCAATAGGCTTCAATGAACGGACTCAATATTACGTAGCAAAAGTAATGAACGAACTTTATAAGAACGAGCCTGCCGGTCTTTGCGGCAACGAAGATTGCGGGCAAATGTCGGCATGGTACGTATTCAGCGCAATGGGCTTCTATCCGGTAAATCCGGTCAGCGGCAAGCACGAAATAGGAACCCCGCTCTTTCCGGAAATGCAGTTGCATCTGACAAACGGTAAAACATTTACCGTGCTGGCTCCTAATGTAAACAAGAAGAATATCTATATACAGTCAACCAAAGTAAACGGACACCCCTACGACAAAACGTATATCACCCATGAACAAATCATGAGTGGAGCCACCGTAGAATTCGAGATGGGCAGTACCCAAAAAACAATCGGAGTCATATTCGAGGAAAAACGACCTTAAATATATCTGAACTAATATCTATTGAGAGAATGAATGAAAACTTCGATGTAACCTACAAAGCATTATTCCGCAAGTACTACCCCAGCCTCATCTTCTACGCTACCCGCCTGGTAGGGGAAGAAGAGGCGGAAGACGTGGTACAGGATGTCTTTGTGGAGCTATGGAGACGGAAAGACAGCATAGAGATAGGCGACCAGATACAGGCTTTTCTCTACCGTGCCGTCTATACCCGTGCCCTCAACGTGTTGAAACATCGCAATGTGGAAGACGGCTACTGTGCTGCTATGGAGGAAATTAACCAGAAACGTGCAGAATTCTATCAGCCGGATAACAATGAAGTAATCCGGCGAATTGAAGACAGAGAACTACGTAAAGAGATCTACAACGCCATTAATGAATTGCCGGACAAGTGCAAGGAAGTTTTCAAGCTAAGCTATCTGCACGAAATGAAAAACAAAGAGATAGCCGATGTTCTCGGCATTTCACTCCGCACGGTAGAGGCTCATATGTACAAGGCCTTGAAGTACTTGCGCAGCCGCCTCGATCCGCTTTGGATAATTCTTTTCTTATTTTTATGGAGAGATTGGTAAGTGTTTTTATGTTTTGAATTGTATTATTAATATGAAGGAAAAGAAAATGAGTAATCTGAGTGAAGATATAATCAACAGATATCTGACAGGACAATGTTCCGAAGAAGAGCTTATCGAAGTGAATGCTTGGATGAAGGAATCGGAAGAGAATGCCCGTCAGTTATTTCGTATGGAAGAAATTTATCATTTAGGTAAATTCGACCAATATGCCGACGGACAACGGATGCTTCGTGCAGAAAAACGACTTTATAAGAAACTGGACGAGGAGAAAGGAAAACAGAATAAAATACTGCGTATGCATCGTTGGATGAAATATGCAGCAGTCATTGCTATCATATTTTCCATCAGCGGTGGAATCGGATATTGGTTTTATCACAATGGAACCGACCAGCAAATGATGGTTGCAGTTGCCAATGAAGGTATTGTGAAGGAAGTCGTTCTGCCGGACGGAACCAAAGTCTGGCTAAACAACTCGGCTACCTTAAAGTACCCGCGCGAGTTTTCCGAAAAAGAACGTAATGTACATTTGGAAGGAGAAGCCTACTTCGAAGTTACCAAAAATCGTCATAAGCCATTCACCGTACAAAGTGACGCCATGCGTGTACGCGTATTGGGTACCACATTCAACTTCAAATGCGACAAGCGTTGCCGAGTAGCCGAAGCAACATTGATTGAAGGCGAAATAGAAGTGAAAGGGAACAAGGAAGAGGGACAAATCATCCTTACTCCCGGACAGCGTGCGGAACTGAACAAAAGCAACGGCCGACTGACTGTAAAACAAGTAGACGCCAAGTTGGATGCAGTATGGCATGACAACCTGATTCCATTCCAAAAAGCCGATATATTCACAATAACCAGAACATTGGAGCGTTTCTATGATGTGAAGATTATTCTGTCTCCCGATATGAAACCGGACAAAACTTACTCCGGTGTACTAAAACGGAAGTCCGACATCGAATCCGTACTGAAATCATTGCAGAACTCCATACCTATTGATTATAAGATTGTCGGAAACAATATCTTTATTTCTCCTAAATAAGAAATATAAGGTGTGAAACTAAAAAGCTATTAATACCATGAAATTAAAAACATTCCTTCTAGTAGGATGTTTAGGAGGTTTATTTACACTTAGCTCCTGCACAGCCCCCACTAACGTAAAAGACTATAGTGCATACGTCAACCCTTTCATCGGTACCGGTGGACATGGACATACTTTTCCCGGCGCAGTAGTTCCCCACGGCATGATTCAGCCCAGTCCGGACACCCGGATTGACGGTTGGGACGCCTGTTCCGGTTATTATTATGCCGATTCTACAATCAATGGTTTCTCCCACACACACGTCAGCGGCACAGGGTGCTGTGATTATGGGGACGTACTGTTCATGCCAACTGTAGGCAAACAACAATACCTGACTACCGATCCTCAAAGTCAAGTACTAGCCTATGCTTCTTCTTTTTCTCACGAAAATGAGGTAGCCGAACCGGGATATTATGCTGTTTTTCTAGATACTTATCAGGTAAAAGCTGAAATATCAGCCACCAAACGTGGCGCTATCCACCGTTATACTTTCCCCGAAAGTTCGGAATCCGGCTTAATCATCGATTTAGATTACAGCCTGCAACGACAGACAAACTCGGAGATGGAAATAGAAGTAATCAGTGACACGGAAATATGTGGACATAAGAAAACGACCTATTGGGCTTTCGACCAATATATTAATTTCTATGCCAAATTCTCCCAACCGTTCTCTTACACATTGATAACAGACTCTATCACCATGGACGACGGCAAACGTCTTCCTGTCTGCAAAGCCCTGTTGCATTTCAATACAAAGAAGAATGAACAAATACTTGCGAAAGTAGGCGTCTCTGCCGTCGACATAGCAGGTGCACGCAAGAATGTCGAATCAGAGATTCCCGGATGGGATTTTGATAAAGTACGCAAAGACGCACGACAGGCATGGAATCAATATCTGTCGAAAATTGATATTACAACTTCCGACAAGGAAGACAAGACCATCTTCTACTCCGCTCTCTATCACACAGGAATCAGCCCGAATCTGTTCAGCGATGCAGACGGACGTTATTTAGGTATGGATCTCGAAGTACATCAGGGAGATACCGCCAATCCCGTATATACAGTATTTTCCTTATGGGACACCTTCCGTGCATTGCACCCGTTAATGACAATTATCGACCCCGATCTGAATAACCAGTTTATCAATTCACTGATAAAGAAGCACCAGGAAGGCGGAATATACCCGATGTGGGATTTGGCTTCCAACTATACAGGCACCATGATTGGCTATCATGCTGTCCCCGTCATAGTGGACGCCTACATGAAAGGATACCGTAACTTCGATGCAAAAGAAGCCTATAAAGCCTGTCTGCGTGCAGCCGAATATGATACCACCGGTATCAAATGCCCGGACTTGGTACTGCCTCATCTCATGCCGAAAGCGAAATATTATAAAAATGCGATTGGGTATATTCCCTGCGATCGCGAAAACGAATCCGTAGCCAAAGCCTTGGAGTATGCGTATGACGACTGGTGTATCTCTATCTTCGCAGAAGCAATGAACGATTTTGAATCCAAAGCCAAATACGAACGTTTTGCCAAAGCATACGAATTCTATTTCGACAAATCAACTCGTTTCATGCGCGGACTTGATTCGAAAGGTGAATGGCGCACACCATTCAATCCGCGTGCATCAACCCATCGCAACGATGATTATTGTGAAGGAACAGCCTGGCAATGGACTTGGTTTGTACCTCACGATATAGATGGACTGGTCAATCTGATGGGTGGAGAAGACGCATTCGTTCAGAAACTCGATTCGTTATTCACGGCCGATTCATCACTCGAAGGCGAAACAACATCGTCAGACATTAGCGGACTTATCGGTCAATATGCACATGGCAACGAACCCAGCCATCATGTGATTCATTTATACAATTACGTGAACCGCCCATGGAGAACTCAAGAATTGGTGGATAGTGTTTATCGTAGTCAGTATGCCAACAGTGTAGATGGATTATCCGGTAATGAGGATTGCGGTCAGATGTCTGCCTGGTACGTTCTCAACTCCATGGGATTCTATCAGGTATGTCCCGGAAAACCGGTATATTCTATCGGACGTCCAGCTTTCGACAAAGCAGTGATCAATCTGCCCGAAGATAAAACATTCAGTATAATAGTTAAAAACAACTCCAAAGAGAATAAATACATTGAAAGCATATCACTGAACGGCAAATCTTTGGACACTCCATTCTTCAATCATCAGGATATAGCAAATGGTGGAACAATGGAAATCAGTATGACCGACAAACCTAATTACAAAACACATATACCATGAAAAGAATATTATTAATTGCTAGTGTGCTTGGTTGTACACTCTTTGCCAAAGCGGAAGACTGGACACAGTATGTCAATCCGCTAATGGGTTCGCAGTCCTCCTTTGAGTTATCAACAGGTAACACTTATCCCGCCATCGCCCGTCCTTGGGGAATGAACTTCTGGACTCCCCAAACAGGAAAAATGGGAGACGGATGGCAATACACCTATACTGCCAATAAGATTCGTGGTTTCAAACAAACGCATCAGCCCAGCCCGTGGATTAATGACTACGGGCAATTCTCCATCATGCCGATAGTCGGCAAACCCGTGTTTGATGAAGAAAAACGCGCCAGTTGGTTTGCTCACAAAGGAGAAACAGCTACTCCTTATTATTATAAGGTATACCTTGCCGAACATGATATAGTGGCGGAAATGACGCCGACGGAACGTGCCGTTCTTTTCCGTTTTACTTTCCCGGAGAACGATCATTCATATATTGTGGTAGACGCTTTCGACAAAGGTTCGTATATCAAGGTGATTCCCGAAGAAAACAAGATCATCGGCTATACTACCCGCAATAGCGGAGGAGTTCCCGAAAACTTTAAGAATTACTTTATCATCGAGTTCGACAAGCCCTTTACTTATAAAGCAACGGTAGCCAACGGCAATCTGCAAGAAAACGTTGCAGAACAAACGACTGATCATGCCGGAGCCATCATCGGATTCCGGACACATAAAGGTGAGCAGGTACACGCCCGCATCGCCTCTTCCTTTATCAGCTTCGAGCAGGCTGCCACCAATATGAAAGAGTTGGGCAAAGACAATATTGAGCAGCTAGCCAAAAAAGGAAAAGAAGCTTGGAATCAGGTTTTGGGCAAAATAGAAGTAGAAGGTGGAAATCTTGACCAACATCGTACATTCTACTCATGTCTGTACCGCTCCTTACTCTTTCCACGTAAATTCTACGAACTGGACGCAACAGGAAAACCTATTCACTACAGCCCGTACAACGGACAAGTATTGTCGGGTTATATGTATACCGACACAGGTTTTTGGGATACATTCCGTTGCCTGTTCCCATTATTGAACCTGATGTATCCTTCCATCAACAAGGAAATGCAGGAAGGACTTATCAATACATACAAAGAAAGCGGATTCTTCCCCGAATGGGCAAGTCCCGGACACAGAGGGTGTATGGTGGGCAATAACTCTGCCTCTGTCTTGGTAGATGCCTATATGAAAGGCGTCAAAGTAGACGATATCAAAACCTTGTATGAGGGTTTGCTTCACGGGACAGAGAATGTTCATCCTCAGGTTTCTTCAACAGGACGCTTAGGACACGAATACTACAACAAACTGGGTTATGTTCCGTATGACGTAAAAATCAATGAGAACGCCGCCCGCACTTTGGAATACGCTTACGATGACTGGTGCATTTATAAACTGGCCAAAGAACTGAAACGTCCGAAAAAAGAAATCAGTCTCTTCGCCAAACATGCCATGAACTATAAAAATCTTTTCGACAAGGAGTCTAAACTGATGCGCGGACGCAATGCGGACGGTACATTCCAATCTCCGTTCTCTCCGCTGAAATGGGGTGACGCCTTTACGGAAGGCAACAGTTGGCACTACACTTGGTCCGTATTCCACGATCCTCAAGGACTTATCGATCTGATGGGCGGGAAAAAAGAGTTTATCACTATGATGGATTCCGTATTCGCCGTACCTCCCGTTTTCGATGAAAGCTACTACGGACAGGTGATTCACGAAATCCGTGAAATGACCGTTATGAATATGGGTAACTACGCACATGGCAACCAGCCCATCCAGCACATGATTTATCTGTACGACTATGCAGGTCAACCCTGGAAAGCCCAATATTGGTTACGACAGGTTATGGACCGGATGTACACTCCCGGACCGGACGGGTATTGCGGTGATGAAGACAACGGACAGACTTCCGCCTGGTATGTATTCTCTGCCCTCGGCTTCTATCCTGTATGTCCGGGTACGGATGAATATATTGTAGGCGCTCCATTATTCAAGAAAGCCACCCTTCACTTCGAAAACGGCAATAGTCTGGTGATTGACGCTCCAAATAACAGCAAGAAGAATTTCTATATCAACTCCATGAGTTTCAACGGAACCGATTATACCAAGAATTATCTTCGTCACGGAGATTTATTCAATGGAGGAACTATCAAAGTAGATATGAGCAACAAGCCCAATCAAGACAGAGGAACAAAAGAAGAGGATATGCCTTATTCTTTCTCTAAAGAGTAAATCTATCAGACGCGGATTAACGCAAATTAGCGTTAATCCGCATTTAAATCTACACTATTTTTACATTTATCTGTGACGGAGCTCTTAATATAAGAACCCAACTATCCACAGAGGCAAGGTTGACTGCAAAAGTCTCACGTACAGTACCAATTTTCCCAGGATGGGAAGTGAGAGCATATAATAAGTTAGAATTATCCAAGCGAAAGATAAATATAAGCATTTGCTGTTTGCAAACAGCAAAAAACGCCATAAATTGCTGTCCACAAACAGCAAATCACACAATCCCCCTCTTTTTATCAAGATTCCTACTAAAAGAAATAGCCGGGAAGTATCTTTTCACTACTTTTGCTCCTACAAACAACACCTTATGAAAATGAAAGAGAAACTTGACTTCTCAGAAGTCCCCTACCAATATGCGATGTGCCTTAATCAGCAATGCCCGAAGGCCGACACTTGCCTCAGACAACTTGCCGAACAAAGTGTACCGGAGAAAGTTGAATATTGGTCAATTATCAGTCCCAAACGTTTAAACTCAATAAAAGGCGATTGTCCCTACTATCGTTCCAATATCAAGGCACGCTATGCAAAAGGATTTATCGGGATCTTAGAGAGTCTGCCTCATAAGCAGATGGAAAACGTAATTTCCCACTTAATAAGTTTCTTCAACCGAAGGACCTATTACCGTGTCCGCAAAGGTGAACGTTTACTCTCTCCTGCCGAACAACAACAATTTATAAACATCCTTAAGTACTGCGGTGTTTCCCAGCCACTAAAGTTCGATGAGTATACCGAAGCTTATGATTGGTAGCAAGCCACAGTGCCATAATAATGCCGCTCCTTTGTCACAATCGTGCCAATTCGATGGCACAACTGTGACAAAGGAATGGCACGGTTGTGACAATGCGGTGGCACAATTCATCTCCCAAAACAGTTATTAAGAAGCAAATGATAAATCCTCCTGCTCTACCATTCTATATGAATAAGATAAAGCAAGAGGATTTTATCTAAAGATGATAAGTAATGAATTAAACAGCTTTATTTTACTGAGCTATACCAAATGACAACCTCTTTATTTATAAACAATAGTCGTTGTATCATATTTTGTTAGATCTGGAATATTCTGACCTTTCTTCAAATAAAGAGTTTTAACTTTATCGCTACGTTTAGCGTTTAATTCTCTCAGCATCGGACATTCAGAAACATCAATAGAAGTTACACAGTCATAATCTGCATACCACGAAGTATAACTCAAATCCAATGTTTCCAATTTACTTCCACTTATTTTAAGGCTTTCCGCATATGAATATGCAAGAGAACCACCCAAATTAAAACGGGAAATCGGATTGTCTCCAAAGTTATATTCTTCGCAATTTTCCGTATTACGGAATGATAATGATTCTACTTTATGCAATCCAGATATATCTAGTTTTTTCATTTCGTTACAATATCCCAAACTTAATGAAGTAAGATTCGGGAAGCTTTCTATTCCGGTAAGATCCATCAACTTACTGTAATACGATGTGTTTGTTAATGAGGTTGCTTCTAGTCCGGCTTCCAAAACGGCACATTGATCACCTGCAATAGAGAGAACCCATTTGTTTTTTATAACAAGCGCTCTTAGGTTATCATCCGGGATACTTACCAACTCTATGTTCGGATTCTTTTGAATTACAGCAATGTCACTTGTCAGAGTATTGTCGGTATCGGTAATTCGGATAAGACCACCACGCGTATCTGTAGCACTACTAAGACCATAAGTCAAAGTAACTGTTGTTAAACCATCATCTTCCGGTTGCGGTTGAGACACTGATTGTTTAGTTATCCATTCGTCTCCTTGAGTGACTGAAACGGTATACTCAATGTTATATTTTACTTTAAAAGAGATGGTACGTGCCGCGAGGTCATACATTAAGAGATTTGTTTCCGGAATAATAGCTTCCGTTCGCTTTTGATTTACATTGACATTTATAGGATCGGTAACGAATGGACTGGAAATGGTGATTGTTGCAGAACGATCCTTATAAGTTACATTTGTTGCCGCTTTAAATGATAAAATTACTTTACCACCAAAATCACTACGCCTATCAAACTTCAGCCATTCTTCACTACCCTCACTACAAGTAATGAGAGGTTCGGCTATATTTGTGTTGAGCTGAATTTGCACAAGGTTTTCTTCCTTCGAAATAGACAGATTGTCATCAGAAAGTAAATCTAGAATATAGTCGGGGAAAGTTTCCACTTGTAACGGTACCACAACAGAACCTGTAAAGAATTTAAAGATCGCAATACGCTTTTCGTCTGCTGTATTAGGATCGATGGTGAAAGTAACTACGTCACCATCTTTTCCTGATGTAACTGAAGGATGTGCCCAATCGCACGCTCCTGACAATCTCCAATCTCCCGAACTAGTCACTGTAACGGTAACATCACCTCCATTCTTATCTGCTTGAATAGTATTGGTAGATAATGAGATAATAGCCTCGTTACCATTATTAATCGATTCATCATCGGAACAACTCCATAACATGGTAGCTGCTAACAATGTTATCATTATTCTTTTTAGAAAGTCCATCTTTATCTTTTTTAAGTGAAATATAAACTTCTGTTAGAGAGCCTTACGCTCTGTACTATTTTTACTGTAATAATGGCTTGGATAAACAAGTTCTTCGTCATACAGACCTCTGCATACATTTTGACACTTATATACTTGTGAACCATATAGGGAAGGATCAAGTGCAAAGAACATATAGTATCCATAGCCGGCTACTTTTTTAGAACGTGCAGTTGATTCACTTGAACTTCCACTACCACGGCGAAGCTCTATTGACATACCACCGCATTGTTTCAGTGTCATACCAATGCCAGGACTTGCAGAACCACCATAGTCGGCTACAGCATAATCACAATATTGACCGGGCTCAACTCCATCAATCACTTGAAGACTATTTGAATACATTGCTCCAAGATTGTAAAGTGAAACTATTTTCTCGGGCATTACCGATTTACATTCGTACATAAGCCGTGAACCCGCATAAGCAGAGTGAGTTGAGAGCCATGGATTCGATAAATCCGGCGAGTTTGAATATTCATCATCAAAAGCAACGCCATCCAGATTGTAAGCACGGCAATAGGCCGCCAATTCACGGGCAAACTCTTTGGCTCCCATATCCGACAGTTGAGCACACCCTGCCTGGTCGTGGTTACCCAATATACTGATGATGACTTTCATGCCCGCCTTGCGGAGCGGTTGCAGGTATTGTTCGTTATTGTCGAGCAAGAACTGCACATTTTCGTTGTTCTTGAGATAAACGCGATTGGTCACGGAATTCCAGTTGATGTTGGCGGCAAACAGCACAACGTGGTCGAAGAAATACTTACCGCTTGCTGTCAAGAATTCAAGCGCATTCAGCGGATTAGTATCATTTACCTCAAAATAAAGCACATTGGTCACAGCACCTTCACCTTTGAAAGTGTTCGGCATATTTCGGCAATCTTTTACGAGAAGTACCATGTGAGCGGACGTTTCGGTAAACGTTACCCCTTCGGTAGGCGAAGAGGCTGTCAAAGGTACGATATAGGTTTTTCCTTCTTCCATTCCATCGAAAGCGGTAAGCGTCACCTTTACGCTCGGAGTACTTTTATCATCCGGCGCAAGCAAGAAAATTCCATCGTGAGCAATCTTCACGTTCTCGGCAGGAAAGAGTTCAAAGTCGGTGTTATGGATAGCGTTGTAAGTGTCTTTATAGGCCTCATCCACCGCGATTTTCACATCCACCCCTTTTTGCGGAAGCTTGGAAAGGCTGAATATCACGTTCGTGCTATATTCCGCATCGCGCAATTCCACTACCGAATTGTTCTTGTTCGTGCTCTCGTCGAGCAACAAACCGTTCAGTTGAGTAGCACCCCAATAGGGGGTTTCGTCTACATTGCTTCCTACATTGATGTCTTCCTCACAAGAAGTCAGGAAAAGAACGGAACATACCGCCAACGACAAGAAGCCATATTTAATAGTATTCATTCTATTCATAATCAGAATTTTGTTTGGTTAATTGTTATTTCTTCTCAGGTAATGACACTGGCACCCATACAGGCTCATTGTCGAATGTCAAATCGTATCCGCTGGCATAGTCTATCACCTTAGTACCTGCGCCTTCGTCGAACTTCCAGTAAGCAATCAGGCCGTCGGATGCCGGATCGACAAAGTAGAAGTGATTCGGAGCCTTAATCTCTTCAGCGGTGAGCGCACGATTCCAAATACGGGCTTCAGCAACGACTCCATCGAAATAGCGTTGAGCCTCGTAAGAATAACCTATCCAGAACACACGGCTACCGTCTTCTTCATTATGATGCTTGGCACCTAAATTAACAGAAGTTCGACCGACGTAAGCTCTCGACAATTTTTCGACCCCATTGACATAAACCGTGACATAGCCACCGTCGAACACTACTGCCAAATGATACCACACTCCACTTTCAAATTGCAGTTCTGAACTGGATACATTCTTAGTAGAAGCAATCTGTAACTGGTTGGAAGGTTCAGAATCGCCGAGACGCAACAAATAATGACTTTCGATACCCATCAGCGTACTGATGCCATTAGAGAATGAATTGGCCTTAAACAGAATTTCCATCGTATTCTCGCTCAATCTATTGAACTTAGAGTCATTATTAAAGTCCGGATAAGCCCTGTTGCGAGTCATGGTAGCCACCACATTGACAAGCGATGCCGCACGGAACACATAATAATAGGTTTTCGCACTCTGCAACACATCTATCCCTTCCACCGAGCGAATAGTAACAGGAAGCACATACACCTTGTTGATATCAAGATTACCGATATTCACAAATGTGACAGGAAGTGACGTACTGGCTATCGACCCCGCATTGATGACCGTCGTGGTTTCTTCCATCGAATAAAACTCTTCGGGAAGAAGTTCCACGTCTTCTTCATAATAAGTGAGTTTATAAGTTTCCAAAAGTGCCGGATCGGGAGCCATAGTCACTTTAATTTCGTGATCTTCCGGCTTTGCGATAGCCACCGAGATATCAGAGACTTGGTTAGGCATTCCCGCTTTGAAAAGCACATCTTCCGTAAAGACAGAGGTGGAAATGAAAAGTTTGTTGTCGAAGTTCTCATCATTTTCTGTGCATCCGACCAAGGAAAAGGCAAGACAGAGAACCCCAAATAATAATACATTTAGTTTCATACGATAATAGATTAATTTACGGTTGGATTCATTATGTTTATAGCCTCACGCGCATTAGGATATACGAACGTGACGTTAAAGTAGTCCTGTTGAATGGCGTCAATTGAAATTCCCGCTTTCACATAGCCCGATACGGGAAGAATAGCCCAACGAGCCGCACCGATAACGGAGAGTGTGCCATCGCCAAATTCACCGGTAGCTATTCCGGCAGCGTTTACATACGGAGTACTTACCCCCATCACATAACGGTCGGCGGGAATATCATCCATATACGACATCATAACAAGATAAGACATCTCGTCATAATTTTTAGCACTGTGGGCGCTAATGATAATAAACTCACAATCGGATAATATTTGCTTATCAATCACATTCTGCGGATATCCCTTGAAAAGAATCGTTTTCCCGCAGGAAGCCTTCCATTCGTTCACTAAATCGAAGAAAGCGCCTTGTCGCATGGTTTCCGCTGCAACAGCTTCCTCGCCTATGATACTATTAAGGTCGGTCCCCGTAAAGTTCAATTCGACTCCATCCAATCCAAGCACATCGCAAGCCGCTAATTGCTTAGCCGTTTCCGTTTTGCAAAAATCGATGAAACGGGCAGCAGGATCTACCACAACCTCTTCGCCTCCTTCTTCAGATTCTTCTGGAGCGGGTGTGTTGGCTTCTTCATCAAGAATCGCTTTCCAACGAGCTTCTATCGCATCGAAATCAATCAAGCCTACTACTTTCGTACCTTTCTTGTGAACTTCAGCTACTTCAGCCGCATTCATGGCATTCACTTCCAATATATTGTTCAAACAAATGTAATCAATACTGTCCGGTAAATCGGTGAGATGCTCGTTGCGACAAGCTGGAGCAGTGTCCTTATTATCTATCGAAGCAATCGTTATCTTATGAACGGATTGTTTGTATAATACTAAGTTCTCCAAGTACTTGGTAAGAAAAGCCTCTAAAGCCCTAGAAGATTTCTGATATTTTTCATTTTTCTAAAAAAAATGAGAAATAAGACTAAGTGTTTATTATATTAACATTGTTTTATTAACAGAAGGAGAGACAGTCGACACTCTTCTTTGTAGAGTTTAATAAAAGTATAACCATTAAATTAAATGTATGGAAAGCAAACATTCGCTTCGAAAGCCAAAGCTATTTCGGACTTTATTGATTCTCCTGTTTATGGCAGTTCCTTTACAATGGGCTACTGCACAGCTGACCTTATCAACTCCCCGTACAACTCTAGGAGCTGTAATCAAACAAATTCAGTCTCAGTCCAAGTATCAGTTTTTCTACAATGACAAACTATCAACTATCACTGTTGATCCTCTCAAGGTAAAAGACGCTTCATTAGAACAAGTTCTGAGCAAGCTTTTAAATAATAAGGATGTCACTTATAAGATAGATGATAATATAATTTATTTATCGGAAAAAGGAGATCTCAATTCTAATCAACAACAAGTAGGAAAAGAACGCACCATAACAGGGCAGGTTTTAGATTCAAAAGGAGAGCCGTTGATTGGTGTCAGCATTTTGGTAAAAGGTACAACTGACGGTGCAATCACCGACTTGGACGGTAATTACAAAGTTACTACAAAGAGTAACAATCCTATTATTGTATATTCCTATATCGGGTATAAAACCCAAGAAGTTCCATTACACGGTCAGACTTCATTGAATATAACATTAATGGATGACACACAAGTAATCGATGAAGTTGTTGTCACTGCTTTAGGTATTAAACGAGCAACTAAAGCTTTGAGTTATAATGTACAAGAAGTAAAAAGTGATGAACTTCTCACCAATAAAGATGCCAACTTTATTAATGCTTTATCTGGTAAAGTAGCAGGTGTCACTATCAATAGTTCATCTTCTGGTGTTGGTGGTGCAAGTAAGGTTGTGATGCGTGGAACAAAAGCCATCAATCAATCCAGTAATGCATTATATGTCATTGATGGTGTTCCCATGTTTAACTTAGGAAGTGAAGGTGGTCAAGAAAATGACTCTAAAGGAACAACAGAAGCTATTGCTGATATTAATCCGGAAGATATCGAATCAATGTCAGTATTAACAGGTGCTGCTGCAGCTGCACTATATGGAAGCCATGCTGCCAATGGAGCTATTGTTATCACGACTAAAAAAGGAAAAGAAGGACGTTTGCAATTAACTGTAAGTCAAAATACAGAATTCCTTCGTCCTTTCAGAATGCCGGAATTTCAGAACCGCTACGGCACGGGAGATTTACTGTCCAATACTTCTTCGGTAGAAAAAAGTTGGGGACATAAATTGAATTCTGCGAATTATATGGGGTATTCTCCCGTAGATGATTTCTTACAAACAGGGGTTGTTACAACCGAAACTGTTGCTCTTTCTACAGGAACTGAACGCAATCAAACTTACTTTTCTGCAAGTGCGATAAACTCAGACGGCATGGTACCCAACAACGATTACAATCGTTATAATTTTACATTCCGCAACACAACTTCTTTCCTGAAAGATAAAATGACTTTGGATGTAAGCGCTAATTACGTCAAGCAGAACGATCGTAATATGGTTAATCAGGGAACCTACTCCAATCCTCTCGTCACTGCCTACTTATTCCCTCGTGGTGATGATTGGAATGATATTAAGATGTACGAACGTTATGATACCACACGTAAAATCTATACTCAATATTGGCCACAAGATTTTTCCGGCTTAACCGGGCAAAACCCTTATTGGATTGCTTATCGTAACTTACGCGAAACGGATAAAGATCGTTACATGCTGAGTGCAGCGTTAAATTACAAGATATTGGATTGGTTAAGCGTTTCAGGACGTGTACGTGTTGACAATTCAGATTCCAAATATACTCGTAAATTATATGCAACCAGTAACGAGATTTTGGTAGAAAATTCAAAGAACGGTCTTTATGGTATTAACCAAACTAATGATAAGCAAACTTATGCAGACTTTATGGTCAACATTAACAAAACATTTAAAGAGGTATTAAGTTTGCAAGCTAATCTTGGTGCATCTTATTCGGATATGCGACAAGACGTTTTTAGTAATGAAGGCCCTATCAGTGATACAAAAGGTATTGCTAATGTATTCAATGTTTTCCACCTGGATAATGATAAAACCAAACGCTCACAGTCCGGCTATCGCGAACAGACACAATCTATTTTCGCCAGTGTAGAATTAGGATATAAAAGTACCTATTATTTAACATTGACAGGGCGTACAGATTGGCCTTCACAATTGGCAGGTCCGAATTCTGTAAAAAGCGCTTTCTTCTATCCTTCTATTGGTGGTTCGGTGATACTATCAGAACTGTTGCCTATGCCTAAACAGATTTCATTCTTGAAACTAAGAGCCTCCTATGCCTCTGTAGGTCTTCCTTTCCCACGTTTCTTGGCAAATCCAACATACGAATGGGATCAGAAAGCACAAAAATGGGCAGTTAAGACTCATTACCCGATGTATGAATTGAAACCGGAAAAGACTAATTCATGGGAAATAGGTATTACTGCACGTTTCCTTGACCATTTCAACTTCGACTTAGGATTATACACAACTAAGACATATAATCAGACATTCGAACCAAACATCTCAGTGTCTTCTCAATATTCTACAATTTATGTACAAACAGGTAGTGTGCGTAATAAAGGTATCGAATTATCTTTAGGATACGATAACGACTGGAATGGAAAATTCAGATGGGGTTCTACCGTTACTTTCAGCGCAAATAAAAACGAGATACTTGAGTTGATGGAAAATTACAAGCATCCGGAAACAGGAGCCATCATCACATTGGACCGCTTGGAAGTCGGCGGTTTGGCAGATGCAAAATTCGTTTTGAAAAAAGGTGGTAGTTTAGGAGACCTTTACTCCATTAAAGATTTGCAACGTGATAGTAACGGTAACATATATGTGAATGAGAAAGGAGAAGTTGCCAGTGTAGCATCAGAAGACATTAAGCTAGGCAGTGTATTCCCTAAATGTAATCTATCATGGCGTAACGATTTCAAATGGAAGAATCTAAATTTCGGCTTTATGCTTTCAGCACGTTTTGGAGGTATTGTTTATTCAGCAACTCAATCTTATCTTGATTATTACGGAGTATCTGAGGCATCGGCAGTTGCGCGTGATTTCGGTGGAGTTGTCGTGAATGGCGGTGATGTAGTTAATGCACAAAAATGGTACTCGGTTGTCGGGGCACAAAACGGTATTCCTCAATATTATACATACAGTGCCACTAATGTACGTCTGCAGGAAGCTTCTATCGGATACACTATTCCCAAGAATAAATTATGGGGAATTGCTGATATCACAGTATCATTGGTAGGACGTAATCTTTGGATGTTATATTGTAAAGCACCATTTGATCCGGAGGCTGTTGCAACTACCGGTAACTATTACCAAGGGATTGATAACTTCATGACTCCCAGTGCGCGTAGTTTAGGATTCAATGTTCGATTCAAGTTTTAACCTCTTTTACTAAAATACAATGAATAAATCAATTATAAAATTATTTCTGTTAGGGGGATTGGCTATAACCTCAATCACTTCCTGTACGGACAATTATATGGATTACAACAAAAACCCATATGAAGTGACCGATGATGAAATGGAGCGGGATGCACACAAATTGGGAGCAGCACTTGTAGGTATGCAAAGTGTGATTGTGCCTGTAGGAGAACATCTTGCGCAATTCTCCGAATGTTTGCTGGGTGGTGTCTTTAGCGGCTATATGGCAGACTCAAAAACATGGGGAAATTCGTTCTCATATTTTAATCAATCAGAAGATTGGAATGGGAAAGTATATCTGGATATCATGCCTGAGATCTACTCTAACCTTGCTGAAGTTAAAAAGGCGACTACTGATCCTATTCCGTTGGCAGTAGCAGAGATTCTAAAAGTGACTGCTATTGTACGTGTTACTGATGTATATGGTCCCATCCCTTATTCACAAGTAGGACAGGATGGTAAACTGACAGCTCCTTTTGACACACAAAAGGCTGTTTATACCAAAATGTTTCAGGAATTATCTGATGCCATTACTACTTTGACCGCCAACCGTACAAATGACTTTTCTCCGAATGCAGATCAAGTCTTTGGTGGTAAAGTTGAAAAATGGATAAAGTTTGCCAATTCATTAAAACTCCGTATGGCTATACGTATTCGCTATGCGGATGCTACATTGGCAGAACAAATGGTAAAAGAAGCTATCAGTACGGAAAATGGGCAGGTCGGTGTAATGGAAAACAATGATGACAATGCATTTATGAAAGTTTCTCTTAATCCATTTTATACAATATTCGGCTGGGGAGACTCCAGGATAGGTGCTGACTTACTTACATACATGAATGCCTATGAAGATCCGCGTCGTTCAGTTTACGCATTAGAAAGTACATTTACCGACTCATCAATAACCAATGGTTATCACGGGCTGCGTATTGGCAATACACATACTGCTGTTGACGCAAAAATGTATTCAAGTATGAATGTTACAGCTACAGCCCCATTAATGTGGATGAATGCTGCCGAAGTTATGTTCCTAAGAGCAGAAGCTGCTTTGTTGGGATGGGATACAAAAGATACACCGGAAAACTATTATAAAACAGGTATTCGTCTGTCATTCGGCCAATATGGAGCAAGTAACGTAGAAAGCTATCTGGAAGGAACGACAGCACCTAGCAGTTATAAAGATCCTAAAGGTACATACACTGTTACATTGCCAGGAAGCGCAGTTTCTGTACAATGGTCTGGAACTGACAATGAGGTTAATTTAGAACGTATCATTACTCAAAAGTGGATTGCCAATTTCCCATTAAGTTTGGAAGGATGGGCGGACTTCCGTAGAACCGGTTACCCCAGATTATTATCTACTCCAAATAACAGGAGCAATGAAATTATTGATGGTAAATTTGCCCGTCGGTTGAAATATCCACAACAAGAATATAATACGAATAAAGTTAATGTAGAGCAAATTGTCAGTACGTTACCAGGAGGAGATAAAATGTCGACTCACATGTGGTGGGACTGCAATCCTAGATTGTCAAATGAATAAAATCTAAATATTATGAAGAATAAATTTAAAATAGCAACCTTATTGTTCTTTGCGACAAGCTTCACATTAGGAGCATGTAGTGATTGGACAGATATTGAAGGTATAGATATCAAACAACCTAACATTCAGGAACAGAATCCTGAGTTATATACTAAGTACTTGGAGAACTTATGCGAATATAAAAAGAACCAGGAACACAAGCTAGTATACGCTTGGTTTGACAATAGTGAAAAGGTTCCTTATAATCGTGGGCAACACATGAGCGACTTACCTGACAGTATTGACATTGTTATATTAACTCATCCGAAAGAGTTAGTACCTTTCGAGAGAGAAGAAATAAAGATTTTAAAAGATAAAGGGACAAAAGTAGCTTATGCGGTTAGTTATGATGATATCAAAGCTAAATATGACGAAGAGCAGATAACGGCTTCCCAAATACAAATGAAAGAAAACTCAGAAAATACATTTGACGGCTTTCTAAGAGAAGAAGTAAAAAAGCAACTGGCATATTCGGAAACTTTCGATGGAGTCATCATCAAATTCAATGGGAAAAACCCAAAATACATGACAGATGAGGATAGAGTATCCTACGAAGCAACTCAAGAAGTATTCTTTAATACAATATCTGAATGGGAAAAAGAAAACAAAAACAAATTTCTTTCTTTTCAAGGAAAGCCACAGAATACAATAAAGAAAGAGCAATTGAGTCGTTTTCTCCATATTATAATAGAATTCTATCAAGTAACCGATGTGAATAAATTCTCTCTTACTATTCAGGATTGCCTAGAGCCAGGAGTACCTACTGACCGTTTTATAATGGCAGTTTCCACACCTTCTTTAGATTCCTCTGATACAACAACCGGTTATCTGGGAAAAGAGCTAGCTACCATTGAAACGGCTTACTGGATTACATCTATTTCTTCGGAATATAATAAATCCGGTATCGCAATTGATAATGTTCAGAATGATTATTATCAAACAAACGGTACTTACCGTAATGTAAAAGAGGTTATTAATATTATGAACCCAGCCCCCATCAAATAACTCAACTATCATGAAACTACAAAAATCATACAGTATTATATTGGGACTACTGATCAGTGTATTCACAGGATGCAACGATGACACAGAGAATTTTTCCAACAATATCTTCATGAGTTCCACTACTCCCGAGAATATCTTGGTAAAATCCAATATAGAGTCCGATGAACGGACTTTTCAGGTAGAAATGGCAAAGCCGGAAGCTACAGATGTAGAATTCACTATTAAAGTGGATCCTTCATTAATCTCTACGTACAAAGCGATTTACTATACAAATGATGTAGAAGAACTACCGGAGAAACATTACTCTCTTTCTACTACAACGGGAAAGATTCAGGCCGGTAGCGTTATTTCAGCTCCAATTACCGTATCTTTTACAGCAATCAATCAACTGAATATTGATAAAGTATACATACTTCCTATCACAGTAAACAGTGCTAGTATCAATATTCTCGCATCATCACGTACATTCTATTATGTATTTAAAGGGGCTTCACTTATCAACAAGGTGGCAAATATCAAAGAGAATAACATCTATATAGACTGGAAAAATCCAGAAGTTGTTAATAACCTCAATACATTAACAGCAGAAGCTCTGATCCGTCCTCACAGTTTCAACAATGCGATTAGTACGTTGATGGGTATTGAAGGAAAATTCTTATTCCGCTTCGGTGATAATGATGTACCTAAAAACCATTTGCAGATTGCAGGAACTTCGTCGCAGACCAATATTCATATTAACAGAGATGTGCCATTAGAAGAGTGGTTACATATCGCTATTACCTATGACGCAAGTGCAAAAAATTTAAAAGCTTACTACAATGGAGAATTAGTAACCGATAGCCGAATGGATATTGGTGCTATTGATTGGGGCATTCCTCACTCCGACGAATCTAACGGTAAACCACGCTGTTTCTGGATAGGCTATTCATATAATAATGAACGATGGTTAGACGCAGATATTGCTGAAGTACGAATTTGGAACCGTGTATTAAGTGAAGAGGAAATTAATGCACAGGATCATGCATATGATGTAGATCCTAATTCTCAAGGATTAGTGGCCTACTGGAAATTAAATGATGGTATTGACGAGATAAAAGATTATTCCGTAAATGGTAATAATGCAACTCCCTCTTCAAAATTAACCTGGGTAGACGTTTCTCTTCCCGCTAAAGAGGATTAATTATCAACAATTTTAATTAGAATTAAGTTATGAAATATACGAGATTTATCAAATCATCTTTTTGGATTGCGATATTAGCCTGTACGAGTAATCTATTTATTGCCTGCGAAGATGATATTACTATATCATCTGAAAACAAATCATTTGGCAATATAGAAGGTAACTTTGGCTATGTCAAATCTGCAGCCGGAGCAAAAGCCCTAACCTCCATAACTATTAATGGAGATAAACACGGTACTGGACACTTATATTTTGAACTGAATAAAGCTGCCAATAAAGATATTACGGTTACATTCAAAATCGACGAATCAGTGCTAAAAGCTTACAATCAAGCCAATGGAACCAACTATCCAATGTATCCGACGGATAAGCTTTCATTAGAAAATGAAGGAGTCACAACAATCTCGGCAGGGAAGCAAAAATCCTCATCTATTGAGTTAGATATTCAGTCCGGAGGAACAATAGGTACTACGTATGCAGTTGCAGTATCTGCAACTGCTTCAGACGGAATTGAGACCTCAAGCAATAACCAGTCCTATATCTATCTTGTAACTCCACAAGCTGCCCTGCCCAATACGGAGAAAGGAACAGTCAAAACAATTTGTTACATAGAGGTGAATAACGAGAATATATTGAATACAGGCGAATATACTATGGAAAACAGCGGGAAGCCCTTTTTCGATATTGTCAATGTTTTTGCAGCCAATATTCGTTTAAATGAGGAAGGAAAACCATATGTATATTGCAACCCACAAGTAACCTTTGTTTTGGAGAATGCCGATAAGCTCATCCGCCCATTACAACAAAAAGGAATAAAAGTACATTTAACCATTTTAGGTGATCATACACCGGCTGGGATGAGAAGTTTGGGAGATGAAGCCGCTAAAGATTTTGCCAAAGAACTAAAATCCTATGTGGATATCTATGGATTTGACGGCATCAGTTTTGATGATGAATGGTCAAACTACGACTTGGTAGCAGGATATCCCGGTTTAGTGACACCTTCACAAGAACAATATAGCCGCCTAATTTATGAGTGCCGACAAATAATGCCTGATAAACAATTTGGAGTATATTGGTGTAAGCAGGAAAATGGTGGTGCTTCTATCAATTATCCCTTAGGAGAGGTCGAAGGTAAAGACGTAAATGATTTATTAGACTACACTGTTTATGGAAACTATAATTTATGGGATAAACTAGGTCATATTGACGAGGGAAAACAATGTCCTTATGCTATAAATCTAACAGAAGGAGGAAGTCCCAACTCTATATATCTAAATCAAATAAAAGACAGCTGGGGATATTTTGCCCTTTATAATTTACAGATATCTAAGAATTCTGAAACAATCATTAATCAAGTTGGAGAAACATTATACGGAGAGAAAGTTAATTGGACTGGACAAATATACGGAAGAACAGATTTTACATCTTCAGAAACAACAACCCGTATTAATTACAAATACTATCTTGGAGAATGGAAAGTTACAACAGGTGGTTCATTTTCATGGAATAATGTCTCTTGGAACCAATTTGGAAAAGTTATGAACTTCATAATAAAAATAGAGGAAAAAGTTGAAAATGAATCTTACTATATATATGGAATTCAACCTTACGACCAAATTCTTGAAAAGTATCCATTAGTTATGAACTATAATAAAGAAACTGCTAAAATAAGTATTCCAATACCACAAATCATCCATGAGCCAAATGAAGAAGATCCCCTTTTATGGCAAATGAGTTATGCAACACTTGGTAATTCCAACACTGCTAACACTTGGAAAAAAGCAGAAACTGTCACGAATATCAATGGAGCGTTTTATAATGGCAGGTTATATTTGGAAGTTAATGCTACGGCAAGAATGCAAACTTTAATACCATTCTGTTCCAATGACAAGGGAAATACTTGGTTGTATTTACATACAAATTTTACAGACCAACACCCTAAATTTGATTTCACATTAGCTAGAAATTAAAATACCCTCATTCATATCAAAGAGACTGGTAGATTACCAGTCTCTTTGATATGAATGAGAATTAGGGATATTCTGAAAATAAAAAATATAAGACAACTACTTCATTGTGAATCAGTTGTTTTTTAATGCGTTGTATTTTCTTTGGTCTTCAACCACTTACTTATACACATACTTCAGCCAGTACTGCAGGATCTTGAATTTCAATCACGTTTCCGGGCAATACATCAATCAAATCTTTTTCCAAAGTCGCTTTCCGCAGTTTTTTATATTAGCAGAAGTTCCCAATTTATATTTAGTCAAAACTTCCTTAGAAGAGAAATTAGAAACTCCATCAGCAACAGCAAGCAGGAAATTTATCTGTTTAGAAGTCAATGTATCAATAATATTGGCAAACAATAGGCTTAATTGATCAATCAGGCTATTGAAAGTCTCTTCAACATTTTTCTGCGTACAGCCACTGTCCGGTGTACGAAACCACACTTGCTGGCTAAGTTGCTGGGTATAGTAAGGATGATTTTTCATCTTATCAGCGATAAGTCCGGACAATTCGTCCGTATAAAAAAAGGTGTATCCATAAAAACTGTTTTGTGATAAATATAGAAAGAAAGCATGAAGAATGGCTTCATCCAAAAGCCACAAAAAGTCAGAATCACTCCACTTGTTCTTTCGGATAATTCACTAGATACAACGTTTTCGTTGCCCGAGTAAAAGCTGTGTACAACCATCGGAAATAATCGGGTGTCAGATACTCGTCCGTCATATATCCCTGATCCAGGAAAACATTCTGCCACTGCCCGCCTTGCGCTTTATGACAAGTCACGGCGTATGCATACTTCACCTGCAAGGCATTATAGTGCGGATCGGCTTTCATCTTTTTCATCCGGTCGCGCTTATTGGGAATATCGGCATAGTCCTCAAGCACGGTATAGAACAAACGGTCATTATCCGCTTTCGGCAACGCAGGCGAATCCGAATGCAGAGTATCCAACAATAAGTTCGCATCGAGTTCAAAATCATTCTGGTCGGGAAATCTCAAGGTGACCTCCGCAAAACGGAATCCATACATCTCACGGGTGCGACGGACACGACGGACAACGGCTATTTCACCATTGGCTATGAAATCCATTTCCTTATACTTCTCTGTCCAATAATAGTTATTCTTGGCCACCATTAGCATATCGCCTGTATTCAATTCGTCTTCACGCCATAGGATTTGCGCACGTATCCCATTATTATATAGGTTCGCGCGTTTATTGGAACGGCAAATCACGATTGTCTCATCCATCCCGTCGTGATCATAGCAGCTTGTCAATTCTTCTATCAGTTCCGTGCCCGGCACTTGCTTGATATCAGGAAAGCCCGTTATCTTTATCTTAGGCAAAGAGTAACATTCGTCTTCCGCTATCAACTGCCTCAACTGCGTGGCATTCCACAAGATACCAGACTCTTGCACCTGGCGGACTACCTGAGTCAGGCTAATCTCACGGACTTCAAGCCCGTATCCTTTCAATGCATCGGCAAAAAGCGCCGGACTCAATTCCTCCCCCACCGGAGGAAGCTGCGCCGTATCCCCCATCAACAAAAGACGACACCCCTGCCCCGAATAGACAAATTGTATCAAGTCATCCAGCAAACGTCCTGTACCGAACACGCTGCCGGATAGACCTTCGTTGGAAATCATGGAGGCTTCGTCCACAATAAACAAGGTGTTTGTAGCAAGATTGTCATTTATGGAGAAATTAGTAAGCTCGTTGGAATAGGACTGTTGCCGGTATATCTTCTTATGAATGGTGAAAGCGGGATGACCTGCATACGCCGAAAAAACTTTTGCGGCACGTCCCGTAGGAGCCAACAATACAGACTTCTGCTGCAACTGATCCATCGTTTTCACCAATGCTCCGACCAGAGATGTCTTACCGGTACCGGCGTAACCTCTCAAGATAAAAACTTCATCCGCCAGAGTAGACAACAGGAACTCTGAAAGAGATTTTACAGCAATTTCTTGCTCTAAAGTTGGTTGGTAAGGAAAATTTTCCTTAATTTGCCTTTCTAAATAGTTATTTATC
>ERZ827037.1232-NODE-1232-length-28530-cov-4.154276_pt1 | contig 28530 bp, 25 predicted proteins | sample MGYA00519924_ERZ827037 | MGnify/ENA primary metagenome ERZ827037 (study PRJEB31778, sample SAMEA3449250) | human gut metagenome | biome: human gut; feature: human-associated habitat; material: faeces | place: United Kingdom | collected 2010/2012 ...
AAGACTGGTTACACCAACGCGAATGCATACTACATCTCATACAATTGAGAAGGTATCAGCAATAATAATATCCGCCTTCCTGTGCATATATATAGAACATACGTCCACACAGGTATGTGGATACGCGGATTGAAATCAGCGTGGAAGTAATAAGGGGGCACAATCCAGAAGCGCCGCACACGCATGGGTGTGTGGATTAAAATCAAGGATTTTTAGCACCGAGCTCTCCCCACATTGCCGCTTGGTATGCGCCTAAACGATCTTGCATCTGGAAAGTCAAAAAAGAATGCCGTTTCGCTTCCCATCCATGTTGCAGTAAGCTTCCCTTATCATTGCGAATATCATGCGCACAACATGTTCAAATTGGAGGTTCCCCATGGCGGCATTTACAAATATTGTTTCCAATATTAACCAAATGCTAAACTCCGTTTTGTGGGGGCGTGGCATGCTTTTATGCTTCCTGCTGGTCGGCCTGCTGTTTACCCTTGGCACACGTTTCTTTCAGGTGCGTTGGTTTTCCCAATGGATGCGGCTGACGATTGGAAGCGTCTTATCCCCCAAAAATACGAAAAAAGCGGCTTCCGCACATTCCATCACGCCCTTTCAGGCGCTCTCCACCGCACTCGCCGCCGCAATCGGCACCGGCAATATTGTCGGCGTTGCCATTGCCCTTTCTACGGGCGGCCCGGGTGCGATCTTCTGGATGTGGGCCTCCGCTTTTCTCGGCATGATGACAAGCTTTGCGGAAAAAACGCTCGGCATCCGCTACCGATATCCGGATGCAAAAAACCGCTGGGTAGGCGGCGCGATGGTCTATATGGAAAAAGGACTTCACTGCAAATGGATGGCTCTGCTCTTTGCAGCGCTGTGTATTCCGGTCTCCTTCGGCATGGGTAACCTCTCGCAGAGCAATTCGATGGCGCAGGCGATGGAAAACGCCTTTGGCGTGTCCCCCAAAGTGACGGGAACAGTGGCTGCCATATTGATTGGGATTATCCTTCTCGGCGGCATCAAACGCATTGCCGCCGTGACGGAAAAACTGGTTCCCATCATGGCAATCCTGTATTTAACGGCAGGCTGCGCTGTGATTTTAATGAATATCCGCCGCCTTCCCCAGGCGGTCGGCGATATCGTTTTGGAGGCTTTTTCGATTCGTTCTGCCGTAGGCGGAGCAGCGGGCTACGGCATGGCCCGCGCGCTGCGCACTGGTGTTTCAATGGGCGTTTTTTCCAATGAAGCTGGGCTCGGCACCTCCGTGATCGTCCACTGCGACGCGGATGTGAAGGAGCCGGTCGAGCAGGGCATGTGGGGCATCTTTGAGGTGTTTGCGGATACGCTCGTATGCTGCACTGTCACGGCGCTCGCCATCCTCACCTCAGGGGTCTGGTCCCCTTCCTGCGCGCACAGCGGCACCGCACTGTGCGCTGCCGCCTTTGCCACGGTGTTCGGTGCTGCCGGCGAAAAATTTATCGCCATTTCAATTGTACTATTCGCCTTTGCCACACTCATCGGCTGGTCGTATTACGGAGAACGGGCCGTTTCCTACCTATTGGGTGACCGAGCCGTTCCTTTTTACAAAATTCTGTTTGCCGCCGTCGTTCTTCTGGGCAGCACGGTGCGGATGGAACTCGCATGGAGCTTATCTGACACGTTTAATGCCCTACTGGCAATTCCAAACCTGATTGCGATCACGATTTTAAGCCGGGAGGTATTCCGGCTTACCAAAGATTATGTGCGCCGGTATTTTCTCACTCAAAAAGAAGCAGACAGACAGCGCATAAAAGCGGCCGTTCCCGGCCATAACAAATGCAGAAGAGGTTGATGTGCAAATCAGTTCTCATTTGGCGCGAAAGGAATGGTAATATGGCGGATCCAAAATTGGAGAGTGGGCTCAATTCCCTTTTGAAAAAAAATGCCGGGATAAACGAATATTTTCTCTCCCTCCCCAGCATTGCGCGGGATAAGCTGCGCGATTGCGGAAAACAGATAAAAACGGAGAAGGACTTCTATGAACTGGCGGAAACATTTGTAAAAGAAGAGTCCTAAGCATCGTTGATTCTAGATAACGGGCGGCCCTTTCGGGGGCCGTCTTTTCCTTTTGTCCTTCATGGATACGGGGAATCACAACCGGTTTTATTTTTGCCCTTGTTTGCCGGTTTATCTGTTGTTTTTCTCATCGCAACAGTATATACTAAATGCTGTAAATCAATAAACGTTGTGAGGTTTCTCTATGGATTTCGGCTTTTTAAAAATCGGTGCTTTCAGCCCACGCACCTGCGTGGCCAACCCAAAACAAAATGTAATTTATCTGCTGGGTGCCCTGCGCCATGCACAGGAAGAGGGGGTTCAGGTGGCCGTGCTGCCGGAGCTCTGCCTCTCTGGCTATACCTGTGGTGACTTATTCGGCCAAGATGCACTGCTTGACAGCTGCGAGCAGGCGCTGCTCGGCCTTGCGGAGCAGACAAAGGACTTTTCCGCCGTGATCGTCGTAGGCATCCCTTTGCGGGTAAATGGGTTTCTCTATAACTGCGCGGCCGTGCTGCATCGCGGTAACATCCTCGGCTTTGTGCCAAAGACCTACCTGCCGAATTACCAGGAATTTTATGAAAAGCGCTGGTTCGTTTCCGCAGAGCAGGCTAAGGCAGAAACGGTCCGCTTCGCCGGGGAGGAAATTCCGTTCGGAAATCTGCTTTTCCGCTTAAACGACCGCGCGGTGCTCGGCGTTGAAATTTGTGAGGATCTTTGGGTGCCCCTGCCGCCAAGCACGCGGATGGCGCAGGCCGGGGCAAATGTGATCGTCAACCTCTCCGCCAGCAATGAAGCGGTCGCCAAAAACGACTACCGCCGCGCTATGATCGCGCAGCAGAGCGCAAAAACGCTATGCGCTTATGCCTATGCTTCGGCAGGCGTAGGGGAATCTACAACAGACCTCGTCTTTGCCGGTGCCTGCACCGTGGCGGAAAACGGGACGGTCCTCGCAGACGGCCCTCGCTTTTTGCAGGAGGGCAGCGAAGCGGTCGCCTGCGTCGATCTGGAGCGGCTTTTATCCCAGCGCAGGCAAAACGGCAGCTTCCCGGATAATGCCACTCTCGTTCCCCCGCCTTCCTACCGGGTAATCGACGCGCCGGTTCCCGCCCTGAAAGAAACGCAGATCGACCGCGCCTATGATAAGCACCCCTTTGTGCCGGATGATCTCGTCAAGCGGGAGGAACGCTGCCGGGAGATTCTTTCGATCCAGGCGGCAGGGCTTGCCAAGCGGCTTTCCCATACTAGGATGCAGAAGCTGGTGCTCGGCATTTCCGGTGGGCTCGACTCGACGCTCGCGCTGCTCGTCTCCGTGCGGGCAATGGAGCTTTTAAAACTACCGGTAAACAGCATCATCTGCGTTACCATGCCGGGATTCGGCACGACAGACCGTACCTATGACAACGCCGTGGAGCTTATCCGCTGCATCGGTGCGACCTTCCGGGAAATTGATATTCGCCCGGCCTGCCTGCAGCACATGGCGGATATCGGCCATGATCCCGCTCTGCACGACGTAACCTATGAAAACACGCAGGCCCGCGAGCGCACACAGATCCTGATGGATCTCGCCAATAAGGAGGGCGCTATTCTCGTGGGAACGGGGGATTTAAGCGAGCTTGCCCTCGGCTGGTGCACCTATAATGCCGACCATATGAGCATGTATGGCGTGAACTGCGGCGTGCCCAAAACGCTTGTGCGCCATCTGGTTGAAAATTTCGCCACTCAGGCGGATGCGCGCACAGCAAGCGTGCTGCGTTCCGTGCTTGGCACGCCTGTCAGCCCGGAGCTCCTGCCGCCGGATGAGAGCGGGCAAATCGCACAGAAAACAGAGGAGAAGATCGGCCCCTATGAGTTGCACGATTTCTTCCTCTACCATTTTCTCCGCTTTGGCACCAATCCACAGAAGCTCTTATTTCTTGCCCAGCGCGCCTTTGGCGGCCAATATACCCGGCAGCAGCTCACCGCTTGGCTGCGGCTGTTCTTAACGCGCTTTTTCCAGAGCCAGTTCAAACGCTCCTGCCTGCCGGACGGCCCGAAGGTGGGCTCCGTCAGCCTCTCTCCGCGCGGGGATTGGCGTATGCCGTCCGACGCGCAGGTGAATGCCTGGCTCGACGCACTGGATGAAAAGGAATCGGAGTAAAAGTTTGAAAAATAACTCTCTCAAACTGTGTATTGTGCTTTTCGATCATCAATTCCACCCGAAATTTTGGCTGAGCCAAAGCCGCACAATTCGCGGCTTGGTGTAAAAAAAGATGGCCATGCGTTTGAAAGATGATTCTTTCAAACTGCGTTTTGTGCTTTTCGATTATCAATGCTACTTGAAATTTTAGCTGCGCCAAAGCCGCGCAAATCCGCTGATTGGCGCAAGAAAGGGATGGTCATAACCATGTCAGACCTCAAGCCGCGCATTTACACCGTTGCCACCGCTCACCTGGATACCTCCTGGAACTGGGATTTCGAAACGACGCTGCGCGAATACATCCCCGCCACCCTGCGGGATAATTTTGCGCTCTTCGAGAAATACCCGGATTACCGCTTCAGCTTTGAGGGGAGCTACCGCTACGAGCTGATGGAGGAATACTATCCGGAGGAATTCGAAAAACTGAAGGAATATGTTGCGCAGGGGCGGTGGAACGTGACCGGCAGCGCGTATGAAAACGGGGATGTCAACGTTCCCTCCCCGGAAGCGCTTTTTCGCAATATCCTCTATGGCAACAGCTATTTTGAGAAAACGTTCGGCAAGCGCAGCACGGATATTTTCCTGCCGGACTGCTTCGGCTTCGGCTGGGCGCTGCCGAGCATTGCGCGGCATGCAAACCTTTCCGGGTTCACCACACAGAAGCTGACCTGGAGCTCCGCCTACGGCATACCCTTTGACCTGGGCCGCTGGTACGGGGTGGATGGCCGTTGGATCTACGCTTCTCTCGACGCGCGCAGCTATGTGGCGGAGCTTGACAAGGTGCGCAAAAACCGTGCCGTTTCGCAAAAGCTCAAGGCGAATCTCAAAAAATACAACCTTCCGTTTACCTATATCTTCCACGGCACAGGGGACCGTGGAGGCTCCCCGAAGGAGGAATCCGTCGCCACCGTCTGCCGGGAGCTCGCGGAGAACGAGGCGGAAAAAAGCGACGTGCTCAGTGCAGCAGCCGATCAGGTTTTCCGGGATATGGAGGCGGAGCTGACACCGGAGCAAAAGGCCAGCCTCCCCTTCTGGAATACGGAGCTCGTCTCCACCGATCATGGCGTGGGCTCCTACACCTCGCGCGCAATCGGCAAGCGGTGGAACCGCCGCGCGGAGCAGCTGGCGGATGCGACAGAGCGCAGCGCCTCAGCGGCAATGTGGCTAGGAGCGGCTAACTACCCGCAGAAAAAAATCGATACCGCATGGAAACGGGTGATCGCCCATCAGTTTCACGATGATCTCACCGGCACCTCTCTGATGCGCTGCTACCAGCGCAATTGGAATGATTATATCCTCTCGCTCAATGAATTTTCAGAAGAATACCGCGCAAGTGTGGGCGCTGTATCCACTCTGATGGATACCTCCTTCGTCGAGGGCACGGCCCTGCTCGTCAACAATCCCCTCCAGGGGAGTGAAAACCGCATTGGCCCGGTCACGGCCTTTGTTCCTGTCTCCGAAAACTGCCGGTATCTCCGTGTTTACGATTCAGAAGGGTCAGAGGTGCCCGCGCAGGTGCTTTCGCGCAGCGGCGGGGCATTGAAAATTGTGTTCATTGCAAGCGTTCCCTCCATGGGCTATGCCGTATACGATGTGCGGGAGGCAGGGGAGCCCTGCCCCATCCAAACGCGTTTGCGCGCACAGGAAAAGCTGCTGGAAAACGAGCGCTACCGCCTCACGCTTGACCACAACGGCGATATTTCCAGCATCTATGATAAAGAGGTCGGGATGGATCTGCTTTCAGCCCCCATCCGCATGGGCGTCCACCACTACTTGGGCAGCACGCAATATCCCGCTTGGGAGCTCGATTTTATCGAGGTGATGACAAAGCCAATGGCTTATGCGCGCGCGCCCAAATTTACCATCTTGGAAAACGGCCCCGCCCGCGTTGCGATTGAAACGTTGCGTGTATGCGGCCCCTCGACCTTCCGCCAGGTCATTTCCCTGGCTGCCGGGGGCGATACGGTGGAGGTTTACAACGAGATCGAATGGCGCAGTATGCGCAGCCTGCTCAAAACGCAGTTCCCGCTGGCGGTATCCAATCCGAAAGCGAGCTATGATCTCGGCTTGGGCGTCATTGAGCGCGGCAATAATACACCGAAGCTCTATGAGGTGCCCGCCCAAATGTGGGCGGACATCACGCAAAAAGACGGTAGCTGCGGTGTTTCCATCCTGAGCGATTCCAAATACGGATGGGATAAGCCGCTCGACAACTGCCTGCGTCTGACTGGCATGCACACGCCCCTATCCGCCTTCCGCGAGGATAGTGGACAAAACACCATGGACCTTGGCCTGAACCGCTACAGCTTCGGCATTTTCGGACATACGGGCGGCTATGAAAACGGCACGCAGATGGCGGCCGCGCGCTTTAACCAGCCCATGAACGCCTTCCTGGTGGAAAAGCATCCGGGCGCCTTGGGCCGTGAATTCTCCTTCGGCCGGATCAACGAGGAAAACATATTGGTGCGCGCGCTCAAAAAAGCGCAGGATTCTGATGAGATCATCGTCCGCTTCAATGAGGGCACTGGAAAAGCCCACACAAAGCTCCGTTTTGAGCTCGGCACCGGCATTGCGTCTGCACGGGAAATCTATGCCTCTGAGGAGCCAAGAGAAGATGGCGGCTTCCTGCTGGAGGGCGGTGTGCTGCAATTTGACTTAAAGGCCTTTGAGCCGCGCTCCTTCGCCCTGACGCTCGCGCCCTCCCCAGTGTGCGGCCAGCTCAAGCACAGTATGCCGGTCGAGCTGCCTTACGATACGGATATCATTTCTTTCAACCGTAACCGGGCGGATTGCGACACTGCTTGCCCGGTTGCCCTGCCCGCGGAACGCTTCCCTGCGGAGATCCGCTGCGGCGGCGTACGCTTTGTGACCGGCCCCAAAGAGGATGTGGCGGCAAATGCCGTGATCTGCCGTGGGCAAAAGCTGCCTATCCCAGAAGGCGCAAAATATCTGAGCCTGATGATGGCCTCGCTCAGCGGTGATCGGCGCACCGCGCTGACCATCGGCAAAACCGGCTTCCTGTTCACCGTACATGATCTGCTGGAGGCGGTCGGAAAATGGGATCTCTACGGCATGCAGGAGACTGGGCAAATTAAGCAGACCGTTCTTGCCTGGAATGCGACTCATCTACATAGAGGCGATGCGGACAGCTACGGCGAGCAGGCGTATTTTTTCAAATATACGTTCGAAATTCCGGAGGGAGCGGAATCTTTCACCCTCCCGCTCGATCAAAACCTCCTTCTTCTGGCTGCAAGCGGCACGGATCTTCCCGCCTGCCGGACGGCCACGCCGCTGTACGACACGCTCAAAAAGAGGGAGTTCGATTTCTGGATTACGGAAAAAGACCGCGGGCTTGCACACCCCGGTGCGATTTCCAAGGCGGTGGGCTTCCTGAAATTTGGCAGTAGCTACGTATCCCGCTCGTTGCAAAGGGAAATCGATTTGCTGTAAGCCGGCAGGCTGATGCAAAAAAGAAAGGAGCACGTTGCGGCAAATCACAACGCGCTCCTTTTCTATTCCACTGTGCCATCCTTGGTGCGCTTCAGCCCTTTTCCGCTGAAAAAGCGGCATCATCCTCGTATGTCTCCGGGCAAACCTCCCTGATTTTTTCCCGCAGTGCGATGAAATCTTCCAATGCTTCCGGCTTCTGCTGCGGATTGCGCAAAAGCGAAGCCGGATGATAGGTGCCCATCATCCACACGCCGTTTTTTTCCACAAACTGACCGTGCTGCCTAGTTACACGGAAATTTTTATCGATGAGACGCTGCGCAGAAATCCGCCCAAGGCAAACAATAATCTTCGGCCGAAGCAGGCGCACCTGCTCGCGCAGCCAAGGCAGACAGGCTTCCTGCTCGGCAGGCAGCGGATCGCGGTTTTTCGGCGGACGGCATTTCACCATATTGGCAATGTAAATATTTCTGGTGCGGTCTAAATCGACCGCGGCCAAATATTGATCGAGCAGCTTCCCGCCGCGGCCTACAAACGGCTCGCCCTGCAAATCCTCATTTTCGCCCGGGCCCTCGCCGATCAAGAGCACGCTCGCTTTCCTGCTGCCCACGCCGAAAACCAGATTGGTTCGCGTTTCCCCCAGCGGGCAGTTGTGGCAACTGAAACATGCTGTTTCCAATGCCTCCCAGGTTTTATACATATGAATCCCAGCGCCTTTCCTCTGTTTTGCGTGCAGACTCTGCATGCATACAGTATAGCATATCCGCTGAGATTTGTAGAGCGGTATCTGAGATTTAACGTTGCTATTTCCCGGCGGTTGATGTAAAATAGGAAGAAAGAAATGTATTTTTTGGAGGAAACAAACGATGAAAAAAAGCGTATTGCTTGAAACTTCCGCGCGCCATGCCCACCTGAGCCGCAGGGTGCTCGATATCCTGTTTGGCGAAGGCTATGAGCTGACCCATAAAAAAGACCTCTCCCAGCCTGGCCAGTTTGCCACCAACGAGCGCATCCAGGTCATCGGCCCAAAGGGTAGCTTCCCCAGCGTGTCGATCCTCGGCCCGGTCCGCCCGGAAACGCAGGTTGAGCTCTCCGCTACGGACGCCCGCTCTATCGGCCTGAAGCCACCCGTGCGCGAGTCAGGCGACCTGAAAGGCAGCGCAGGATGCAAAATCGTCGGTCCGAAGGGCGAAGTAGAGCTTCAGGACGGCGTTATCATTGCAAAGCGCCACATCCATGCCACATCGGCCGACGCAGAGCAATATGGCCTACAGGATAAGCAGATTGTATCCGTCAAGGTGGAATCTGATGGGCGTTCCCTAGTCTTTGGTGATGTCGTCGTACGTGTCAGCGAAAAATATGCGCTTGCCATGCATATTGACACCGACGAATCCAATGCTGCGGGCGCTGTGCCCGGCATGATGGCTGAAATTCTGGACTGACTTGACAACAGAATCCGGACGGGCGGGAAGAGGCAGCGCAGTGCCTCCCCGCCCGTTCTTCTTTCTTTCTGCATAATGGCTGGTGCGCGAGCATAGAATGGATTAAATGCATCTTATTCTTCAGAAATGGGGACGGTAACATGGACAACCAGACTGCCGCTTCGCTGCAGCGACCGAAAATCCGATACCTGCTCATCCTGGGCTGCACCGTGCGCGGGGATCAGCCCACGCAACTCCTGCAAACGCGGATTGATCGCGCGGCGCAATACTTAAAGCTGCATTCGCAAACCATAGCGGTTGCCAGCGGCGGATGCTTCCGGGCCGGGCAACAAAAAAGCGAGGCAGCCGTTATCCAAGAGGGGCTGTGCGCGAAGGGAATCTCTCCGGAGCGGATTCTGATTGAGGATCAGGCGCGCTCAACCGCAGAAAATTTCCTCCTGTGCAAGCACCTGTTGGAAAACTGTGAGGGCTGGAACGAAGCAGAAACCATTGCCTTTGTCACGAATGATTTCCATGTAGCGCGCTGCCTGAAGCTCGCCTGCCGCAACCGGCTGCATGTTGTGCCGGTTGCGGCTGCAACGCCGAAGCATGCGCGCCTGCGCTGCCGCCTGCGGGAATGCATCGTTTCCATTCCGGTGCGGTTTTCAGCAAAGTAAAATCGTGAAACAAACAAAGAATGCACTGCAAAAGCTTGTGCAGCACATCTCTTTATTTTTGCTGGTCTGCCCGCAGGTATTTCTGCCGGAAGGTGCCCGGCGTCATGCCCACGGCCTTTTTAAACGCACGGTCAAAGTGGCTCTGATCACAATAGCCGAGCTGGAGCCAAATGCTGCCGCTGCCCGGCATTTGCAGCAGGCGCTTCGCCTCTTTCATCTTTTTCTGCTGAATATACTGGGTGACACTCATGCCTGTCTCCTGCCGGAAGCGCTGTGTGAGATAGCTCGGGTTGCGCTGCACGCTCGCCGCGACCTCCTCCACACGGATGCGTTCATATAGATGCTCCTGCACATACTGCATGCACAAATGCACCGTTGCGGAATAATTGGCCTGTTTGAGCGTTTGAACGCGACCGGCAAAATCCATAAGCATCCGGGCAAACAGGCTGACGAGCGCCTCCTGCTCGCCAACTTCTTCGCAGAAGAGGATGTAATATTCATAGAGCCCGCAGGCCTCCTCCCAGCCTACCCCCGCCTGCACCGCCGCCTGAAAGGCCAGCGCCCCGACGGCGATCACCTGATTGCGCAGGCTGCGCAGCGGTTCATGCGCAAAGGTGGCAAGATTCCACCGCGGCAGTTCCTGCAGAAGGAGCTTTAGTGCCCGCGGATCACCCTCCCGCACACAGTGCATCAGCCGCTCCTGAAGCCTCTCACTGAACAGGCGCGGCTCTTCCTCATGATGCGAAAAGGGCCGTGCCCGCTCCAATGGCATCTCCGGAAAAAGATGCTTCTGATCCATCAGCTGGGAGAGTGTGATATGTTCGCCATACATTTGATTGTATGCAAGAATCGCTCCATCAATCAGGGCGCGGCAATCCAGCACCGGTATGGCGCGGTAATAGGCAATCAGGGCGCTTTTCTGCGCCACGCTCACTTCCAGTGGAGCCAATATGTGCGAAACAGCCGTTTCGTTGAGCTCGCCTGGGAACACCGGCCCAATCAGCAGCGTTCCCATCGCACGCCCAAGCTCCCGCACGCCGATGCTGGCCATCGCGCCGAAAATGGGCGAGGTCCGCAGCCGCGGCAGGCAATTGCTATCCTCCCGGTGCAAAAGCGGAGCGACTAACACCTCTGCACATCCCTCCGGCAGATCGGGCCAGCCCTCAGCAAACATCTCTTCCCCCGCCCGTGTGATGGCACGCACCGGCACACTGGAAAGGGAACGCAGCAGCAGCGCATTCTCCCGCGCCATTCTCCAACGCATTTCGACCGCCTGTTTATATCCCATCCGTCTTACATCCCCGATCTTTTTCTATTTAATTTATAACATACACATGAATTATACTATAAACTCGGATTAATGCAATCCATTCTCCATAATTTATGATAAATTTTTTATTATAAAACAAGCTATGTTTGGTAAACATAGCAACTTGGAAATTCACACAAAGGAGTTTGAAAACGAATGATCGGTATTGGTAATTGGGGTTGTCACGTAGACACAATGTTCTTCAAGGGTGATGTAAAGTTCACCATTACAGACAACGGCGGGGAATATGGCTTCGAGCTTCATATGGATGGCCCGATTCCAGAATTCCAGATCAAGGAGATCAAAGAGGAAAACGGCGACACGCTTCATGCAATCGCCAATGTTGAGATGCTGCCCGGCAAGGATATCGATGTTGCACTGACTTTCGCGGGCGACACCTTCAACGGCGTGATTAAAGTGCCTTTCCTTGGCAAAATCAAGCTCAACAATGGCTATCGCCTCGCTGAATAACGAGCAAGCAAAACGCGCCTGCCCTGTCTGTGAGTTGGGGCAGGCGCAAGCTGTTTTGATCTTGAAAAATTCATAAAAGGCCGTTGACAAGCATGAAAAATTGTGTTATGATAGCTTCCGTCCCGCATGGAGAGATACCGAAGTGGTCATAACGGAACGGTCTTGAAAACCGTCGTGCCGCAAGGCACCGTGGGTTCGAATCCCACTCTCTCCGCCAGAGAGTGATACGAAGCCTTTCTCGTTTATATATACAATTTCATCCTGAAAAGATGTTACCATGGAGAAGTACTCAAGTTGGTGACGAGGCGCCCCTGCTAAGGGCGTAGGTCGGGTAACCGGCGCGGGAGTTCGAGTCTCCCCTTCTCCGCCAAACTGAGTCTGGACGTAAGTCGCGTTCCAGACTCAGTTTTTTATTTATCTTTGCGCTCGCGCGGATGGCTGACATCTATTTTGTAACAGTCATACACGTCGTCGCTCCTCCTTCCCGCAAAAAGTCACGCTCGGCTCACCTGCTCGGTTGTAAATGCCCTCGCAACGGCTCGCTGTCACTGCCAACTTTTGGCGGGTTTTCGCTCTATATTGACTTGTGGGCATCTATTTTGTCAACGCTTCTCAAACCTGCGGTCAGCAATTTGCAACCGCAGGTTTTTCTATTCTCCGGTTTTTTCCTGCCCCTCCAATGGGTATCTATTTTGTATTTCTCCTTTTGCTAAGCGACTTTTTCGATGAATCATTGACTTTTATGATAAGTTTGATATATTAATAAAAGAAATTTATTATTTTAACTTAAACCGCGCAACCGTTATTGGCATATGAATATGCTAAACCGCCGAAAGAAATGTTTTATTCCTGGGTTCCAAGCAATGGATTGTGATCATGATTAGGTCTATCAATCGGAGCGTTCAGACTCTCCGTTCAAATTATCAGAAGCGATCTTTTTTCTCCTATTCTGATTAAGCCTGCGGTCATCCATTTGGAGCCGCAGGCTTTTTGGTGTTCCAGCTCTCCGTCTGCGTTTATGCGGAGGAGCTTCTATATTCCACCGAATTGATCTGTGTGCGAAGGAACGGCAGTGAAACGCCATCGCCCTTCTTCCATAACCCCCTTCGGGCGTACGGCAGGCAGTCACTTTCAGGAAATCCGGCTTTTTTCGCCCTTTGATGCGCTCCACCGCCCCTTGCATCGCCCGAAAAAAGGGCGTATAATATAGAGGAATAGAAGAAAAATAAAATTGGGCTCACTGCGTTGTCTGCATGTGAAAGGAAGATTATCTTGGGCGGAGATTTACATTGTCATACCAGGCTTTCCGACGGTTCTCTCGGCATTGAGGACTTAATTCTGCTTGCACAAAAATTAAAAATCGAAACCATTGCCATTACAGACCATGATTGCCTTGCCGGGACGGTGCGCGGTAAAGTTATCGGTGATCGGCATGGTGTTCAGGTGATCCCAGGGGTGGAAATTTCCTGCGTTGATCCAAAGCGGGAGCGCAGGGCACATTTGCTCTGCTATCTCAGCGACAGCCCGGACCGCTTGGAAGGGCTCTGCCGACGGAACTCCCTTTCGCGTAGAAAAGCGGGGCAATATATGATTCTGAAAGCGGCTAAACGCTTTCCGATCACGCCGGAATTTGTGCTAAAATGTGCCTCCGGTTCCACCAATATTTTTAAGCAGCACATCGCACACGCCCTGATGGAATGCGGCTATACGCACACGATCTTTGGGGAGCTTTATCAAGATTTATTTTCCTCCGACAGCCCGAATTGCATCAGCGTGGAGCCCTCTTTCCCGGATGTGCGCGGGGTGCTGGAGGCGATTCACGAGGCCGGCGGCATTGCCGTGCTGGCCCACCCTGCCTTTTACAACAGCTTTGATCTGCTGGATGAGCTGATTGGGCTTGGGCTGGATGGCGTAGAGGTCTGGCATCCCACGGCAAATGAGGAAACGGTCAGCCGCCTCAAGCGCACAGCGCGTGAGCATCATCTGCTAATGACCGGCGGCAGCGACTTTCACGGGATGTATAATTCCCGATTGACAAAGCTCGGCGAGTTCCTCACCCCCGATGAACAAATTACGGAGCTGCTCAACTATAAGGCGAAACAACGCCGCCTACAAAAGAAAGCGGCTGTTGCGGCGGAAAAAGCAGTTTAATCCCTGCTTTTGATGAAGCCTTGCGCAAACTCCATCTCTGCGAAAGGCAGGAACACGATCATGAACACATTTGATGATAGTGACATGAAAATATTTGGCGTGAAGGAGGAGCCGGATTCTACTGACGGAGCCGAGGTGCAGGCGCTGGCGGAAGAAATGAAACGGCAGAGGCTCAACGGCAACTCAGAGCGTGCCAAACAGCTCGGAATTCGCATGGCTGCTCTTGCCCCGGATTCCGCAGATGCGGACAGCCTTGATCTTTCCCGCCTGCTGGGCGATCCCCTCCCCTCCCCTGATATTATGTGCCAAATCCGCATTCTTTTGATCTTTATCGCAGAATCCTGTTTGCACCTTTATACACCCACGCCTCTGCTTGCCACCACTGCAGTCAATGCGCTGTATGACAAGCTGATTGAGGATGATCCGGGTTTTTATGATACGATCTCTAACGGGGCGGCATTCAGTTTTTATTATCTTGCCCTACGCCACAGCGGGAAGGCGGATGAAAACATCGGCGCTACGTTTGCCATGCTTTGCGGAGCTGAGGAAAATCAAGCTCTGGCCGGGCTGGGTGCGCGTGTTTATCAATATGTCACGCGGAAAATACGCGGTCTCATCGGCGAAATTCAGTTCGTTGAGGTTCGCTGAGCCGCTGCGATGCGTTCAATTTACGTTCAAAGGCGTGCGGAAACACTTTTTTGTTTCCGCACGCCTTTTTATTTTTTCATCAATTATGAAAGGCATTAGGCTTCCAGTTCCACATCCGGAGCCTGTGCATTGGGGTCCGCTTCGCCATGGCGCACCTGCGTCATGCACAGGAAGGCGAGTGCGAATGCAATCGGGCAGTAAATAAAGAGCGACCAATAACTCGTCGAGCCGCACAACGTCCCACAAAGGATCGGGCCGACGATGGAAGCGGAAAAGGTGGCCGTATAGTAATAACCAGTGAAGGTGCCCACCTGCTCCGGCGTGCCGATATCCAGCACGACGGGCAGCGTGTTGATGTTGACAAGCGCCACGCAGGCGCCGCCGCCAATGAGCGCGATAAAGATCATCACCTTTTGGAAGCTTGGCAACTCCTTTGTCAGGAAGAACAGGGTGAACAGCAGCAACGCACCGCCAAGCCCGATCAGGATCGTCTTTTTACGGCCGATCTTCTGGCCCAGCTTGCCGGCGGGGATTGCAAAAATCATCAAGGAGAGGGCAAACACGCCCATCAAGATCGTCGCCGTTGCCGTGTCAATTCCAAGCTCTTTTTTTGCAAAGAGCGTGAAGAAGGTTTGAATGGTATCAGAGCCGTTGAAGAGGAAGAACAGCGTCAACAGCATGAAAACAAGGCTGCGTTTTTTCTCCTTCGGCAGTTTTAGATCCTTCAGCTTTTGTTTCTCTTCCCGTTTCGCCTCTGCCGCCATGTTGGCCTCCGCCATTTTTTTCAGGCGGCTGTCCGGCTCCTTAACGGTGAGCATGACCACCAGCAGGCAGATTAGCATGACAACCGCCGTAAAGACGAACACATAGGGGCGCTCCGCATCCGTTGCAGGCTTGGAGCCCATGAAAAGCGTCATAATCGCAATCACGATCATGCCGCTGCCCATGCCGAGCAGGGTGCCAAGGCCGCCCATCAAATTGATCACGGCGTTGCCCTCGCTGCGCAGGGAAGGCGGTGTCAAATCGGGCATCAGCGCAACCACCGGGGAGCGCCAAAGCGACATAATCAGGTTAAAGCAGATGACGCACAGCATCAGCATCCAGATATACGGCATGCGCGGGATCAGGATGAAAAACAGCGCTGCGGCCGGAATACCAAACAGCAGGTATGGCCTGCGCTTGCCCAAGCGGCTATGCGTCCGGTCGGAAATTTTGCCGAACAGCGGCTGGAAAATAACGCCGAACACATTATCAATGACCATGATCGCGCCGATCAGCCCTCCGATTACGCCTCTGCCGACAACATCCGTGCCGCCGAACAGCGTGGCAAGCCATGGCATTTTCGCCGCAAGGCCTGCAACCGCTGGGGAGGCGGACAGCATTTCATCTAAAATCGGCGGAACATAGGCATTGTAAACTGACCAGGCAATCGAGCTCGCCATAAAGCCGAATCCGATCAAAAACGTCAGCTTATAGTTGAGCTTCATTTTTTTCTGCTCTGCCATTACCATTCTTCCTTTACATTAAATTAAAAACAGCTTGCTTCCGATGGGAGAATAAAACCTGCATTTAGTATATCAATTTTTTGTGGGTATTGCAACGGATTATTTTGTATCTGTATTAAATTTTTGTTAGATATTAAAGAGAATCCTTTTCCTATAAGATAAAAAAGGGAGCGGTGCCCGGCCGCTCCCCATTCACAAAATCAAAATGGCCCTTTATTCCACCTTTGCACCGTCTGACGCAATCATTTTCCCTGTAATCACAATATGAAACGGTGTGCCGCTGACCTCCAGCAGATAGGCCTGCCCTTCCTGAAGGCCCTGGAATCGAACCTTCATCTCATCGCCGTCCGGCCCTTCCACAATCGTCCCGGCAAGACGGTTCCCATCGGGGGAAACAGCGGTGACGGAGAGGCCCTCCCGCCACTCAAAAGCCTCTTTGAATTCGATCTCCACCAAATCCCCTTCCGCCTTGTATTCTGTGCGGTCAAATACGGGCAGTTCTGCCTCACGGATGAGGAAATCACCATAGAGCGTTTCCGTGCCCTTCTTCCCTTGCACATGCAAGAGCGCCACACTGATGAGCTCATTGAGTGGCAAATCCTCCGCCTCAAGATACCAATAGCCGCCCTCATAGCCTGCTATTTCACAAGCTATCGCATTCCCTTCGCGCGTGAGAAGGACGGCACGCTCCGCGCCGGTTCTGCCGGTTTCTTCCGCACCGTCAAAGCGGATTCGGAATTGCCCGCTCGCCAACCGTTCCAGCGGCTCACGATCCTCCGTCTCCTTAAAACGCGCATAACGGCCCTTTTGATTGCAGAAATTCGCCGTGAAGGAGCGTTCCACGCCCTGTGCGTCTCTCATGCCGGTTACGCGCACTGTGCAGGCCGTCCCCGCTGCCACACTGTCCGCCACGATGGAAAAGCGGTCGTCCTTCACCTCGACGAGGCGGGGGATAACGGCTTCTCCCCCCGCAGGGGTGACGGTGATGGATTCCTTCCCGGTCAGCGTAAAATCCTGCGTGAACCGCAGCTCAATATTGCCGTTTTTGTGCACACGCACGCCCATCAGGTCGAGAAAATCCTCCCCTAGGCCCGCCTTTTCATAGGCCTCCTCCAGTTCCATCCCCTGCGCTACGAGGGAATCAATATACGCGCGCATCTGTTGGGTGGAATCAAAGGAATGCTTTTTGACGGATACGTTCGGTTGAACCCCCTGCGCTTCAAACACCTGGCTGGCCGTATTGGCCATCTCCTGCTCCAACTGCTCCGTTCTCTGCCCGGTTGCCCCGGCAACAGAAATCAGCACATCGCGCCCCGCTTCGGAGAGATAGCCATCCGCAATCGCCTGATTGAGAATGGCCCGCAGCGCCTCCTGCGCGCTGCTGTTTGCACCCTCCGTCTTGCGGAGCAGCTCCTTGCCATCCTCATTCACGCCGATAAGCCCCACCACGCGCCCCAGGCGGTTAAGCTCAATGCGCACCACCGGATTAATCGCAATTTCCACGCTTGCGTCTGCCGTTGAAAGCACACGGTAGCCCTGCTGCACGCCGATGAGCAGCAACAGGCAGGCGGCAACCGCAACCACCCATCGCCTGACGCGCCGCATGGCCACGATGTGGCCGCGCCCCCGCGCTGCTTCCGCTTTACCCGCCGCCTCCTCTATGGCAAGCTCCAGGCAGGCGGCGTCCAGCTCCATGCCAACCTCCCATCCGGGCTGAACAGGCACTATTCTGAATTCGCCGTCCGCTGTGAGCAGGGTTGCGCTGTCGCCATTGATTTCCAAAATTAAAATCCGATTCACAGCCCTTCCCCTCCTTCCGTGCTGTCCAGCCGAATATATTCCCGGATAAATGGGTAATCCCCGCTGTGCACCAGCACCGCTGCCACCAGATACCTGCGGTGATCCTCCAGCACCTTGGGCTTCATCCCCAGCGCTTTGGCGAGCGCCTTGACCGGCACTTTCTTTTTGCGGCGAAACGCCTCCAGCATCGCTTCATCCTGCAACAGCATGCGCACCGCCGCCTTGCACGCTTTGCGCGTAGAAGCATGGCGTGGGGTTGCGGCGGATAGGTCCTGAAAGGAGAGCGACCACTCCCGCAGCTCCTGCGTCAGCAACAGAATTTCTTCTCGCCGAGCTTCCTGCTCGCTTTGCAGATTGTAGGTATGCCGCGATACCGTATCGATCAGGCTCCGGCTCTCCTCATCCTCTTGATCCAGAAGGGGCAGCTCCGGGTGCGCCGTATCCCGCCGGATGCAGTCAATTACCCGCCGGGAGATGAGCAGCTTTGCAAAGGAGAGGAAGCTACCCTTCTCCGGCTCAAAGGTACGCACTGCCTGCGCAAAGGCCAGCATACCAGCCTGCACATAATCCTCTTCGGCCTTCGGGCTATTTGCCAGCACGGCTGATAGGATAAACGGGCGGTATTCCCTGAGCAGGTCGTTCATCTCCCCATCGGAAGATTTTGCGATCAACACCCGATCCGCAAGCGTTTGCCCCATAGGCGGCGCCTCCTGTCCATTCAAACTCCGTTGTTGATAAAAGCTTACCGGCCCATTATACCGAAAAACGCCGCGTTTGCAAACGGGCTTTGGCAGTATCCTTGCAAATATATTATTCGCATTCAAGGTGCCGGATTTCGGGGGCTTCCGCTTTTCTATCAAACTTTCCAGCGTTTGGCACGCCGTGCCAGTTTGACAACCCCGCTCAAGTGTGCTATTCTAGGCTCAGCCAAAACAACAAAAACAGGGGAGCCGCCAGCGGCTGAGAGGAAGGCACGCCTTCGACCCTCGAACCTGATCTGGATCATGCCAGCGTAGGGAGTTATAGAGAGCCGTTTATTTACTCCCGCTGTTGCACAGCGGGTTTTTGTTTTATTGGCCGCCTTTCGGCAACATTATAGAAGTCCGGAAGGCAACACTCATCAAACAGAAAACGGGAGGAAAAGCAAATGAATGCAAGCGTAGCCATCCAGGTACTGCCCAGCGTGGAGGGGGAAGAAGTCATTCGGATTGTGGACGAGGTGATCGCCTACATCAAATCAAGCGGCCTCAACACCTATGTCGGCCCCTTTGAAACCACGATTGAGGGCGATTATGACCAGCTCATGGAAATTGTGAAGGAATGCCAGCTCATCTGCATCCGCGCAGGCGCGCCGAGTGTGATGTCCTATGTGAAGATCAATTACAAGCCGGATGGGGTGTGGACCATTGAGAAAAAAGTTAAAAAGCATCACGAATAAGCTCTACTCCGTTTTAGGCATTGTAATCATCCTGCTGCTCTGGCAGGCGCTGTGCTCCTTCGGCATCGTGGCGGATTATATGCTGCCGTCGCCCCTGGCCGTGTGCCGGGCGTTTGCCGGCTCCTTTTCCATCCTGATGGGGCACGCGAAAACCTCGCTGGTGGAAGCGCTGCTCGGCCTCCTGATCGGCGTTGCGCTGGCCTTTGTGATCGCGGTGGTGATGGATCGCTTTCACGTCATTTACAAGATGACCTATCCCCTGCTCGTCATCACGCAGGCGATTCCGGCGGTGGCAATCGCCCCGCTTTTGGTGCTGTGGCTCGGCTACGATATGACGCCGAAGGTGGTGCTGGTGATTATCGTCTGCTTTTTCCCCGTGGCGGTCGGGTTGTTGGACGGGCTGCGGGCTGCGGATACAGATCAGATCAGCCTGCTGCGCGCGATGGGGGCAAACCGGGCGCAAATCTTTTGGCACATCAAGCTGCCCGGCGCGCTGCCGAACTTTTTTTCCGGGCTGAAAATCTCTGTATCCTTCTCCATCGTGGGGGCGGTCATTGCGGAATGGCTCGGCGGCAGCAGCGGGCTCGGCGTGTATATGACCCGTGCGCGCAAATCCTTCGCGTATAGCGATATGTTCGCCGTGATCTTTCTGGTTGTCGCAATCAGCCTGCTGCTGATGGGGCTGACCAACCTGCTGGAAAAGAAGATGACGCCCTGGCGGCAGATCAAGAAAACATAGCAGAGCCTCTACTTGAAACATAAAAAAGGAGAATGAGACTGATGAAATTGACAAAACGTATCTTCGCGCTGCTGATGGCCGCGGCCTGCATTCTGACCGTTTTCGCCGGCTGCACAAAGGATGAAAAAGACCCGGGCGCGCAGGCGAAAACAAAACTCACCGTTGTGCTGGATTGGACGCCCAACACCAACCACACAGGCCTCTACGTGGCCCAGAAAAACGGCTACTTTGCGGATAACGGCCTGGAGGTTACCATTGAGCAGCCGCCGGAGGATGGCGCGGAAGCGCTCGTCGCCTCCGGCAAGGCGCAGTTTGGCGTGAGCTTCCAGGAGAATGTGGCAAGCGCACTGACTGCGGATTCCCCGTTGCCCATCACCGCTGTTGCAGCATTGATCCAGCACAACACCTCCGGCATCATCTCTCTGAAGAAAAATAACATCACCTCCCCGAAGGATATGGCGGGGCACTCCTATGCCTCTTGGAACACGCCGATCGAGAAAGCGATCCTCAAGGACGTCATTGAGAAGGACGGCGGCGATTTCAGCAAGGTCAAGATGATCTACAACTCCGCTACAGACGTTGTCACCGCCCTGCAGACGAATATCGACACCGTTTGGATCTATTACGCGTGGGACGGCATCGCAACCGAGGTCAAGGGGCTGGAAACCAATTACTTCGCCTTTAAGGATATCAACCCCGCCCTCGATTTCTACACACCCCTCCTGATTGCGAACGACAGCTTCCTCAAGGAGCACCCGGATCAGGCCAAAGCATTCCTGAAGGCCGCCCGCTTGGGCTATGAATACAGCATTGAGCACCCGGAAGAGGCCGCCGCCATCCTGTGCGAATACGCGCCGGAGACAGACAAAGAGATCGCCGTGGCCAGCCAGAAATACCTGGCCTCGCAGTATAAAGCCGAGGTGGAGCGCTGGGGCGAATTTGACCAGAAGCGCTGGGATACTTTCTATGACTGGCTGTATGAAAACAAGGTGATTGCCAAAGAGATTCCGGATGGCAAAGGCTTCACCAACGATTATTTGAACTGACAAACCCCATCGTGAACGGAAATGAGGCGCTGAAATGGACCGGCTGCGGGCAGAACACATTACAAAAAGCTTTGATGGCACCACGATCATCCAGGATGTCAGCCTGACGCTGCATGAGGATGAGCTGATCTGCCTGCTGGGCGTCAGCGGCGTGGGGAAAAGCACGTTTTTCAACGTCCTCTCCGGCCTCGTCGTGCCGGACAGCGGCCGCGTTCTGCTGGGCGAGGAGGAGATCACGGGCCAGACGGGCCGCATCAGCTACATGCAGCAAAAGGATTTGCTCCTGCCGCACAAGCGGATTGTGGATAATATCGCCCTCCCGCTCGTGCTCAAGGGCGTTTCGCGCAAAGAGGCGCGCGCGCAGGTCAGCGCAGGCCTTGCGGATTTCGGGCTGGAGGGTGTGGAGCGCAAATACCCCGGCCAGCTCTCGGGCGGCATGCGGCAGCGCGCGGCGCTGTACCGCACCTATCTCTTCAACAGCGAGGTAGCCCTGCTGGACGAGCCCTTTAGCGCGGTGGATGCGATCACGAAATCACAGCTTCATCTCTGGTATTTGGAGATGATGAGCCGCCTGCATATGTCGGCGATCTTCATCACGCACGATATTGATGAAGCGATCTTCCTCTCCGACCGCATTTATATCATGTCCGGCGCGCCGGGGCGGATCACGCAGGAGCTGGCGATCCGGCACCCGCGCCCGCGCACAACGCGCTTTACGGCTTCACAGGAATTCATGGAGCATAAACGGCAGATTTTAGATGCGCTGAAAATCCAATAGGCAGATTGCACAGGCTGCGATGGATAGCGGCGCCAACGATATAGAATGACCCTGAATGCGTGTACATTCAGGGCCTTTCTATATCTGTTGAAAGAGAAAAATTCTTACGCTCACATTTACGATATTCAATCCTATCTCCAATAGGACATTGAAGATAACAATAAAATTCGATTGTAAGATTATTATTTTACCATTGCGTTATCATGCCATGCTGCACGTCAATCGCTTTTGTAAAAATATGCTGTAAAATATTGATTGAATAGGATTACTCCTATATAATTGACATGCGGCGCAAGCCGCCGGTGGCATTGCCAAAACGGTAGGCAGTTAGCGTCCTTTCTCCTTTCATATTTTTATGAGAAGGAGGGAGGTGATGCGCATGGAGTACATAGTAGTCATTTTAATCATGACCTTACTACTCGTTGTTGCAATAAAAAAAGACTAACTGCCCTCGTCCCTCAACTTGTGCAGTTAGTCTAATCAATTGAGAGGCGCTAACCGTCTATTACGGCAGTGCCATCGTTCATTTTTATTATATGGTTGAAATGATCGTTTGTCAATACCTGTCAGGGAAAAGAGATAGAAATCAATTTTACTTTCAAATCCCAGGTGAACTTCATAGGCGAACCATGTTCGCTTACAAATTACCTTCTAAAATGAATCATAAAATGGCCCTGAATGTACACGCATTCAGGGCTTCATCTTGTCGAAAAAAGGATAGTAATATGCACAAAGATCATTCAGTAAAAGTTTTTTAAACAATATTTTTCAGGTTGTCAGTTGTAAATTACTCCGATCACAACAAAAAACTGAGTTTGCGCTCAGGCCGCGCGGGCCCACGCCTTTTCCCGTTGGAAAAGGGTGCAAAAGAACTTTTTGAAGCACGGCACATCGGCAGCAATTCATTTAAAGCCACGAACCAACCCGTTCGGCGAGACGCCCAAAAACTCGCCGCCTCACGGCGCTCAAACAATTTGGGCGCTCGTTTGACCGCTACCATGCTACGCATGCGTAGCATGGTAGCGGTCAAATCCCCTCACGAGCCACGCAGTGAGCGGAGTGCTTTGCTGCCTTGGCCTTCCGTCAGCGTTTACGTAGAATAGCGCGAAGCGTGAGAACATAATTGGTGGTTTAAATGACTGGCTACACATCAGCATTCTGTATGTAAACGTTAGGTTCTACAAAGCAAGATTACGCAGTTAATCAAATGCGCCCATTACAGCTTATGGAAGGCCGAGGCAGCATTTGCAGAATCTGACTGCGTGGCTCGTGAGGGGATTTTTGCCCGGAGGGCAAAAACGAACCTTTCCATGTGTTTGAAGCTACGTGAGTGGCTGAGTTTGGGAAGGTTCGCCGAACGGGCACCAACGTGTATCAACGCTTCCCGCTGCCGAAGTGCCGTGCAAAAATGTTCTTTTGCACCCTTTTCTAACTAGAGAAAAGGCGTGGGCCCGCGCGGCCTGAGCGCATGCTCCACTTTTTGTTTTTATCAGAGTAATTTACAACTGACAAATAGAAGCGAATCATTTAAAATAAATTTTTTGATATGATTTATCAAGATTCTCCCATGATTTGATTTATCTGAATTTAAGATAAATATCAATATCTTTTATCTAGATATTTATAATAGACTTGAAAATAAAAACAGAATTATGAAATACAGGAGAACTTATGCGGGTAAACTGTGTTCGCCCACATTACTATTTTTCAAATTTTATCCGCCCGTGTCCTTATTCTGGAGCAAAATGCTCCAGTCTTGTCTGCATCATATCACATTATGTACTACAATCATTAGAAGAGAGCAAAAGACTTTTGATTTTCCGTATTAAGATATCACATAAAAAACAATTCACCATTTCTGCACCATTATATCACCATTTTGGTTTTCGTCTTATTATTAAGCTAAAATAATCTTACCAATAAACAGATATGTAAATATGAGGTGGGTCTATGGAGAGCAAATTATTACGTTATACGTTGCGTGTAGATAGGATGTATTTTCAAAAGTTTCGATATATTGCGGAGTCGGAAGGCCGTTCGGCAAACAAAGAAGTGGAGCAGTATATTAAAAAACGCGTGAATGAATTTGAAGCGATACATGGTAAGATTGAAATCAAAAAACTTGGCTCCATTCATATGGATTAGCCGGTCGTACCTATTTGTTTTCCATACCCGATCAGGGCCCATGCAATGATTTTGAGGTGATTTCCATGAACCTATACCAAGAAATCTTGGCCGATATCCTCTCCCGTGAAGAAATCCGAATCGAATTCCCCAACCTGACGCACCCCGTGGCGGAGCTTGTCGAAATGAGGAGCTATCAAACCCTGAACCGGATCAAGGAGATCCTTGAAAACGACGAGTTGGACGACCCGGACTGCTTTCGAAAAATTGAGGAGATCGTGTGTGCCTTTGAACACATCGGAAGCGGGGGCGGAAACCGCCACGATTTTGGATGACGCTATGGATGTCATGCTAAATTCAGAAAGGAGCCTATGACCATGCTCACACAAAAAATGCAGGAAACTATCCATCGATTCAAAAAGAAGCACACAACCGTTCTCACAGAGGAAGAAGCGCTGCAAAAATCCAGAGGCCACCTTTTAAATCCGCTGGTGGAATCCCTGATCCTCGCCCGCCTCTGCCAGAGCGACAGCTACGGCTACGAGATCGCCCAATCCGTGAAGCAAAGCAGCGGCGGCCGCTTATGCATCCCGGAAGGCTCCATGTACCCCACGCTTTACCGGATGATGGAGCGGGGCTACATTACGGATTATCAGACGAATGTCGGAAAGCGGCGGCTGCGCGTCTATTATCAGGTCACGCCCGCCGGGCGTATGCGTTTCAAGGCGCTTCTGGAGGCTTATGAGGAAACCCACGCGGGCTATGAAAATTGCATTGCCGCCATGGGCGAACCGCTCCCCACGCAGGCGGAACATGCTGAAACTTGCTCATGAAATAAAAAATAGCCGGTAGCTGGCTGCTTGCGTAAGCGATGTGTATCTCTATGATCTTTGTGGTTATGGAAGGCTTTGTTACTCTCTTCGTTCGTAATAAAAAATGGATTTTCTAAAGAAGCAGTTGCAAAATGATTTTCATTTTGCAACTGCCTCTTTTATATGGAAATTGCCGGAAGGCGGTTCCCTTTCTAGCGGTTGTGTGGTATTCTAATACTAATGAGATCAAAGGGGGTCCCTCCGGCGTGCGCGGCGGGATGGAAGGAAGCGTGGATCAGTTTGAAGAATTCTACTGTGATTGTCACGGTGATTTTATGTGTGCTCATTTTGGCATTTTTGATTTTTGTGTTGTGGCAGTCCCACAGCAGCTCGCCCACGATCCCGACCGATCCTGAAGTGCTGGAGCAGGAGTGGGAGGAGGAGCACGGCACGGGCGGTTCTTCTTTCGGCGGCGGATCAGGCGGAGGCAGCGGTATCGCCAATGCGGGCAGCGGCGCGACGGACGCGAACGGCAATGTTATCTCCGGTTCAGGCAGCAACGGCGGCGCTGGAACGAACGGCTCCGGCTCGGGCGGCTCTTCTGGAAACGGGAGCAATTCGGCGGATAAAAAGCCGGTTAAGGAAGAGGATATGAAGCCCTTCAAGGGCCACAAGGCCGACCCCTACATGCGGATTTTAGCGGGCGGCGTTTACACCTGGGATGTGGTTTCCTCCCAGAAGGTGGACGGGGAAGAAACGGATATGCCCCTAATCCTGACCGCCTCCGGGAAAAAGCTTAGCGTTCAGATGACTTACTCGGATAAACTCACCATGTCGGTCATCAGCGATGGGCAGAGTACATATGCGGTGCTTCCCTTCCTGAAGGCTTACACGGATGTGCCTTCCTCCATGGCTGGGGATTTTAAGAGCCTTGTCATTGATCCTTCGAAGTTTGCATACGTCAGCTCCCTGGAGGTGACGGACGGCGGGCAGAAATTAACCTGTGAGCGCTACACCTCTGATACCGACCGGATTTATTTCTACTTCTCCGGCGACAAGCTTGTCAAAATGGAACTGCGCGGCTCCGGCGGCACGATGAAGCTCAGGGTGAATAGCATCACGGATCAAATCGACGCATCCCAGCTCTCCGTGCCGGATGGGTATAAAAAACGAAACCTGTCGTTCCTGTTTAAATAAGGGCGGGCCTCGCCCCTTCCATGTAGGCAGCGGCGGAACAAAAAGCTGACCGAAATAAAAGAAAAGGCTGTCGAATTTGCTCGACAGCCTTTGTTGCACCTCGTATGATTGTTATGCGTTCCGGAACGTCCGCTCCAAAAAGTCCGCCACCGGGGCGATCGCCTTATCATCCGCAAGCTCTACCGCGCCCTGGTCAACGAGGCGGGCGGTTTTGCTCTCGATCGGCAGGCGGGCCAGCACCGGCACGCCGAGGGAGGCGGCAACCTCCTCCGCCTTGCTCTCGCCGAACAGCTCAATTTTTTTGCCGCAATCCGGGCAGAGGGCATAGCTCATATTCTCCACGATGCCGAGGATCGGAATGTTCATCATCTTCGCCATATGGTAGGCCTTTTTGACGATCAGGGTAACCAGATCTTGCGGCGTGGTTACAACGATGATGCCGTCGAGCGGGAGGGATTGGAATACGGTCAGCGGCACGTCGCCCGTTCCGGGCGGCATATCAATGAACATATAGTCGATGTCGCCCCAGGCAACATCCGTCCAGAATTGCTGAATCACGCCGGAGATCACCGGGCCGCGCCATACCACGGGCGCTTCGTCATCCTCCAGGAGGAGGTTGACGGACATCACTTCAATACCCATCTTGGATTTTTCCGGGATTAGGCCAAGCTCATTGCCCTTTGCCTTTTCCGTAATGCCGAAGGCTTTTGGGATGGAGGGGCCGGTCACATCCGCGTCAAATACGGCGGTCGCGTAGCCGCGCGCTTGCATCGCGCACGCCGTCAGGGAGGTGACGAGCGATTTACCAACGCCGCCTTTGCCGCTGACAATGCCGATAACCTTGCGCACCGTGCTGTATTGGTTCAGCGGGATATGCATATCCTGCTGCCGGGAGGAGCAGTCCGCCCCGCAGCTTGCGCAATTTCCGCCGCAATCGGCTGGTTTTGTAGCTTCTGTAGCTTCACTCATGGTTTCAACATCTCCTAATTTATCTTTCACTTTTACGGCTTTCCCGCAGCCTGCGGAAAAAATCCGTGAGAAGGCTTGCACATTCCTGCTCCATATAACCGCCCTCCAAAATGGGCTTGTGGTTGTAGGGCAGGGCAAAAAGATCAACGACGGAGCCGCACGACCCGGCTTTTGCGTCATACGCGCCGAATACCACGCGCTTCATCCGGGCATTGATGAGCGCCCCGGCGCACATGGGGCAGGGCTCGAGCGTAACGAAGAGCGTGCACTCCCAAAGCCGCCAGCCGCCCAGCGTTTTACACGCATCATCAATGGCTTCCAGCTCCGCATGGGCAAGGGCGTTTTTGCCCGTTTCCCGGCGGTTGCGGCCCCTGCCGACAATGCCGCCCGCGCGGGTGACCACAGCGCCCACGGGCACTTCCCCCTCCAGCGCGGAGAGGCGGGCGAGCAGCATTGCTTCCCGCATACAGTCCTGATCCGTCATGGCTCCACGCGCCCCCTTTCACATCGGGCGGGAGGCCGGGGCCTTTGGCGGGAGGAACGAGTAAACAAAGGCGGCGATGGCCGCGAGGAAGAAGAGCAGCGTAGGCAGCCTGGTGGAAAACGGCACGCTGATATAGTAGCGCGTGGACCAAACCATCATCGCCAGCGCCAGCACCATCGGCGGAGTGAAGAGATAAGCTGCGCACTTTTCACCGCGGCGCAGCGGCACGCTGGAAAGCGGGAGCACCAGCCGCATCTCTTTCTTCACCACATAGACGAGCAATGCGGCTGCACCGGCCGCGATTACCACACCGATCAGAATAGCGGAAACAATTGCCGCTTTTCCCTCTGGGAGATAGGCGATTGCAATCGTTTGGATAACGCTGATGGAATTGTTAAGCAGATGGATCAAAATCCCCGTCCAGAGAGAACCGCTCGCAATCACGGCATAGCCAAGGCCGATGCCCGCGATGAAGGCAAAGGGGGCCTGCACCAGGTTCCCATGCATCAGCGCAAACACAAAGGCGGAGGTGAGGATGGCGAACCAATCCCCATATTTCCGCAGCGGCTGCATCACAACGCCCCGCATGGCGAATTCCTCCACCACCGCGGGCACAACGGCACTCTGCACAAACAGGAGCACACAGCCCAAAACGCTTGCCGGGGCCTGCACCTCAGGCGCGCTCAGCTCAATGCCAAAGAGATGAAAAAAGAGAATCAGGCCGTTGGTGGCATAATTGCCCGCCATGCAAACGAGCAGCCCAATGAGCACCAGCAGGATGGCGCGCCGCTTGTTTTTGGGCGCGTTCAGCGGGATATCGGGCACCTGCCGGCGCAGAGCCAGCAGAAAATAGACCGCCAGGAACGGCAGCCCCACGCAGAAGATGGAGAACAGAATCCCATAGGCATCCTGAAACAGAGAATCGTTTTGGTAAAGGTCGCTCAGGCCGAAAAGCATCAAAATCGCGGAGAAAATTTGCTGCATCAGCATAAAGCCGAGCAGGCCGACCCCTGCAAAGATGCTCAGCGAGCGCAGCGCCTTTTTGCTCTGCCATGCCGCCGGGGAAGGCGGCGGCTGATAGCCGGCCGGGCCGGGATGGTATCCATAGGGGGGAGGCGGATAATAGCCGTTCATTCATCAAAACTCCCTGCTTGGTAATTTGCCGCGTTATGGCTTTTTCCGTGCTCTGAAACGGCAAAAGGCCAATATATCTATTATAGCCGATTTTGTGCGGAAATCAATGCCGAAAGCGTTGGTCAGGCATGTGCGGGGGCATTGATTGCTTCCGTATCCATTCGACAAATAGGTTT
>ERZ827037.1237-NODE-1237-length-28335-cov-7.493175_pt1 | contig 28335 bp, 26 predicted proteins | sample MGYA00519924_ERZ827037 | MGnify/ENA primary metagenome ERZ827037 (study PRJEB31778, sample SAMEA3449250) | human gut metagenome | biome: human gut; feature: human-associated habitat; material: faeces | place: United Kingdom | collected 2010/2012 ...
AACAAAAATAGCGCCAACTTAAAGAATGCATAATTCCTTAAGTTGACGCCATTGGGCTCATGAATTGAGCTTTTTTTATTATGTGTATTTTTTAAGCAGGATAAAAAAGCATATTAAAGTAGGAATTTAGAAAAGTTTATAGTATAATATAGTTATCAAAAAGGAGGAATTAATTATGAAAATTACATTAAGAGGAAAGAACATTGAAATTACTGAAGCAATTGAAGAAAAAGTCAGTGAAAAATTATCAAAATTAGACAAATACTTCATTGTAAGTGAAAATGTTGAAGCCAAAGTACTTGTAAGAACTTATCCTTACGGACAAAAAATTGAAGTGACAATTCCTACTGAATATGTACTTTTAAGAGCAGAAGTTGTGGATCAAGATTTATACAATGCAATTGACTTAGTTATCGACAAATTAGAAGGTCAAATTAGAAAGTATAAAACTAGATTAAACAGAAAATCTAAAGATAATAAACTTGCATTCAATTTAGCATCAATTGAACCTTTAGAAGATGAAGAAGAAGACGTATTAGTAAAAACAAAAACAATTACTCCAAAACCAATGGATATGGAAGAAGCAATTATGCAAATGGAATTAATTGGACATTCATTCTTCGTATATCGTGATACTGAAACAGATGCTATTAGTATTGTATACCGTCGTAATGATGGAGATTACGGTCTTATCGAAACTGAATAGGTATGATGTAAAAACACTAACCAACTATAATAGGTTAGTGTTTTTTGAGACAAATTTGAAACAAATTTGAGACAAAATAGCTTAAAAAATGATGTATAATAATAGTGTAAAAAAATAGTCCAGAAAAACTGGGCTATTTTTTATATAGATCACCTTGATAAACATCAAGTTCTTTCATTTTTTTATCAATATCATTTAAAATAGTTACCTTTTTAATGGACCATAAAGGAGCAATTAAATCATCGATTTTACCATCACCAGTCAATCTTTCGATAACGATTTCAGGTTTAATGTAACGAAGTTGTTCTACTACGATATCAATATATTCTTGACGAGAGAGCATGTTAAATTCATGATTTTCATACATTTGTTGAAGTTTTGTGTTTTTAACAACGAATAACATATGTATTTTAAGTGCTTGAATATCTAATTGACCTAAGGTTTTAGCTGTTTCAATCATCATTTCTTTTGTTTCAAAAGGAAGACCATTGATGATATGGACACATACTTCAAGGTTATATTTTCTACATAATGCTAAACCATCCAAGAATTCTTGAAAAGTATGGCCACGATTAATAAGTTTACTTGTTTGTTCATGGATTGTTTGTAAACCTAGTTCAATGTAGACATCTTTTTGTTTATTGATGGTACTTAAATATTGAACGATTTCTTCATTTAAACAATCAGGTCTTGTAGCAAGGGCAATTCCCTTAACATCTTCTTTGTTTAAAAAAGGGGCAATCATTTTTTTTATTTTATCTAATGGACCATAGGTATTTGTATTGGCTTGAAAATAAGCAATATAAGCACATTCAGGCCATTTTCTTTTCATGACTTGAGAGATTGTTTGAAATTGTTTTTCTAAATGATCATGAACATTTCCAGCATAATCTCCAGATCCTGATGAACTACAGAAAATACAACCACCATAGCCTTTTGTTCCATCACGATTAGGACAGGTAAAATCAGCATTTAGTGCAACTTTAGCGACTTTTTGATGGTATTTGTTTTTTAAATAATAGTTATAAGTATGATAACGTTTGTTATCTAAAGAGTATTTAAATTGATTCATTTTATCACCGAAGCAATTATAACATAAGGAGCAAGAAAATGGGATTAGAGTTAAAGAATGTCACAAAAAAATTTAAAACAATTGAAGGAGAAAGAGTTATTTTTGAAAATTTGAATATTCATTTTCCTGATTATGGTTTGATTGCTATTACAGGGGAAAGTGGATGTGGAAAATCAACACTTTTACAATTAATAGCAGGATTGGATCAAGACTATGAGGGAAAGATTCTTTTTAATCAAGTAAAAATAGAAGATATTAAAGATTATCGACAACTTGTTATTAGTTTTGTTTATCAAAATTATCAGTTAATTGATTATTTGAGTGTTAAAGATAACTGTTTATTTTATTGTCACTTAAAAGGAATAAAGGTTGTAGAAAAACAGTTACAAGAATTATTAGAAATCTTTGAATTAAATGAACTAGTAAATCAAAAGGTAAAGAATTTATCAGGTGGGCAAAAACAACGCGTGGCCCTTATTCGTGCTTTATTATGTTCAAGTCCTATTATTTTATGTGATGAACCGACAGGAGCTTTAGATGAAATAAATCGTCAAAAAGTTTATCGCTTTTTTAAAAAAGCGAGTCAAAGACGCCTTATTCTTATTGTTTCTCATAATCAAAAAATTTCAAAATATACACCTTATCATTTGAATTTTGAATGTTTAAAACATCATTATGATTGGAACCATCAATTATATTCACGTTATGAAATAAGAAAAACAAAATGTGGATTATTGTTTAAAGAAATGATCCAAATGATTTTAAAAGATAAAAAGAAATGGGTGATGATGTTTGTTTCACAAATTTATATGGTACTAGCAATGACGCTCATTATTACTGGTTTAGAAGGATTTAATGGTTATTATCAAAAACAATATAATCAAGCAATAAATAATAATTTAGTTATGATTCAAAAGAAAAATCAAGAACCCTTTAAAGAAAAAGAAATAACAAAACTGAAAGGAAAATATCAATATCATTTAGATATAGGAAAGATTGAAGGTCTTAAAAACTTTCAATCTTTTTCAATTAACAAAAAAACAAAGCAAAATGAGGTTTATGTCAATCATGCTTTAATTACCAAAATAAAACAAAATAAACTTATTTATAAACTTAATCATCATCAATATACATTAAAAATCAAAGGAGTAATTCAAGATGATTATCAAGAACCTGTTCTTTATTATCATTCATTATCCAATGAAATAGCCCTTCAATGCATTGATGTTTCAACGTGTATTGTCTATGTTAAAAATCATAAATATATGAAAGATTATTTAACGCATTTATCAGTTCAATATCAAGGTATAGCACCTATTTATGAAGAATATGAAAGTTATTTTAAAGTTATTGATCTTTTTAAAAAGGTTAGTCTTGTTTTTATTTTTTTAAGTTTTATGATTGCAATCGTTTTAATGGGATATATGGTTTTATCGATGTTTTATGAAAATCAAAAAATATTTGCCATCATGCTTGCTAATGGTTATCAAAATAATCATTTAGCATTTTTTATTTTAAAAAAAATAAGCTTAATGATGATTTCAATTGGAATAGTTTCTTGTTTGGTTTCTAGTGGAGTTTTAAAAATCATTTCATTTTTTGATATTTCTAAAAAGATCTGGGGCATAAACCATTTGTTTGTTTTACCAAGAGAGTTTCAATGGCCATTTATGTTATATTTCTTTTATCTTTTGGGATATATCGTGCAAGGAATTTTATTAAGTCTATTTATAGTTTTAAAGATGAAAAAAATAAAAATGTATGAGTGTTTAAGGGAGGAATAGGATGTTAGAAATTAAGAATGTAACGAAGTCTTTTGATCGACCTTTATTCAAGGAGATGTCTATGACATTTCAAGAAACAGGGATGTATGTCATTGTTGGTAAAAGCGGTAGTGGCAAATCGACACTTTTAAATATTTTAGGAGGTTTGGATAATGAGTATCAAGGTGTGATTGAAATTGATGGGCAAGATATTCGACAAATACCACATTATATTAGAAAATACATTGGTTTTATTTTTCAACAGTTTTATTTAATAGAAGAAATGAATGTTAAAGAAAATGTAAATCTCATTTCGTATTTTAAAAGAATAATAATTTCTAAAAAAGAATATTATTTAGAACGTTTAAAAATAAAAGACTTACAACGTTATAAAACAGCAATTTTATCTGGAGGTCAAAAACAACGAGTCGCTATTTATCGAGGATTTATTGCTAAGCATCCCATTATTTTATGTGATGAACCAACAGGTGCTTTAGATGCAAAAAATAGTGAAGAAATTTTTAAAATATTAAAACAACTGTCTAAAGAAAAATTGGTGATTGTTATTAGTCATGATGAAATACTTGCTAAAAAATACCATGATTATCTCTATAAAATAAAAGATTATCAATTAAAATTAATTCATCAAAATCCAATAACTCAAAGAAAAAAACAAGAAGAAAAAACAAGTAAAAGATCTTTTTTACAATTTATATTGAAAGAATTGAAAATGACGTGGAAGAGTTCTTTTATTGTTGTACAAGTTTTATTTTTAGCACTTTTAAGTATTTTATTGACCCTCTCATTGACTCAATCAACACAAAAACAAATTCATCAGCAATTAGAACAAATTATTCCTTCAACAACCATTATGTTAAAAAAGAAAAATAATCAAATGATCAAGATGGATGATTTGAAACAAATTCAACATCCAGCAATTCAATACCATTTTTTACAAAATGATCAGGTGGATTTTTTAGGAATCTCTTTTTCTAAAAAATATCAAACGAAAAAAACACTTTATATTTCTGATTATATTCAGCAACCACAAAAGAAAATTCAAGGAAGAAAGATAAAAAATGCTCAAGAAATCATTTTATCTAAATCTACTTATGAACAACTTTTATATTTATCGCATCAGAAGAATTTAATAAACAAAGATGTATATTTGTTTTTTGAATATCAAAATAGAATTTGTTTTTATAAAGTTAAAATTGTAGGGATTGAAAATAAAAAGACTTTAATGGAGACCGTTTATTTTAATGAATATGCAATGAGTCAAATGTTAAAAGAACTTTATCAAATAGAAGTAGGGCAAACTGCTTTTTTGCAAGTAAAAGATAAAAATATTTTAAAAGATTTAAAAAATAAATATCCTTTATATCAATTTAAACTTGCAAATAGTTCATTATCTTCAAGCATCGATGAAAAATTTCAACAAATTGAATGGATCCTTTATTGTTTTAGTTCTTTATCAGTTGTAACAGCTTGCTTTTTATTAGGTGTTGTTTTATATTTGATGGTCATTAAAAGAAAAAAATATTTTGCTATTTTACAAACATTGGGGGCTTCATTATGGCAGATGATAACTCTTGTTTTGTGTCGAGGTCTAGGTATTTCCTGCACAGCATTTATAGAAGCAATGATTGTTTTAAAAGAGTTATTTATTTTTGCTAATCAGTTGATTCAAAAAAGTATTTCAGATTTGATGGATGAATTTTTTGTTATACAAAATAATGTGCTTTTAGGTATTTTTATAGGAGTACTTATTTTAACATTATTATGTTGTTTGATCCCAATTAAAAAAGTAAAACAGATAGAAATTATAGAAGCTTTAAAGAGTTAGGAAGTTTTTTATTGCATAAAGTATGTGATGTGGTATAATAGAAAAGCAAAATCAATGAATAGGAGTACTAGCAAATCCCCTATATTTAGAGAGTCAGTGGTTGGTGAAAACTGATTATAGTATTTGTGAACTCGCCTAGGAGATGTATTTTTGAATAAAGTAAAAAATATCGTAGAACTGCGTTAAAGTTTTGAGGTGCTAGAATTTTATTCTAGAACTAAGGTGGTATCGCGTTGAAATTGGCGTCCTTAGATAAGGACGCTTTTTTATATTTAAGGAGGAAAAATTATGCCGTTCGATCACACAAGAATAGAGCCAAAATGGCAAAAATATTGGTACGAAAACAAAACATTTAAAACAGATTGTTATGATGATTCAAAACCTAAATATTATTGTATGGATATGTTCCCATATCCATCTGGAAATGGTTTACATGTAGGACATCCTGAAGGATATACTGCAACAGATATCGTATCAAGAATGAAAAGAATGCAAGGATATAATGTATTACATCCAATGGGATTTGATTCATTTGGATTACCTGCTGAACAATTTGCAATTCAAACAGGTCATCATCCTGCAGAATTTACAAAGAAAAATATTGATGTTTTTAGAAAACAAATTAAATCATTAGGTTTCTCTTATGATTGGGATCGTGAAATTGCAACAAGTGATCCAGAATATTATAAATGGACACAATGGATCTTTACAAAATTATATGATCAAGGATTAGCTTATATTGATGAAATTCCAGTTAACTGGTGTCCAGAATTAAAAGCCGTTCTTGCAAATGAAGAAGTTATCGATGGTAAGAGTGAACGTGGAGGGTATCCTGTTATTCGTAAACCAATGCGCCAATGGGTTTTAAAAATCACTGAATATGCAGAAAGATTATTGGCTGATTTAGATGACTTAGATTGGCCAGAAGCTACAAAACAAATGCAACGTAACTGGATTGGTAAATCTATTGGGGCAAATGTTGATTTCAAAATTGATGGAACAAATAAAGTATTTACAGTTTTTACAACACGTTGTGATACATTATTTGGGGCAACATACTGTGTTATGGCACCAGAACATCCATATGTTGAAGAAATTACAACCGAAGCACAAAAAGCAGATGTTGAATCTTATAAAGAAAGCTGTGCAAGTAAATCTGACTTAGAAAGAACAGAACTTAATAAAGATAAAACAGGTGTCTTTACTGGAGCTTATGCAATTAATCCAGTAAATGGTAAAAAAATCCCAATTTGGATTTCTGATTATGTACTTGCAAGTTATGGTACAGGAGCTATCATGGCTGTTCCAGCACATGATGATCGTGACTATGAATTTGCTAAAAAATTTGGTATTGAAATCATTCCAGTATTAGAAGGTGGAAAGATCGAAGAAGAAGCTTATACAGAAGATGGTGTTCATATCAATTCTGAATGGTTAAATGGCCTTGGAAAACAAGAAGCTATTGATAAAATGGTAGATTGGTTACAAGAACATCATTGTGGACAAAAGAAAGTATCTTATAAATTAAGAGATTGGTTATTCTCAAGACAACGTTATTGGGGTGAACCAATTCCTATCGTTCATATGGAAGATGGTACAATGCGTACAGTTCCTGTAGAAGAACTTCCACTAGAATTACCAGCAACTAAAAACTTCCAACCTCATGATAGTGGTGAATCGCCACTTGCTAACTGTGAAGATTGGTTAGAAGTAGAAATTGATGGACAAAAAGGACGTCGTGAAACAAATACAATGCCTCAATGGGCTGGGTCATGTTGGTATTATATTCGTTATATTGATCCACATAATAGTGAACAAATTTGTGATCCAGAATTATTAGATAAATGGTTACCAGTTGATTTATATGTAGGTGGAGCAGAACATGCGGTATTACACTTATTATATTCGCGTTTCTGGCATAAAGTTCTTTATGATTGTGGTGTTGTTAAATGTAAAGAACCATGGCAACGTTTAGTACACCAAGGTATGATTTTAGGAGATAACAACGAAAAAATGTCTAAATCAAGAGGTAACGTTGTTAACCCTGATGATATCGTTGCTAGTCATGGTGCAGATTCACTTCGTTTATACGAAATGTTCATGGGACCACTTGAAGCATCACTTCCTTGGTCAACAAATGGATTAGATGGTTCTCGTAAATGGTTAGACCGTGTTTATCGTTTAATGATTGAAACTGGTAAATTATCTGATGAAAATGATCATAGTTTAGATCGTGTATATCATCAAACAGTTAAAAAAGTTACTGATGATTTTGAAAAATTAGGTTTCAATACAGCTATTTCACAAATGATGATTTTCATTAATGAATGTTATAAAGCTGAACATGTTTATAAAGAATATGCTGAAAACTTTATTAAAATGCTTTCATGTATTGCACCTCATATCTGTGAAGAAATGTGGCAACAATTAGGACACAATGATTCAATTGCTTATGAACCATGGCCAACATATGATGAAAAAATGTTAGTTAGTGATACTGTTCAAATGGGTATCCAAGTTAATGGTAAATTAAGAGCTAAAATTGAAGTTGCTAAAGATGCAGATGATGAAGCTGTTAAAGAATTAGCATTCCAACAAGAAAACGTTAAAGCACATACTGACGGTAAAAATATCGTTAAAGTAATTGTGGTTAAAAATAAAATTGTAAACATTGTCGTTAAATAAAATATTACAAATGTTTAAGTAGAGATACGTCTCAAAAGCCTTGTAAAATCAAGCTTTTTGAAAAAAGTGTCTCTACTTTTTTATTTGCACATATTTCTATTTTTAGGGACGATTGGTACAAAATTGGTACAGTAAAGGGGTCATTTTGTACCAATTGGTATTACGACATTTGTGCAACATTGTTGTGAATCCATTTTGTAGGTTTGCAACCTATATAAAAAACGCCTCTGACTGCTTGGTTTTTTAAGCAGTTTTCTTTATGTAAAAAAAGGAGGTAATTATGGATAACGATAAAAGTATTAAAACATTAACAAGGTCAAAATTAAGACCGTTTCGATATCATCCTTATAAGGTAAAGGAAGATGAAGACATGGCAAATCTGGTGAACAGTATTAAAGAAGAGGGTGTCATTAGTCCAATCATTGTAAGAAAGGTTGGAAAGGATAACTATGAAATACTGTCAGGTCATCGAAGATTCAAGGCTTGTCAGATTTTAGATATAAAAGAAATTCCTGTTATTGTAAAAGATATTCAGATGCCTGAAGCAGCAATCTATGTTGTTGATAGTAATTTGCAAAGGGAGAATCTTCTTCCCAGTGAAAAGGCCTTTGCCTATAAATTAAAATATGATGCATTGAAACATCAGGGAAAAATCAGTGAAGATTTAACTTCGTATCAACTTGGTACGAAGTACAAAACTGATTCAGCTGTTCAAATAGCACAACAAGAAGGAACAAGTAGAGCACAAATATACAGATATATTCGTTTAACAAATTTAAATGAAGGATTACTGGATTATTTGGATCAGGGAAGGATAGCATTCAATCCTGCAGTTGAACTGTCTTATTTGAGTAAAAGACAGCAGGATATTTTACTAGAGGCAATTAATGATTTAGATGCAACTCCTTCGTTTTCTCAAGCTCAGTATTTAAGGCAATTAGCTAAAGAAGGTAAATATACTGGAGATATTGTTTATGATGTTTTAGATGAACTTAAACCTAATCAAAAAGAAAAACTAAAAATCGATATGGAAGATTTAAAAGATTATTTTGATAGAGGAACAACACCTAATGAAATGATTAAGATTATAAAAGAATCGTTATCTCAATATAATTTTAAACAAAATTCTAAGAAAGAAGAAAACGATTTAAAAATATAAAATATATTAAAGAAAGCTTTAATGTCTATTTACCCGCAGGAAAGGTGGTCAGTATGATCAGTCAAAATGTTTATGTAAAATTTGATACATTCAATACAAGAGATGAAGTATTGGATTTTGTTTATGATGAGAAAGAATTAAATTCAAATATTAACAATTGGAAAGAAGATTTAGATAAATATATAAGTTACAAAGATAAACACTTAAAAAAATACAGTGAGAAATCCAATTACAGAAATATATATGCTTATCATTTAACGGTATTGATACCTATTGAATTACAAAATCAGAAAGAAGAATTTGTAAAGAATTATATGGAAAATATTGATAAGAGATTTATAAGAAATATGTATGTATTTAAATTTATTCAAAAAGGAAAAGGAGTCTTTGCTGAAATTATGGCAATTACTCGATATGTTTATAAAAAATCAAAGAAAGTTGCTAAAAAGTATAAAAGGGATTTTTATTATGACAGTCAAACCAAAAAACTCTGTCTTAAAACAAATCCGAATGCTGTATTAAAAATTAAAAAAGGAAGTCATGTGTTAGACGATAATGGAGAAAAAGTATATGAGGTAATGGAAGTATCCGAAAAAGAAGACAGGATATTTACTTATAAAAAAATACAGGATTTAACTGAAAAATTAAAATCTTGTGTGATATCCACGGTCAATCAAATGACTTCTTTTCCTGTAATTACTAAAGTTGTTTCAAGAATTACCATTGAAGATGACGACAGTAAACATATAAAAGCAAAAAAAAGAAAAAGAAATATCGAAATTAGAAAAATCAATAGAACAATTATGAGATTTATTGAATCAATGACTTTTGGAAAGATTGCTGACAGTGATGAAGTAGAAGATTTAAATGATGAGTTTGTTAGAAAAGCTGATAATATGATTCATAAACTTAACAGAAAAATTGAAGATGTAGAACAGTTTTTAAATAAATGGTGGCATAAGAACATTTTAGACGGCAACTTTGCCGTGTAATAAAAACAGAAGGCGGCAACATTGCCAGATAGCTTTTTGTACATTTAAAAAATCATCTTAAATGTATGAAAATAAATGACGAAAGGTACTGATAGTTAATTATCAGGATAGGTAAACAGAAATGAAAACAATAAGCGTTATAAATCAAAAAGGTGGAGTTGGTAAAACACAAACATCAATTAATCTCGCAGTAGGACTTGCTCGAACAGGAAAAAAGTTCTCCTTATTGATGCAGATGCACAAGGAAATGCAACCAATTATTTTTGTAAGGATGTAAACAACCTAGATTTAATAAAATTTGCAACATCAGATTTTAATGATAAACAGCCAATTGAATGGTTAGAAGAAACATTAGGTGCACCATATTTTGAAAATGATATAAATGGTCTTTTACTAGGTGAGTGCAATATAAATGATGCAATATACATTACTGAATATGAAAATCTTCATTTTATTCCATCAACGGAAACAAAATTGATTAATACGGATCAGCTTATAAAAACTTCAAATAAGCTACAACATAATAGATTGAAAAAAGCGTTAAGAGACATAAGGAATAAATATGACTATGTCGTTATAGATAATGCACCAACATTTAATACGATTACATTAAATACATTATTTGCAAGTGATGAAATTATTATTCCATTAAAAGTTGGAAGATTTGAAGTTGCAGGATTTATACAGACAATGAAGGAATTAGAAAATCTTATGATTGATTTTGAATGTCAGTATAAGATAAATATTCTCTTTAATATGATTCCAAGAGGAAGACGAGCTTCCTATCATGCATTTATGAATAAATTTAAAGCATTATTTGATAGTTTCGATGGATTTTATCAGATACAGGTTTTAAACAGCACGGTTGGTTATCAAGAAGCAGTTGCTGCTAAATCAAGTTTATCAAGTAAAATGATTATAGATTCAAAAAGCAAGATTGCTGAAGATTACAGAAATCTTGTTAAAGAAGTTTTAGAAGAGGAAGCGGGTGATTAATATGAGTTTAACGGACTTACAAAACTTAAAAGCAAAAAGAAACAGAATTATTGGAATGAAAAAAATTGATCTTCTAGATATCAGACCAAATACCTTAAACAGTTTTCCTCAAGATGATATTGAAGAATTGAAAGAAAATATATTTGCTGAAGGATTACAGAAACCTTTGGAAGTCTATCAGGATGGAGATCATTTTGTCTTACTTGGAGGACATAGAAGATATAATGCTCTAGTTGAACTTTTAATGGATGATAAAATCGATCCTGATGTTAACTGTATAATCAGTGCAAAACCTAAAGATAATGCAGATGAAGAGCTGATGATTATTTCTTCTAATGCGCAACGTCCAATGAATGATCAATTACGATTAATGCTTACTCAAAAGCTTCTTAATATTTTAGAAGGTAATCCTACAAAGAAACCTGCAGGCATGGAAACAAGACAATGGATAGCAGGTTATCTAGGATGCTCTGCAAGAACAGTTCAAAAATATATCAATACATTGAAAGGAAAGAAAAAAGAAGTTTTTAAAGAACCCAGTCCTAAATTAGAATATGCAGAAGGGTTGTTAAGAGACAGATTATCTACCAAAGTAAAAATTACTGAAAAAAAGATAACTGTTTCTTATACAGGTATTGATGATCTTAACAGAGTTCTTGATTTAATGGGTGCATTAGAAAAAAGTGAAACCATAGGAGATGTCAAAAATGTTTAAAGTTCAAATATCAGGAAGATTGGATGGAAAACCTAGACTTAAAAGAGTTGCAAACAGAGATGTTTGCAATTTTACTATACGTTGTAGAAATGAATTTGATAAAGATAATTCTTATGTCAGATGTGCTATTTGGGGTAAAAAAGCATCAAGATTTTTTTATGAAGTTAATGAAGAAAAAGATATATTTATTGAAGGCAGTGGTTTAAATAAACAGTTAAGAAATATAAATGGCTTAAATAATTATGTTTTCACAGTCAATTGTGAAAATTATCAGATATTGACTTAAGATATAATGTTTTCATCTCTATATGAATGAACGATATCTAATGAAAATAATTTAATAGATTAATTTAGTGTTATTCATAATTGAATAGCACTTTTTTATTTGATAAGGAGAAGTCTAAAAAATGAATGAAGAATTAAAGAAAAAGGTCATAGATTTATTAGAATACGCTAAAACAAATGAACCTGACAAGATTATTGAATATATAGATAGAAATTTTATAAATAATCCACATGATATTTATTGCGCTCTTCATAGTACAGATTTTTATGAAACAAACAGAGCAATCTATAATTTTTCTGATAACAATCCTACAGTTTTAATTGTTTCATATGATGAAGGAGACAGGATTGGAAGCAAATATAGCAAACCAGATAAGGATATCTATTTTGATTTGCAAAGAGAATCAGAATTCAATCAGAATCATGATTTCTTTATTCTGAAAAAAGGTAAGTTTAATCATGACAATAATATTTTGGAATATTTAGATTTAATAACGAATGATTATAAATTAACAAAGACAGATATTATTACTGAACTGAATATAGCTAAATATGAAACTTATGTTCCATATCATTATTTTAAGCAGATACCAGTTCAAATGCTTGCAAACGAAAATATAGAAGATGCAGTAATAAATAAAATCTGGGATGTGGCCAAAACAAATAAGAACTTGTATGTGGATCAGTATGAATGTGGACGCTTTGGTGGTGAAGATGTTCCAAAATGGAAAATGAGTGAACTTGAATGGTTTATGAGATTAAAAGAAGAAGTACCTGTAAATATAAGATTAAAATATCGAATGAGATTTGCTAATGAAATAAACGATTATTTAAACAGTCAAAAAAAACTGGAAGATGAAAAAGAGATGGCTTTGTGATGAAAAAAGATAAAGAACTGATTGAAAAACGAAAGAAAATTGATCTTGTGTTTCTAGCCTCTCACCTAGGATTTACTCCTATCAGCAAAAGTTCAAAATATTATACCTTAGAAGAACACGATTCTTTTATGATAAAGCTTCAGGATAATACATTTCAATGGTACTCCAGAGGAAATTATGGAAATGCCATTTCAATGTGTATGTATTTAGGTGGTGAAGTTGATAAGAGATTTCTAAGCTACGGTTATTCAGTTAATTATCTTGAAAAACTGTATCTGCAAATGAAGGATAATATTATTGTTGATAATATAAAGCCTCATGAAAATATAAAAAAAGAACCTGAAACTTTGAAATTACCATTTCCAGCAAACAACAATAAAAAAGTATACTCTTATCTTCGAAACAGATGTATTTCAGAAGAAATTATTGATTATTTTGTATATAACAAATGGGTTTATCAGAACAGATACACAGATAATGTTGTGTTTGTTTCCTATAAGGATGATAAACCTGTTTTTGTATGTGAAAAAGGGATTATTCAGGAGCAGAGATTCATGAAAGAATATAGTGCAAATGATTACAATCAATGTTTTTATATTGATCATGGATCAGATTGTTTAATTGTTACGGAAGCCATAGTAGATATGATGTCGATTATGGAACTTACAGAAGATTTTAAAAGATATAACTATCTTTCAATTAATTCTGTAACTAAATATCAGGCTATTTTCGAACATTTAAAAAACGATACTAAAATAAAAAGTGTGCTGATGAGAGTAGATCATGATAAGGCAGGAATCAGATTAAACGAAAAGGTCTGCCTGAAACTAAAAAAACAATTTCCTCATGTTCGAATAAATGTTGAATATCCTCCAAAAGAAAAAGACTGGAACGATTATTTGGTTTACGAAGTAAATAAAAAAGAAAAAGTTGATGCATATACAATAGTGTTTTAAAAAAGGGAGTGAAAAAATGAAGTGGAAAATCATTATTCTGTTAATGGTTGCAGTTTTGATATCAGGTTGTAGTTTTCATCATGAAAATAAAGAGAATCAAAAAAATGAGAATTATTATAAGTTAAATACTGATACAACTATCAGCAATTATGAAAAGCTTTCAGATGATGGAATAGATTATATATATCCAAATTTTTTGAGTCGAAAATGGAGTTCTTCTAAACAGTTGGAACGTGAAAGTTCTATGAAAGTAAATAAATCGAATGATGCTGAGTTTTATGTCATCAGGAAAAATTATCTTAATTTCTTAAACAAGGTAGATAAATCATTAGATGGGCAGGAACTAAAGAGCTGTATGCAAGAAGAAATAAAGAAATATCTCGGGTCATTATTACCTGAATCTAGCAAAATGAATTATGTAAATAATATTAAATTTTATGATGAATACGGTACATCTTCAAAAGATAACGTTAAAAAATACTACTATATGATCAGTTTTCAAAGTGATCTGGAAATCCCATCAGTAGGTCATTATAAAGTGCCAACTTTAATGATTGTTAAATACAGTGATAAAAATGATCTGAAAAATGTAAAAGAAATGTTTGAAAATATGAAAAGCTGGATGGTTAAAATTGAATGATTAATTTTGTACATTTCTTTTTAAAAATATAAAAGAATATGATGAATTTAAGGAGATGAAATCAATGAACAAATACATTCAGTCAAAAGTAAAAAATAAAAAATTCATTTTTATAGCTTTAACAGGTATTCTGATTATTGGAATAACAGGACTTCTTATTTTTAACGCTACTGATCATTCTTCTGCTAAATCAGGCAGCAAAGAAAGTAATGTAAGTAAAATTTCAAATGTTTCTAAAGAAAAAGACAAGAAGAATGAAGAAAAAGATTCTAAAGGGACGATTGAAGAAAAAAATAAAGATAGTGATGAAGATACTTCAGATATTTCTAAAAACAGTTTAAATGTTTCAAAAAAATCAAATGACTCAGTCAATTCAGACAAAAAAAGCGATGATGAAAATAAAAATAACAGTCAAAAAAGTACAAAGAGTAATGCTGGAACAAACAATTCGACTCAAAAGAACAATTCTTATAATTCTAATAACTCGGATAAATCAAATGCCTCTAATAAATCTGACAGTTCAAACAGTACGAATAATAATTCTGGTGGTTCTGTTTCAAAACCATCACATGAGCATGTTTACAATATTCCTGTTACTCAAAAGATTCATCATGATGCAGTGACAAAAACTGAAACTGTGACAGTTGTAGATCAACAAGCATATGATGAACCAATTTATGAATCACATCAGATCTGTAAGGTATGCGGAAAAGATTTTGGAAAGGGGGAAAATGCTACAGTTGAAGCTATCAATCATAGTGTAGAAACAGGGCATTCTTATCATTCTACAAGTATAAAAATAGGGACAAAACATCACGATGCAATTACACATCAGGAAACAAAGACAATTGTTGTGACACCAGCTTATGACGAAGAAAAGGTAACAGGCTACAGATGCTCGTGTGGTAAAACCAAATGATTTTATTTTAAATTCAATAATTCAATCAAAGGACATAAGATATTTAAAAATATGTCCTTTTTATTTTTGAAAAAAGTAGAGAAAGGAAACAAAAATGATTACAAAAATATATATGGAAAAATGGGTGTTCAAACCTTAAGGCAATCTTCGGATTGTCTTTTATTTTACTAAAGGTCTGTCATGGTTGACTGTAAAACCTATTAAAAAGGAAAAAAAATAAAATGAAGTAATTTTGCAAAATTATTATGTTTAGAAATGTAAATATAGAAAGATTAAAAGATTAAAAAGAAAAGGAGTAGAACAATGATTAGAAAATATTTTGATAAGATATCAAAAATACTCGTTGTGATAGGTATGATTTTATCGATGTGTTTTTCTGCAGGAAACATTTCAGTAAATGCTTGGGATGGTAATATTCCCCATGAATTTACAAAGGTAAAATCGATCCCCTATCCAGAATGGTGGAAGCGAAAATGTCCTCAAATCACTAAGCAATGGTCAACTTATATGTGTAAATATAACGGGCAGTGGTCTTATTGCTTAGAAGCCAGCAAGAAAACACCAGCAGCAGGAAATTATACGGCATCCGTTATTGAAAATAATGTGATGGTCAGAAAATTTCTTTATTACGGTTTTGGTGGTCCAGCACAATGTCTTTTCAAAGGTCAAGCTTTAACAGATGATGGATTGAATGAAGAAGAAACAGGTTATTTATATACTCATGTTTTATTAAGCTTAACTTACAGTGGTGATATGTGTGGTGCTAACATAGATGACTTGGAAAAGGCAGGTATTGGCTTAAAGTCAACTTGGCAATATGTAGAAGGATTGCCTGATCCGTCAAATGGAGCAAGTTTTTCAACTGGAAACAGTGCTGCATTTAAGGCTGTTTTTGATAAAACGAACATGATTCAAAAAACAGACAGTATTAAATTCAATGCAAGTTCCAATGAAACAGTACAGTTACCTTTACAATCAAATGTAACAATCCACATTGAAGGAAGTAGTGCACAACAAACAGGTGGAACTGCAACTGTATGGGGTGGACAATCATTTTATTTAACAGCTCCACTAAAGAACAGTCCTAGTGATTATGAAAGTGTAACGTTAAACAGTTCTGCAAAAGGAAAATTCTGTGCTTTAGCAATCAGTTCAGGAAACAGTGCCAGTCAGACACATGGATCATGGGCTCAAGAATCAGTTGATTCATTAAAATATTCTGTCAACTGGTTGGATTTTGGATATATTGATTTATATAAAAAATCAGCAAATGAAACGATGACAGATGGGAATACCTGCTATACATTAGAAGGTGCTAAATATGGTATTTACTCAGGGAATACTTTAGTAGGTACACTTACAACTGATAAAAATGGTTATGCTAAATCAGATATTTTACCTGTTGGTAAATACGTTGTTAAAGAAACCGATGCAAGTACAGGTTATGATGTTGATGAAGGAATTTACAACGTTACAGTTGTAAAAGATCAGACTGTAACTGCAAATTCGAATGAAAAACCTAAGAATGACCCTATAGGTATTGAAATCGTAAAAAACGATGCAGAAACGTTAGGAGAACCACAAGGGGATGCAACATTAGAAGATGCCGAATTTACAGTCAAATATTACAATAAAGAATATGACAAGGATAATCTTCCTTCAAAAGCAACTAGAACATGGATTTTAAAAACAAAGAAGCAAGCAAGTGGCAAATATATTGCTGGTCTTGCAAAATCATTCTTAAAAGAAGGATCAGATGAATTATATTATGATGATGAAAACCCATGCTTACCTTTAGGTACAATCTCAATTGAAGAAACAAAGGCACCAAAAGGGTATTTGTTAAAAGGTTATAAATTAACTGTTGCGGATACTGCAACAGGTAAAGTAACATCAGTAACTGATGGGAAATTTGTTGCCAAAATCACTAAAGAATATAAAGGTGCTAAATTACAATTCGGTAATGATGCAAACCAAATGGTGGTACAAGAAAAAGTTAAGAAACAAAAAGTACAGATTTTTAAATCAGGTTATCGCAATGGAATTTCTGAAATTGTAAAAGGCTTACAAGGCGCTAGCTTTACGTTTAAACTCAAGTCAGAGGTTGATCATGTAGGTTGGGACAGTGCAAAAGTCTATGATGTCATTACCACTGATGAAGATGGCTGGGCAATCACAAATGATTTGCCATATGGAGAATATCTAGTCAGAGAAACTATAACACCAAAGGATTTTTATACGAATCCAGATTTCACTGTTTCTATTACGCAAGACACGAGTGAAATCAAAAAGGATGAGGATAAGGTTAAAAAGGTCATCTTAAATAACCGTCCAGTGGAAACACAATTAAAACTTGTTAAAAAAGATCAGGAAACTGGTAAAAATGTCTCATTAAATTCTGCATCTTTTAAAATCGTTGCTGATGAAGACATCTTAGAAGGGGGAAAAGTTGTCTATAAAAAAGGACAAATAATTACTCAAAAAGTTGGCGGTAAAAAATATGATACGTTTACGACTAACAGTAAAAATGTAGTTGTTGTCAAAACTGAATATACCAATGATGACGATGACAAAGGAGAAGTATTCCTTCCATTACAATTCTTTGCTGGAAAATACCATTTGGAAGAAGTTAAAGTACCGGACGGTTTCATTGGACTTGGAAAGACACAATCCTTTGAAATGACTGGATTATTAGATTTTACAAAAGATGAAGATGGTGATCCAATCTATACAGTTACAGTCAAAGATGAACAGCCTAAAGGATCAGTTCATTTAACAAAGACAGTTGCTGATCTTGATACTGATGTAGATTTAGTTGATAGAAACGACTTATCTAAAATCCAATTTGTATTAAAAGCAAAAGAAGATATCTATTCACCAGTTGATGGAAGTTTGATGTTTGCAAAAGACGAAAAGATTACAACTGAAAATTCAAGAGCTGTTGTTAATACTGGTACTGAAATTGGAAAAGGAATTTATGCTTTATCAAAAGATGGTCAATTAGATATTTCGAATTTGCCTATGGGTACAGGTGAAGCAAAATACTATTTTGAAGAAGTAAAAACACTTGATGGATGTGTGTTAGATGAAAATAAACATACATTTACATTCAAACAAAAAGATTTTACAACTAAAAACTACAGTAAAGAATTAAATATTGAAAATAAAACAACACATTTTGAATTCAATAAGACTGATGTTACTAGTGATAAGGAAGTAGTAGGAGCACAATTAACAATCACTGATGAAAAAGGAAATGTTATTGATCGATGGATTTCAACAGATAAACCTCATTCCATTGAAGGGTTAGTTGTTGGTAAGACTTATACGTTATCAGAAACTGTAACAGCAAAAGATTATGTTAAAGCAAGTAATATCAGATTCACTGTTAAAAATTCTAGTGAACTTGATACAGTTACAATGAAAGATAAACAAGTGTCTTTCACTAAAACAGATGTTACAGGTGAAAAAGAAGTCGAAGGAGCTACGATTACTGTCAAAGAAAAAGAAACAGGAAACATTGTTGATGAATGGATTTCTACAAAAGAATCTCATTTCATTAATGGTCTAGAAGAAGGAAAAATTTATATTCTTTCAGAAACAGTTTCTCCTGAAGAATATGTTAAGTCAACAGATATTGAATTTAATGTATCAAAAGATAAAGTTGATCAAAAGGTCAATATGAAAGACAAACAGGTCAGCATTTCAAAAAGTATGGTTAGCGGTGATGAAGTCGTTGGGGCATCAATGCAAATTCTAGATGAAGATGGAAATATTGTTGACGAATGGATCTCAGAAGGAAAAGAACATTATGCCAGCAATTTAGAAGAAGGACATTCTTACACACTTCATGAAGATCTTGCTCCTACAGGTTTAAATTTAGCTAATGATATTGTATTTGCAGTTACTGAAGAAAAAGAAAATCAAAAAGTTGAGATGGTCGATACAATTAATGAAGTATCAAAAGTTAAAGAAGATGGAACGCTATTAAAAGATGCTGAGCTTACTGTTGTTTCAATAAAAACAAAACAAATTATTGATAAATGGATCAGTGGACAACACGTCTTTGATTTAACAGACGATATAAAATCTCAGTTAGCTGAAAATGGAAAAGCTGAGGGAATGTATGTTGATGACGAAGATTCAACTGTTACTTACAGTGTTTCTAAAAATAAAAATGATTATACTTTAATGACTGTTAAAGATGGTAAAACAGTTTATGCAAATATCGATTTAGATGGTAATGAAACAAGTCATAGAATTGAAGGTCTTGTTGCAGGTGAAACTTATATTTTAAGAGAAACGAAGACACCTGATGGCTATGCTACTTTTGAAGAACAAGATTTCATTGCAGATGAAAATAAGGATACTCTTTTAAAAATGACTGATGAAGATACTAAAGTAGAAGTATCTAAACAAGATATCACAACAAAAAAAGAATTACCTGGTGCGCACTTAAAAGTAACAGATGAAGAAGGAAATATGGTTGATGAATGGGTATCTAAAGAAGAATCTCATATCATTAAAAATCTTGTAGCAGGAAAGAGCTATATTTTAACTGAAACGATTGCACCAGCAAAATATAAAATTGCTGAATCAGTTAATTTTAAAGTAGAAGATACAGGAGCTGTACAAAAAGTAGTCATGTATGATGAACTTCTTCCTGAAGCTGCTAAAGTTGTTAAAACAGGTGATAATACAAGAGCAATTGGCTATGTCCTAATGGCTCTAGGATGTTTTGTATTTGCCTTACTTATTTTCAAACACAAAGATGAATGATAAAATATAAATATATGAAAAAGGATAGGATAGTTTAGTTTATTAAAGAACTTCTTATCCTTTTATAAAGAAAGGAAGACAGAAAAATGAGTCAATATACAATGCTCAATGGTTTTAAAATAGATATTGAAACAGAACCATACTCTGGTGGTGATTTTAATATCGAATACTCTAATGCAACTCAGTTGACTGTAAAATTTAGTGCAAACAATTCTCATAAGGAAAAAATGGAATGTTATTTCATACAGGCAAATGATTATGCGACTTTCTATGATATTTGTGATTCTATTGATGGTGATATGGAAGGAATATGTACTGACACAAAACAATATATTCAGAATGCTCATTATGTATTTTTTAATAACAATCAGTTTGGCATGATTGAACCGCAATTCGATGGGATATATCATATGTTATTGATCGATATTATTGAGCAAGAATTCGGATACCATCCAGATGTGATTGCAAGCTTTATGCATAAGGATACTTGGGATGAGATGCAATATCTTCTAGAGTGTGCAGGATATAGAAGACTTGAAAATAAGAATCTTTGCGAAGAAATTGTTCAGGTAATTTTAGTTAATGATAAAGAAACATCTGAAAGTGATGAAGAGGTTGAAAGATTTGAAGGTATTAAAAAATATTAAAAGATATAAGTATTGGATATTTGTTCCATTGAATCTGTCTTTGATGATTTCTTTAATTACAGTCTATATAAATAATTTGAAAACTGGATTTATGATATTTTTTCCAGTAGTGCTATTTCTATACGAGATAGCACTTTTTTTATTCACTGTTTCAGTTATTTTAAAAAAATTTAAGGCTGAGACAAGAAAATACAGAGATGAATTCAGGAATGAATTAAACAACACGGCAAACTTGCCGTCTGTAAAAAAGTACAAGAATTTTAAAGGAGGTTCAAATGAATAAATTAATTTTATTAAAGGATAAGGTGATGATTCATCCAATTGTAGGAGCAATCAACAAGGCCGAACTTCAAAAATGGATCAAAGGTTATACGGATCCTGTTATTGATATTCTGATCTGGCTTATTCCTATTGGTGCTGTTCTGGCTAGTCTTGCGACATTAGCGGTCTGGTTTACAAAAGATGATGAACTTAAAGAGCGTGAAAAACCCAGTAGAATTATTAAAAAGATTGTCTTCTGGGCTTTTGTGGGGACTGGTATTGTTGCCATTTTCAAGGCACTTGGTATTACATCTTCAGGAATAGGGTGATTGAATGTCAAAGATTATAACAGCCATCACTCAATGGTTCAGATCTTTGCTATGGGCCATTGCTGAAATATTTCTTTTTTTGCTTGATTGTCTGTGGAAAGTAGTATTAAAAATTGGTTCTTTGAATATCGGTGGAAGTACAATAACATCTAAATTCTTTATTCTGATGTCAGCGTGTATGCTGATTTTTATTGTTTTTAAACTTGTAAAAATCTATGTCAAGTTTTTTGTAGATAATGAGTATCGTGAAAACATTAATCTTTCTAAAATTCTGATTTCACTGTCACTTGCTTCTATGCTTATATCAGGTGTTCCATTAATCTACAAATCAGCATGTTCAATGACAAGTGATGCTATTGAACACGTCAATTACTGGATTCCAAACGCTTTTGCGGATGAAAAGAAAAGTGCTGAAGATATGAATATGTCGGATGTACTGATTCAATCAGGAAGAGTCAATCTTTCTAATCGAGATAAGGAATTAGGTGAAGAAATCAAACTTGATGAAAACTTTGATATCAATGCAACAAAAACAGAAGAGAATTATAAAAAGGAATTGCTGGATAATATTTCATCTCTTGATGATGAAGGGATGACAAGCGACAATGCTTTATCTATTGTTTCAGGTATTACAGGAGTAATGGGGTGGAACAGTACAGTTTACAAGTACTTTCCAACTTGGTCATCTATTATTTTGGAAATTCTGCTTTCAATTGTTGCCCTGTTTATTTTTGCAATGACAGCACTTCAAATAGCAATGAGATCCGTTATCTGTTCGATGAAATATCTTTTAGCCCCTTATATGGTGGCAAGTATTATTGACCCCGAAGATAAGAGTTTTGGAACTTGGGTAAGAAGTATTTCAGGTGATCTGATAGCTAACTTCTGTCAGATCTATTTTACCTATTTTGTTTTGATGCTCTGTTCCAACAGTGCCATTCAGAATGCACTCGGTAATGACTGGACAGGTATTTTCAGCAAGATTGCTTTATTTATAGGTGGCCTGCTTGCAGTTCAGGAAATACCAAATGTCATTGCTCAGTTCTTTGGTTCAAGCGGTCAGTCGATGATGGAAACTTTCAGACAGACGATGTTTATGGGTTCCATTTTAATTGCACCTAAACGTGGTCTTTCCGCTTTAAAAGGTGGAATTCAAACAGGAGTAGATGCTGGATTTAGAGGTGCTGCCAAAATTGGTAATGGATACAACTCATTAAAAGGAATGAAGGATACCATTCAAAGTGCGAACAGTATCCGTGACGGGTTAAACGGTGTCGGTAAATCCGCCATGGACAGTGTAAAAAACAAAGCAGCAAATAAAATGCAGCAGAGTGGCTATAAAGGCTTTTCTTCATCAAACATTAACAGATCAAATGATGCTTCAAATAAATTTGATAAAAGCAGGGAAGGACAAAGTCCAACCAGTGATTTAAATAAAAGAAATAACAATGCAAGTTCTATGGCTAATCAATCGAATCCTTTTAATGATGGTGCTGGAATGACAATGGGTATGAATGGAACAGGGCAAATGTCACCATTAGGTTCAGACTTGTCTTCTCCATCTTTTGATGATGCTGATTTTTCAGATTCTTCTGATTTTTCAAACTCTTCAAACTTTTCAAACAGTTCGGGGGTGTCAACCAGTATTTCTGATGGAAGTGTTTCTGATACAAACAGTGGAGATTTTAATTCTTCAAACAGCAGTTATGGATATAGTGGAAGTCAAAGTAAAACGGATCCATCTTACAATCAGGAACTGGATGCAGCTAAATATTATGGTATTGAAAATGCTAAAAGCATGCCACGTGAAAAGCTTCAAAAAGAACTGGAAAATAGAGGTTACAGAATTCAAACAGTAAGAGAAACGAAACCTTACACATTTAAATCGGCCTATCAAAGAAATATGGAAAGAAACAGAAGGAGGATGAAGAAATGATATATAGCTGTCCTAAGGATTTTAAAAACGGAAAATATTTTTTTAATAAGTATGGAGTTATGGATCTTTTAATACTAGTGCCTGGTGTTATTGTTGGTACTCTGATTGCGATTGCTTCAATTTCAATGATGTCTGATGAATCGTTTAATTATTGTATGGTTCTGTTTATTGTTGGTTTAATTATTGACTGTCTCAATTTTGTTTTGTTCATGCCAATGCCGATATTCCATAACTTATTTCAAAGACTTGTAGTTGAAATTGATTATCATTTGAGACAGAAAAGCTATCCTTGGTGTGGTATCAACTACAATAATTACGAAGAAAAGGATGATGTGGAGAATTAACGATGATGAAAATGAAAAAAGGAAAAATAAATAAAGAAAAAAAGATTCTGAAGGAACAGAAGGATAGGAAGAAAAAAGAAAAGGAACTTCAAAAGCTGAAGAAAAAAGATAAGAATTTAAAGAGCATTCTTGAGTGGATGCATATTCAAAAAGCGGATAATTATGGAATCTATCTGCAGAATCAGGATACAGAAAAAGTTGTAAGAGGATTGCAGCTTTCGTGTCCTAATATACTTACAATTCCTGAAAGGCAGAAAGTTCAGATGATTGTTAATCTGTCCAGTTGTTTTGATAATTATAGAGGAGAATTGTTTTTTAAGATCGTAAAGAGTCCTTTGAAACTGCATAAACATCTGAACAGATATACCGAAAATCTCAAAACAGAAGATGTTTTTGGGCGAAAGAAACTGACGGAACTTCAGATTGATAAGATGGATGATGCTATTCAAGAACGTCATGAACTGGCATTTTATGTACTCATTCAGGAAAATGAAAATGTTGTAGATAACCGACTTTCTAAACTGGATGCCATGTTACGCTATGCTGGATTTACAACATCTTTAATGTCCATTACCGACTATGAGGCAGTTATATCACATGATTTTAAAACTGAAATTGTTAATCAGTATGAATTTGTTTCACTGATCATTGACAAGGAGAAATATGAAAATGAAATTGAAAAGAACTGAAAAGGCCAGAAGAACAACACTTGCCCCTCATGGACTTGTTGAAAAGGACAATTATTATATTATTGGCGATAAGTACGTAAGAGTATTAACGGTATCTGCTATGCCAAAAGCAATTACTGAAGGTTTTCTTGCACAGTTTATCAGTTCACCTGATTATCATATCGATTTTTCAACTTCTTTAATGAATATAGATTTTGCAAGCTATATGCAAAAGGAAATCAATCATTTAGAGGAACAGATTAATAAAACGAATACAGATACAGCAAGAGAAGAACTGATTACCAGATATTATACGATGCAGGAAACAATCAAACAGATGGTTGCCAACAAAAGCAGAACCATGAATGTTGTTATTAATATTTATATCACTGCTGATGATCTTCAAAAGCTCAATGAAAAAACAATTGCAGTCAAAAACAGAATCCAGACAGATAATCATATGAGACTTCATACCTTACCTCGATTGCAGGTAGGTGCTATGCAAAAAAACAGTCCACTATTTATTGGCAATTCTTTAAACAAATATGTTGACTATCACATTGGTGTTATGTTACCTACACTTACGGGTGCAGCATTATGGCCATTTTTCTATGACAGTATCGATGATAAATACGGAACTTTCATTGGTGTTGAAGCCAACACAGGTGGGAAAATCATCTTTGATCAGTTTGCTTATCTAAATGATACTGAAAATGCAAAGGCACAGGGAAGAACGGCTGGTAATATGCTGGTTATTGGTAAAACAGGCATGGGGAAAACAGTATTTATGACACTTCTAATATGTTCTCATATCATTAACCATCGCAAAGTTATATGGTTAGATCCTGAAAATAAAAACAGGGAACTGACAAGAAAACTTGAAGGAAATTATATTGAAGTAGGGCTGAATAAAAATGTTATTAACATATTTGATCTTCAGCCAGTATCAACAGACGATGATGAAAAAGAATCGGAAGAAGTGATGTATGATACAAAGATTGCTATTAAAAATGTTGTTGAAGACATGATCATTATGTTCAAAACACTGTGGCCAAATATTACGGAAGATGAAATCAATGTTCTTGATGAAATTACAGAAAAAACATATAGAGTAGTTGGAATTGATGGTACAGAATCATTCAGATATTTAAAACCAGAAGATTATCCAACGTTTACGACATTCTCGGTAGTAATTGATCAGATGTTGGAAGAATATGAAAACAGTTCCTTGAAAAATAAAAAAGTCATTGAAGCACTTTTAAATCTTCAAATGAAAATGAGAAGTCTTGTGGGAACTGCTGGAATAGAAGGACATCTTTCACGCTATTTCAATGGAACGACTAATATAAATATGGATTCACTTGATACGATTGGACTTGTTTCTTTTGGAACAAAGCATCTGATGAATACACCAGAACATATCAGAAATGCACTGTTAAGAATTATTTTTAAATACGCATGGTCTAATTGTCTTTCAACGGATGAGCAGACTGTATTTGTGACAGATGAAGATCATACCTATATTCAAAATGAACCAATTGCAGCTTTAAAAGCTCAGTTTCAAAGACGTGCCAGAAAATACAATACAGTAACTATCAGTGGGACACAGGAAGTTAAAGATTATAACAATGATAGAATTCAGGTTCATGGAGCAGCAATTTTTAATAATGCAACCTATCGAGTCTATTTCAATATGGAACTGGATGGTATTTTTGAACTTGGTAAACTTGTTCATCTGACAGATCAGGAAATGGATACGATTCGTTTTCTGCTTCCTCATTATTGCCTGTTTGAAAACGGAAACAGAAAGATACCAGTGCATATTTTAATGTCGGATAAAGAAAAAGAATTCTTTGGGGCATAACAGGTAAAAAATGAATCTTATTTTAAAAAGAATAGGAAAAAAGTCAGGAATTATTATTCTTGGCTTTATTTTATTTATGGGTGCATTGTGTACGCCTTTTGTTGCCTTAAATGAGTGGCTAGAACATCCAATTTCAACTACAGTTGATATTATCTTTGGTGATAACAGTTCGTACAGTCTGAAGGAAAATGTCAATGTAAAAGTGTTGAAATATAAAAGTGAAGTTGAAAAATGGTGTCCAAAGGATATGAATGACTACTTAGATGTTTCAAACTATGTAAATGTTATTTTGGCAATCATGATGGTTGAATCAGGTGGAGAAGGCAATGATCCTATGCAATCTTCTGAATGTTCAAAAAATACGAAGTATTCTAAGAAACCAAATTCAATCAAAGATCCAAAATACTCTATAGAATGTGGAGTCAAAGATTTTGCAGATGCCTTGTCGCAAAGTACTTCATCAGGTCTTGGTAGTAATGATGCTTTGTTTACATCAGTAGATGCCTATAACAAGGGACTTGGTATCATCAAACAACATTCCAAAAATAAAAAATACAGTTTGGAAGAGTCATGCAAATATTGTTATGATCATCGTTTTAATAACAATAAAAAAGGTTATTCAACGGCTTCAAATCTGAAACTGATGTTTAATTTACAGCCTAATCAGTACTGGGATGGCGGTAATTGGAGATGGAACTATGGAAATATGTTTTATGTTTATCAGGTACTTTCCTATCTGAATGTTTATTCTTTTAACAATGATGGAAGTGCTGGAGCAAATATCATTAACATAGCATCATCAAAGATTGGATGTCGTTACTGGTGGGGCAAAAGTGGCCCAGATTATTTTGACTGTTCAGGACTTGTCTATTGGACATTGAATCAGGCAGGTATCAGCGTACCACGATTAACAGCAGACGGCTTTGCAAACTATGGAAGAAGCTTATCGGTTAATGAACTGCAGGTTGGAGATCTGATTGCTTTTGACTGGAATGGGGATAAGAAAGCAGATCATGTAGCAATATATGCAGGTGATAATTACATGATACACGCAAATGGTAATTCTTCCATTAAAGGAAATTCTTCAAAATATACAGTTAAGAGACAGAATATGACAAATTATTATAGTTCACATGTATTAAGTTGCAGAAGAGTCTTTTGATTACCTCAAAGTCAAAAGACTTTTAATATTTTATGACGATTTATACAAGATTGGAGAGATAAAGTGGCAAATAAAAAAGAAGAACAGGCCTGTTTGGCAATTGCATTAAAATATGATAATGACTTTAATAAAATTATGGAACAGATAGTCAGATGGAATGGTGAATTGCATATTAACTCTGAAGAAATTATTAAATTTACAAAGGATGTTGAAGAAAAATATGTTGTTTTGTTTTCAGACAATTATCCTAAATATTTCAGAGAGTCTGATGAGCCACCCTTTGCGTTGTTTTATGAAGGAAATCTGAATTTGTTTAATTATAATGGAGCGACTTTTGAAAATCCATTGGATTCAGATAAAGAATTTTATTTGGCAGTATCACAGGATGGTGAAAAAGAAGTTGACTGGTGTATTGCTGTTACACATGAAGAAGATCTTTTGCCTGTAATTAATAGGTTTCTAAGTGATTTTGAAGGAGAACTGTATTTTAAAAAGTATGCAAATAAGGATGAATTAAGTTTGTCGTGAAAAGAAATAAAATTATTATAATAAACAAAAGATGCAAATATGTTTGGTTAGTATTATAATTAAACGCATAGAGAATAAGTTCAAGACCATTGACAATTGAGAATTATATGTTATGATTAAGTAGTAATCATTCCTAATAAGGGATTGTAGAAAAGGAGAAAAGAAATATGGCTAAATTTGTATGTAAAGTATGTGGATATGTTTA
>ERZ827037.1251-NODE-1251-length-28046-cov-10.425101_pt1 | contig 28046 bp, 13 predicted proteins | sample MGYA00519924_ERZ827037 | MGnify/ENA primary metagenome ERZ827037 (study PRJEB31778, sample SAMEA3449250) | human gut metagenome | biome: human gut; feature: human-associated habitat; material: faeces | place: United Kingdom | collected 2010/2012 ...
CGGCTAAAATGCCGATTATCGACTATCACTGTCATTTAATTCCACAAATGGTAGCCGATGACTACAAGTTTAAATCACTGACTGAAATCTGGTTGGGAGGCGACCACTACAAATGGCGCGCTATGCGTACAAACGGTGTAGACGAACGTTTCTGCACAGGGAAGGACACCACAGACTGGGAAAAATTTGAGAAATGGGCAGAAACCGTACCTTATACTTTCCGCAATCCGTTATACCATTGGACTCATCTGGAACTGAAAACAGCTTTCGGCATCGATAAGATATTGAATCCGAAAACCGCACGTGAGATATACGATGAATGTAACGAGAAATTAGCTCAGCCAGAATATTCCGCTCGCGGAATGATGCGTCGCTACCACGTAGAAACCGTATGTACTACCGACGATCCGATAGACTCGTTGGAATATCACATCAAGACACGCGAAAGCGGATTTGAAATCAAGATGTTGCCGACTTGGCGTCCGGACAAAGCTATGGCAGTAGAAGTTCCGGCAGATTTCCGCGCTTATGTAGAAAAATTGGCAGAGGTAAGCGACACCAACATTTCCAGCTTTGACGATATGATTGCCGCTTTGCGCAAACGTCACGATTTCTTCGCAGCACAGGGATGTCGCCTGTCCGATCACGGTATCGAAGAATTCTACGCAGAAGATTATACCGATGCGGAAATCAAAGCTATATTTAATAAGGTATATGGCGGTACTGAACTGACGAAGGAAGAAATTCTGAAGTTCAAATCGGCAATGCTCGTAATCTTCGGAGAAATGGATTGGGAGAAGGGATGGACTCAACAGTTCCATTACGGCGCAATCCGCAACAACAACACCAAGATGTTTAAATTGCTAGGTCCCGATACAGGTTTCGACTCTATCGGTGAATTTACAACAGCGAAAGCAATGGCTAAATTCCTCGACCGCTTGAACACAAACGGTAAATTGACGAAGACAATCCTCTACAACCTGAATCCATGCGCAAACGAGGTGATTGCAACTATGCTGGGTAACTTCCAGGATGGATCTGTTGCAGGAAAAATCCAGTTTGGTTCCGGATGGTGGTTCTTGGATCAGAAAGATGGTATGGAAAAACAAATGAATGCCTTGTCAGTACTCGGTCTTTTGAGCCGCTTCGTAGGTATGTTGACTGATTCCCGTTCATTCCTATCCTACCCGCGTCACGAATATTTCCGCCGTACATTGTGTAATTTGGTAGGACGTGACGTAGAGAACGGAGAAATCCCAGCATCCGAAATGGAACGTGTAAATCAAATGATTGAAGACATCAGCTATAACAACGCTAAGAACTTCTTCAAGTTCTAAGTAGTATATCAAAGCTATAAATGCCGTTGTCTGGATCCAACAATCAGATAACGGCATTTTTTATATCCACCCCACCTTTTACCAGATTTAGAAATAAAAAAAAGAAGCAACACGAAATTACTTCTTCCTTTTGTACACCCTCAGGGTGTCGAACTATATTTCTTATCTGTTAATAATCAATGATTTGCGAGTGTATTTCAATAAAAGTCCCACGCTTAAGAACTTATCTTACTTCATAGTTTTGCAACTATTTGTTTCGCTTAACGGGTACAAAGATAAGCCATTTTTTCCAATTAACCAAACAATACATAATAGAAAATACAAATAAAAGGGATCAGATAAACCATAAGGACAAAACTTCCTATTGTCATCCTCATTTCTTGCGGCAAAAATAGTTGTTTTTCAGGCCGGTTCCGCAAGGCGGCCCTACGGGCTGGTTGCACGTGAAAAAATCTTCCTCACGCTGGCGCGTGAGAGTATTTTTTCACGGCAAGCCTTGCCGGAAACCGCCGGAAAACAAACTGAAAAAATGCACAAGAAATAAGAATGCCTACCCGCGTAGGCCATGTATAACTCAAAAAAATGTAAGGCTATGGCAGACAAGATTGCAGAAAAGGAAAGACTGTTCAACGAATGGTTCACGAAATCCTACAACAAATTAAGTACCTCACTCCGGAGATATGGGACATTGGACGAGGACAACTTCCACGACACCTACCTGTCCGTTAGGAAGCAGGTCGTGACACCGGGAAAGAACATTACGGACTATGAGGCGTACTTCATAGGATGCTACAAAAAGGCGGCGCTGGTAAAGATAAGGAAAGAGAATAGGTACCTGCATCCCGAGGACGATTTCTTCCTCAGATGCGGGGAGGAGGCGAAGTTCATCTCGGAAGACGACCTGAACGGCTGCGAGAGGCTGGTGAAAGACATACTGCGCTTCATCCGCCAGAAGTTCCCGTATGAGGAATACCGGATGTTCATGCTCAGATTCTACGAGGCGCAGTTCTCGTTCAAGGCGCTGGCGGAATACACGGGCATATCGACATCGGCCATTTCACGCAAGGTGTGCAGGATCGTGGATGCGGTGCGCACGCACGGCGGATTCGTCTGGAGGAGCCAGATGCTGGCGGTGGAGAGCTTCATGTATTAAAAGATGTCTAACCGGTAAAAGAACAACAATCATGGCACTGATAGTATATAACAGGGAGAACTCACGTCCCCTGGAAGTGACATACAAGGGAAAGCGTACCATCAACCTGGACAGCAGGGGAACCGTCTATCTGTCGAAGACGATGTCCGTCGAGCTGGGGATTCTCGGCGGAGGAAGGGTGAACTTCGCCCACGATGAGGAGACCGGCGACTGGTACATCTGCCGGACCGACGGCAATGAAGGCTTCATCGTATGGAAAGACAAAAGGTGCGCCAGGTTCTCGGCGGGGTTCATCGTACACAGGCTGATGCAGCAGGCCGGGGTGGAAAGGAGGAGTGTACAGTTCATGATGGCGAAGGCACCGATGGAAGTCGGCGGGGTGGTCTATTACAAGATATTGCTTTCAAACCCGATTTTCAGATAATACGGGCAAAAAAAACGGACGTGCCAGGGGGTATCCGGAGGCAAGACCGGATGTCCCCTTTTTTCATGGGAGAAGGCAAAAAGACCCGCGCCGGGGGGCGTCATCCCGCCGCCCTTTCCTTTCGATGACATACCCTTACCGGGATATCCCGTCGGGCTGTTACGGCAACAGCTGGTTGCCTTGTGCCCCGGAAGCAATCCGATGTCCTGGCAAGGGGATGGCAACATCAGAACCGGTCAACAGAATGACCGGTCATACTTCTATTCCATCAATATCCCGTTACCACCCTCTTCGGTGGCAACATACTCTTTTTCTGTCACCATAGTAGCGGATTCTTCCCATAACATGTTGACACACTATTTCCTTGACATAAAAACACAAGAACATAACAGCATGTCATTCCGCTAAAATCGGGTTGTCACAGTATTCTGGCGGGATAATATCCCATTATCCACCGGCTAAAAGTCGAAAAATTACCCGATCCCGTAGCCATTTTCAAGCCGGGCTGTCATCACATGGCGTCATCTGGCATTATAAGTCATGCAATTGCCTGTTTTTAAAGCACGCTACTCCACCCGGATATTGCTGTTTTGGTATGGGAACTCAAGAAGTACGCACCTGCCTGACCATGACGTTCCGCCCACATCGCGCAGCAATCCGAATTTATGAGGATTTTGCTTTCAAACGAAAGCAGCAAGTTGTGTTTCTGTCAGACAAAAACTATTTTGTCCGACAAAACCGCTTGCCCACCCTCACGGTCGGTTTTTTTTCTTCAAAGTCGCAAAACAACCAATCCGTTATATTTCAAATAAAATCCTCTGAATAAGCATTGAAAAATCGATACTAAAGAAAGTCTTGTGAACCTGAATTTTCTTATTTTTATTTTCCTTGTCTGTAATATTAACCGTAACACTTTTTACATGGCAAGATATTAAAAATCCTTTTTACTCTCTGAAAACAAAACAATTACAAGATTGTAATTTTAGATAGGCAACGATTTAGAAACGAGTAAAGTTCTGTATTCTGCCTCGTTTTGCACTATTCAATAAGAACGCTGTTAACCAATACAAAGATAACAACATTATCTTATATAATCAATAATATTAATTGTATTTTAAGCAATAACCTTAAAAATGATTATAGTCTGATTCAAGGAAAAGTAGTATAGAAAAACGACTTGATTTGTTCTATAATTCTTAATATTCTACTTAATTCCTTGCAAGAATAGCATAACATAGAAGATTTTTACTAAATTTGTGAAATGTATCATTAAAATAGCTTTATGAAAGTCTGTTTGCGATTATTGACCTTACTTTTGGTGATAATATCATATATGTTGCCCGTGCATTCTCAAACCTATACTTTCCGTGGAATATCCGGGACGGAGGGGCTAACCGACTTAATGGTAAGTGCTCTCTATAAAGACACGTTCGGCTATGTGTGGATAGGAACAGCTACCTCGGTGGAACGATTCGATGGTAGCCGCTTGAAGTATTATCCAATAGCTGACAAGACAACTAAAATGAAATGGGTAAATGTCATTACAGAGACCATAGAACATAAAATATTGGTAGGTAGCGATAATGGACTTTGGCAGGTGAACAACGGTAGCCTGGAGTCGATTATTCCGGAAACGATAAAAGGAGGAGCGGTACGTGCGCTTGCGGTAGATTCGGTCGGTACTTTGTATATAGGTAGTACAAAAGGTTTGATTATTTATAAGGATGAAGTGGTGAAAGTGGTTCTTATGGATAAAAACCATTTCTCGGGAGCTAACGACATCACCGGATTGAATTTGGATGAGGATGGTTCTATATGGCTGACCACTAAGAAAGGGTTGTATTCCGTACGAATGGAAGATGAGCAGATTACATATTACCCCAACAACCTGCTGAAGAAAGAAGAGAACATCGTTTATCGGACAATGACGCGTATTGGTTCTACCCTTTATTTGGGAACAATGACGGAAGGTATTCTGAGCTTTGACATATCTACGAAACAGTTCTCGCATTATATAGATGTCGGTTGCAAGGTCATCATGTCTTTGAGTACGAATGGAAAAGATTTGCTCTATGTAGGAACGGATGGGAACGGTGCTTGTTTTATCTCTACACGGCAGAAGGAGATAGTACGGCATATTGGCAGTGGGACTGAAAGTAAAAGCAGTTTGCGTTCCAATTCCATTTACTCATTGTTGGTAGATCGCGATGAATTGGTCTGGGTGGGGATGTACCAATTCGGAGTAGATTATTCCGTCTTCCAGAATGACTTGTTTCCAACTTATCGTACCTCGTTTTTTTCTTCAAAGGATATTCCGGTACGGGCTATCTATATAGACAAAAACCGAAAATATATAGGTTCGCGCAACGGCTTATTTTACGTAGATGAAGTAAAAAAGCGTATTGAACATTTAAAGTTCCCTGTATTACGTTCCAATATCGTTACCTGCATATACACTTTCCAAGAAGAAATCTATATCGGGACTTATGAGGGCGGGATGTATATTTTTAATCCGGAAACGCTAGAGTTGAGGGATTTTGATTCTGCTAAAGAAAAACCTTTTCTGAAAGGCAGTGTATTTTGCATTAAGAAAGACCCTTCCGACTGTTTATGGATAGGTACTTCCGATGGGGTATTCCGATATAAAAACGGGAAAACGCTTGCCCATTTCACTCCAGAAAACTCTCCATTACCTGGAAGAAATATTTATACCATTTTTTTCGATTCTACCCACAAAGGCTGGATTGCCACAGATAAAGGACTTTGTTTGTGGGAATCTTCTTCCGAAAGGCTACGCACAGACCTTTTTCCAAAAGGTTACTTTCAGAAAGAGAAGATAAGTACCATATACGAAGATTCCGGGCATAACCTTTATTTCCTTCCACATAAAGGAAAGGTATGGCGTTCGGATTTGTCAATGGACAAATTCCATACGTTGCCTTCCGAGGACTACCTGGAAAGAAAAAATGTGGTGTTTATAATTGAAGACAAAGAAAAATGGCTTTGGATAGGAACCAATAATGGTTTGTATCATTACGACAAGAAAAATACATTTGTTGGCTACGGAGTCGCTGATGGAATCCCCAGTTCCATATTCATCAATTGCATACCTCAATATGATGAAGAGGGTACTTTATGGTTAGGCAACACCAAAGGATTGATTTCTTTGAAAGAGGATTGGCGACAAAGAGGCGGGAAAAGTAAATATCCTATAAAGATTACGGAAGTACGAATAAACGGAAACGAATTGATAGAGCCGATATTGAGCAAGCCGAATACATCGTACGAAATGGATTTGCAAGCATCCCAAAACAATATTACAATCTGTTTCTCTGATTTTACCTATATCGACCCGCTATATGCAACCTACGAATACAAAATGGAAGGTAAGGACGGCAAGTGGCAAACTTTGTCAGGTAAGTCGGAAGTCACATATTACAACTTGCCCAAAGGAACGCACCGATTTAAGGTTCGGCATGTTAATGATGTGAATTCTGAGGCTGAACTGTGCATTCGCATATCTTCGCTTACCGGTACGCTGCGGAGTATTGTCTACTCAAGCATATTGATTGTTTTGGTAGGAGTACTTTTATTTGTGCTGGCAAACAAGAGGAAGAAGCGACCTATGGATAATCTGATTCTTGAGATTCCAGTGTGCAATGTGCAGCCAGGCGAACAGACAGAAAATAATAGTGCCATAAAGGAGAAATATAAAAGCTATTCACTTTCAGATGAAGAATGCAGGCAGTTGGCTGATAATCTGAATAGGCTGATGCTGGAAAAGAAACCACATATCAATCCTGACTTAAAGATCGCTGATTTGGCTGCCGCCACCGGTATATCTTCTTATACTTTGTCTTATCTGTTCAATCAGTATTTGAAACGAAGTTACTATGATTATATAAACGATTATCGGATTGCAGAATTCAAAGACCGGATACAGAAAGGAGAGCACATCCAATATACAGTAGATACGTTGGTCGGATTGTGTGGATTCAGTTCTCGTTCCACTTTCTTCCGTCATTTCAAGAAAATGACCGGAACTACTCCAAATGAATATATCAAGACAACAAAAATACAATGAATAAATAAGGAATATAGACATGAGGATGCTTGTAATTGTGTTATTTAATTAAATGACACTATATATCTGTATCTTTATCTGATTGAAAATCAGTATACTGTATATTATTTTATCCATTCCTATTAAATGGTATACATATGACCCTCAATTTTGTTTCTTTTCATTCTCTATTCTATACTTTTGCAAGTGAAATATCTCGAGAGATTTTAGGTAAAGGTTAATTTATTCATTTTATTATGAGGAACAGATTTTTAAAGAAAACACCCAAAGGCGTACTACTTTCTACTATGATAATGTCAGTATGCTGGACAACTTGGCCGCAGTTATTACGGGCAGAAAATGCAACCGTGCAAGTCGTGCAACAGCAAGGCTTGCAGAAGGGCCATGTGACTGACGCTACCGGAGAAGCTATTATCGGGGCTAATGTTATGATTAAAGGTACTTCAATTGGAACTATAACCGATATTGACGGTAACTTTACATTAAATAATGTAGGCAAAGGGAAAACGTTGGTAATTTCGTTTATCGGTTACCAATCTCTTGAGGTCTCCGCCATAGGTGACGGCAAAGTGATGAATATCGTGTTGAAAGAAGATTCCGAAATGCTTGATGAAGTTGTTGTAGTGGGGTATGGTGTTCAGAAGAAAGAGACCTTGTCAGGTTCCATAGCTGTGGTAGACCAGAAGATATTTAAAGACAAAGGAACGACTTCCAATCCCTTGAAAGCATTACAAGGTCAAGTGGCAGGAACGCGCATCACTCGCACATCTTCCGCTCCCGGTGAAGAAGGGTGGAATATTTCCGTTCGCGGAGCCGTTTCCAAGAATTCTACAGACCCGCTTGTCATCATTGACGGCATGCCCACGGAAGGCACATCGGCTCTTTCACAACTGAATACCTCCGACATTGAGTCTATGAGTTTCCTGAAAGACGCTTCGGCGGCTATTTACGGTGCAAAGGCAGCGGCAGGTGTTATATTGGTGACCACCAAACGTGCTTCCGCAGGCAAGGTCAAGGTTGAATACAATGGTTCCTATACCCGGAAGATTGTCGGCTTACAGGCGCACCTAATGGGATACGACGATTGGTGCGACGGTACCATGCAGACTGTTATAAACGATGATTTTGAAAACGAAGCCTGGTACTACTATGCACAATTGGCAAAAGCTATGAAAGGCGGCTATCTTGACTTGGAAAGCGGTAATAACCCGGCAGAACCTATTCCGGGATTCTTTTCAGGTATTAGTGACCTTGTATTTCAAGATGTGGATTGGGAAGATGCTCTATGGAAAAACGCTGGTTCTACACAACACGACTTAAGTATCTCTGGCGGTAGCGACAAAGCGACTTACCGCGTGTCATTGGGGTATCTGAATGATCAAAGTAACTTGAGATACGGAAACAATTCAAACGAACGTTATAATTTCCGTTTGACTAATACATTCAATATAGGTAAGCGCGCAAGCCTTACTTCGGTGGTTTCCGCTTCGCGTCGTCATCAGGTATCTCCCAGTCAGATAAATCATATGCTCTCTTCTAGTCCCGTGCACATGGGTTTCCCGCTCGCCACCCTTGACGGAAAGCCTTATAACTGGGGCAGTGAATACGGTCCTAACTGGTTAGGTGAATTAGGTGGGGATAATAAGCTGGTAGTAAATTCATTTACTTTGAACGAGACATTCAGGTACAATATTCTCGAAGGACTGGATTTTACAGCTTCACTCAACTACTCCACAGATAATGCCAGTCGTGACAAGAAGTATTTGTCCATTGACTGGTATACCTACAACGGTACTCCGAGACGTGCTGACCGTACTCCTTATCCCAAACAAGATGACAGCTATTACGAACAGAGCTACCAAAGGACAGATACCTATAATGCTTCTGCTTACCTGAACTATACCAAGAAATTTGCAGATGCCCATAACCTCAATCTTATGCTTGGCATGCAATACGACCGGATGGCTTATGAATTGTCCGGCACCCAAGCGGGGAACATCCTTTCTTCGCTCGAAGTATTGAATGGAAGTGGCACTATAAAGATAGCCAACGCCCGAAAGTATGAAGAGGCTATGTTGTCCTACTATATGCGCATGAATTACAACTGGAAAGAAAGATATTTGTTCGAGACCAATATGCGCTATGATGGTTCGTCAAAGTTTCAGCCGGAAAACCGTTGGGATTTCTTCTATGGTTTCTCTGGAGCCTGGAGACTGACGGAGGAACCGTTCTTAGAGAGCATTAAGAATGTATTCGGCGAACTGAAGCTCAAATTGTCTTATGGTCAAGTAGGAAACCAAAGCGGTATCGACCGCTATGACGGTATACAGTTTTATAGCTTTTCTTCTAAAGGTGGTGCCCTGCTGGATGGTGAAAAATTGTCTTATATCTCTGCCGGCGACTTGGTGAGTAAGGAACGTCAATGGGAGCATATACATAATTATAATGTAGGACTTGACTTCTCAGTGCTGGCAGGGCGTCTTACTGGAAGTGTCGATTTATTCATGAAAAAGAACAACAATATGCTTGTAGTAAAGGATTACTCAGGAATATTGGGCGGTAAAGCCCCGGCACTGAACGAAGGAAAGTTCGAGAGCAAGGGATATGAAGGAAGCATTAATTGGCGCGACCAAATAGGCAAAGTGACTTATCATGCCGGCGGCTCCTTTACTTATATGACCAATAAACTGAAAAGTGGTGGTTCTGATGTTCCGGTTACCGGTTACAATAGTGCGGTCAACGGCTATCCGCTGAACTCTATCTTCGGCTACCGCTACGTGGGAAAAATTCAAAACGAAACGCAACTCAAGAAGTACACTGATCGTTATCTTGCCAGCAACACCATAGGTATGCCTTCTTCTTTGCGCTTGGGAGATCACATGTATGAAGATGTGAATAAGGATGGAAAACTGACACAAGATGATATGATTTACTTGGGTACGGACGATCCGAAAATATCATTTTCATTCAATATGGGATTGGAATGGAAAGGTTTTGACTTTTCCGCCATATTCCAAGGAGTGGCAAAGAGAACTATCTCGCGTCCGGCAGATTCGTACAAAGTTCCTTTCAAAAGTATTTACCTTAATACGTCCGATTCATCGGTTGGAAAGGTTTGGAGTCCGGAAACCCCAAACAATCATTATCCCACCTACACAAACAAGACGCTTATCAACGACTATAACTACATTGTGTCATCATGGTATGTGGAAGACGGTGCATATCTTCGCCTGAAAGACGTGGTGCTGGGATATACACTGCCGCAGATTGTCTACAAGAAGATGAACAATGTGATTTCAAATCTCCGTGTCTACGTCTCGGGTTCCGACCTTTGGGAACATTCCAAGATAAATGACGGCTGGGATCCCGAGGCTTCGCGCGAAGTATCAGGTTTGGGACGCTATCCTTTCAACCGTACAGTGACAGTGGGTGTCAATGCAACTTTCTAATATCAGTACACTATGAAATCAATAAAACTATTATCAGCTCTACTTTGTTCTACAGCCCTTCTTTTCAGTTCATGTCTGGATCTGGAACCGAAAGAGAAACTGGCAGACTCCAATATCTGGGAAACCCCGGAACAGTATAAACTCTTCGCCAACCAGTTTTATGCATGGTTGCGCGGGTTCAACAGTGTAACCAGCGACGGTCCTCACAGCGACTATCGTTCCGACCTCATGTCCGGAACCACGCGCAGCGTTTACAGCAACGGAACCAACACGATACCTACGGAAGATGCGAACTTCACCGATGCCTACTCCAGGCTGAGACAGGTGAACATCTTGCTGCAAAAGGCTCAGACCTATGCCACTCCAAAGGATATAGCCACATCGGTGGGCGAAGCCAAGTTCTTCAGAGCTTATCTTTACTTCGATTTGCTGCAACTGTACGGTGACGCGCTTATCGTGACCGACCCGCTTGACATTTCATCACCCGAACTCCACATGAGCAGAAATGCCCGTAGCGAAGTGGCTGACTTTATCATACAAGACCTGAAAGATGCCATTGACGCACCGCTTCCTTCCGCCAAGTCACTCGCCGGCAGCGGGCGGGTATCTTTAGAGGCTGCACAGGCTTTCCTGTCCAGAGTAGCCTTGTATGAAGGAACTTGGCAGAAGTTCAGAGTGGGCGACCCGGAACGTGCCAAAGAACTACTCCAAATGGCAAAGGATTATGCTTATGAGGTGATAAAGAGTAGCAACTATTCCTTGTTCAAATCGGAAAGCTTGGGCACGGAGGCGTATAAATATCTCTTTGTATTGGAAGATGTCCAGTGTACTCCCGCCCCTGAGATAAACAAATCATCCAACAAGGAGTATATCCTGAAAAAAGAATATGACACTAATGTAAGTGGTGGCTCGCTGTCTTCCAACCCGTCGGGTTCTTTCTTCGGAAAGACATCGTTCGTAACGCGTAAGTTTGCCAATATGTTCCTTACTGCTGAAGGATTACCCGTGAATACAGCTGATGCGAATCTCTATGCCACTACTACTTCGGAATACGAAAACCGGGACAATCGTATGAGCAACCTTATGATAATACCGGGAAGACCTTATTGGACTACCGCCAAAGGAAGAAGCAGCTGGAAGGAAGACGAGACTGATTTGAAACTGGCGTTTGTACAATCATTCAGCCCGAATGCAAGCAGCGGGTACTTCATCCAGAAGTGGAATGCGGAAAGGCAAATCAACGGTTATCCGGGTTTTGATTTCCCTGTGATACGCTATGCCGAAGTGCTGCTTAACTATGCCGAATCTGTATATGAACTATGCGAAAGCAACGGTAACGCTGCAAGTTCCGAAGTGACGGAAGCGCTCAATATCTCGCTCAATCTCGTACGCCGCCGCATCAATCCGGATATGCCGCCGCTCACCGTAGAGTTTGTCGGCCAACACGGATTGGATATGCGGCAGGAGATACGCCGTGAACGTACCATAGAACTATTTCATGAAGGTTTCCGCATGGACGACCTCAAGCGTTGGAACACCGCCAAAGACGAAATGCCGCAGAACCTGCTGGGAGTGAAATATGATGGAACAGCCTATGAAACCTCGTGGAGAGACATGAACAGAGAGACCGACACTAACGGATGTATCATCATGGAAAGTGGTAGAAAGTGGGAAGAAAAGCACTATCTCTATCCACTTCCCATAGAACAGCTGCAATTACATCCTGAATTAAAACAAAACCCCGGCTGGGGAGAATAAATCCATAAAAGAACAGACGTTTATGAAAAAGATTAAATTTCACACGATATTATCGGGCATGGCTGCCGCTTTGTGTCTTCCGCTCTTGTTGGGCTCCTGCACCGATTATAAAGAACCGGAAGCCGTCAACGAAGAAATCATATTGACGAACATTGTGCTGAATGTAACCAATCCACTTTCACTACTTGCCGGGACAGATTCGCTTGTTTCTTACACGTTGTTTCCCGAAAACAGCACCAAGAAGGAAATTGTTTGGAAAAGTGCGGATGAAACTATCGCTACCGTAGATGGAGAAGGACGTATTTCGGCCCTGAAAGCAGGTGAAGTAGAGATAACCGTACAATCAGTAGCCGGATTTGTCGCTTCTTCCATATTGAATGTAAAGGTGGTGGACGAAATCATAAAGATGCAGAGCATAAGCATTGCGTCCGAAACGGGAGAGACCTCTATCTATGCCACAGCTTCCGTGCAACTCACAGCAAGCTATTTGCCCGAAAATACCACTTACCCCACATGGGAGTGGAGTAGCGAAACGCCCGAAATAGTGTCTGTGACGCAAGAAGGATCGGTAACCGGGCTGAAAGAGGGAACGGGTATCATCAAGGTATCTTCTACCGATGGCGGAAACGTATCAGCCACTTTCGAAATAGAAGTGAAGCGTATCATCCCCATAGAGGATGTCGTAGTGGAAGACGAGGAAGAGTTGTTTCTTGGCAAAGGACAGCATTCAAAACTGCCAATAACCGTGGTTCCCGCAGATGCCACCATGACAGCGCTCGAATGGAGCAGTGCTAATCCGGAGATTGTAGAGATAACACCCGACGGCATGCTTACTACCAAAGACTATGGTACGGTTACGCTGACGGCACAAAGCGGAGACTTCAAGAAAGATATTGAGGTGACGGTGGTTGAAGGGAAGATAAATGATGTGTTCGCTTACGGAGATTTTGGATGGAAATATCAAGTGAAAGACCAAAAATTTGAAAAAGCATGGACTGAGAACAATAAGTTGGTAGTACCCCTCAATGGTCAGTTCTCACCTGCTTACAGAGCGGAAATCAACCGAGGAAAAACAGATTTCCACGCAGGAAATTATCCTATTCTCGCAGTAAAAATAAAGATGCGGGGAACTCCGAACTTAGATAAGCACAAATGTGATTTGAATATATGGGGTGGAACTCTGAGCCCCGGCTGGCTTGGAGGAGAAAGAAGTGGCTCTATGGCTCGACAAACACTTGCAGACGGCTCTTTTGTCTACCACGGAAACCTTTCTGAAAGCGGCCCTGGATTTATTAACGGCAAGAATCGCTTGGATGGACTTCCTAATGGCATTCTTACTCTTGATAATATGATTTTTGTTCTCAGAGATATTAATATGTCCAATGATGATATAGCTTCTGGAAATACTTATTTCGACGTAGAATGGGTAAAAACATTCAGATCGGAAGAAGCTTTCAATGAATTCGTGAATTCCGGAAAATGATAACTTCTAAAAACAACGTATACCATTTATGAAAACATATATGATGAATATCCTACTGATGGCTTCCATGGCCATTGCCACGGCATGTGCGCCGGAGTTTGAAAACGGTACTTCCGACATTGATAGTTGGGAAGACGACAATGTGCAAACATTTGAGTTCGCGCATCCCTGCATGCTGCACACCGATGCCGACTTTCAACGTGTGAAACAAAAGGTTGGGGCGATGGCCCAACCTTGGTACATGGGTTACGAGAAACTGCAAGCCAGTGCGCGGGTCGATTATACGCCCAACGCGGTAGAAAAGGTAGACCGAAGCGACAAAGACCACTACGCCGATCCCTCGCCCGATGCGGAGATGGCTTACCAGCTGGCACTGATGTGGCGCATTACGGAAGAGAAAGAGTATGCCAACGCAGCAGTAAAAATCCTGAATGCCTGGGCATCCATCAACAAAAGCATGGACCAGGGAAACTCCGATGCCATCGTAACTACCGGATACTGCGGTTATAAATATGCCAACGCCGCCGAAATAATGCGTGGATACGAAGGTTGGAGCAGCGAGGAGTTCGATACATTCAAAAGTTGGATTACAGATGTCATTTACACTTCATGTTCCAACTATCTCGCCACTCATAATGGCGAAGACCCCAAAGGAAGCTGGCTAAGCTGGGATGTTCCCGCTATGGCATCGGCACTTGCCATCGGCATCTTGTGCGACGACAGCGACAAGGTAAGCTTCGTGCTTAAATACTTCAAAGAAGGTTCCGGTTCCGGCTGTATAGAAAATGCGGTAGTAGCCATGCACGAAGATCCTGCCGGAAACGTGAAAGGAGCGCACTTGGCGCAAAGCATGGAGACCGGGCGCGAAATGGGACATGCCATGACTACCGTGACCATGTATGGCTACCTTTGCCAAATGGCCTACAACATAGGTGAAGACCTCTTCGCTTACAATGACAACCGGGTGCTCGACATCTGCGAGTATCTTGCCAAGTACAACGTCTATCCCACGGAAGACATTGACATGCCGTTCACTCCTTACGATACGGTGAAAGAAGGCTGGAAGAGTTCGATTGGCCAAAACGACCCGTCGCAGAGAGGACAGATATGCTGGGGATATGAATTGATATACAATCATTACAAGCAAACAGCCAATCCGTATTACTCACGCCAGTATGCGCGCACCATGCGACCGGAAGGTAAAGGTATTGACTTCGGTACATTGATGTATACGACAGATCCCATTGAGAGCGGTGAGGATAAAATGGCTGTTCCCGGACGGCAATAAGGGAATCTTTTAATATTTGTCTATATGAAAAAAGTTTTGCATACACTGTTACTGGCTGCCATGAACATGGGTTTCATGGCGGCACAGCAGAACGAATGGGAAGACCCCGTCCGATATGAGTGGAACAAGGAAGCTCCCCATACGGCCCTGATGTTGCACGACTCAAAGGAAGCGGCCATCCGTGACGATAATTCGGCGTCGCAATGGTATGCTTCGTTGAACGGGCAATGGAAATTTGTCTATGCTCCTACTATCGGGCAAAGCGTGAAGGACTTCTATAAAGAGCATCTAGACGATTCCGACTGGGCTGACATTGAGGTCCCCTCTAATTGGGAGATGAAAGGATTTGGTGTGCCTATCTATGCCAATATAGATTATCAATGGTCGCCCAATCCACCTTATATTGACATCGACATACCGGTAGGTACTTATCGGAAAAAATTCACTATGCCCGAAAATTGGGATGGTAAGGAAATCCTGCTCCACTTCGGCTCCATATCCGGGTATGCGCAAGTGTACTTGAACGGTGTGCGGGTAGGGATGACGAAAGCGGCCAAGACACCAGCGGAATTTAACATCACTCGTCACATACGCCGCGGTGAGAATACGCTTGCCGTGCAGATCTACCGTTGGCATGACGGAAGTTACTTGGAAGACCAAGATTATTGGCGTCTTTCGGGTATAGAACGTGATGTCTTCCTGCAAGCATATCCTAAACTTACCATTTGGGACTATTTCTTGAAATCTGACTTGGACAAGGATTATAGGCATGGCATGTTCACTGCTGACGTAGATTTGCGCGAATTCTCCGGAAATACCATGAATACGGGTACAGTATGTCTGGACTTGATAGACGTTAAAGGAAACAAGGTGCTGTCGCAACGGAAAACCTTCAAGGTAGAGAAAGAGTGTATTACGCTGACATTCGGCGGGAAAGTGAAGAATGTCAATAAATGGAGCGCTGAGACTCCTTATCTATACGATTGCGTGCTGACGTTGTTTGATGCTCAAGGTCGTCAAGTGGCAGTTACGGCGTGCAAAACCGGTTTCCGCAAGGTAGAAATAAAAGGTGCCAAATTATTAGTGAACGGTGTGCCTACTTATATAAAAGGTGTGAACCGCCACGAACACAACGATACGCTGGGACATGTGCAGAATATTGACATCATGATGCACGATTTGAAACTAATGAAACAGCTTAATATCAATGCTATACGTTTGTCACACTATCCCATGCACCCATTGTTCTACAAACTTTGTGATAAATATGGCTTTTATCTGGTGGACGAAGCTAATATAGAGACACACGGCATGGGTTCAATGCCTTACTTTACCGATACCGTGCCCCATCCTGCATATCGGCAGGAATGGGTACCCGCCCATATAGACCGTATACGCCGTATGGTAGAACGCGATAAGAATCACGTATCCATTATCGGATGGTCTTTAGGCAACGAATGCGGTAACGGAAAGGTTTTTCATGATGAATACGTTTATTTGAAAAAGTATGACCCTACTCGCTTTGTCCAGTTTGAACAGGCGGGCGAAGACTGGAACACGGATGTAATTTGTCCTATGTATCCGTATTACTCGCGGATTGAGGTTTATCGCAATTCAGGAAAACAACGCCCTTACATCATGTGCGAATACGCGCACGGCATGGGTAACAGCAACGGAAACTTTATGGACTTGTGGAACCTGATTTACGATAGCCCCAATTTACAAGGTGGTTTCATTTGGGACTGGATGGAACAAGCGTTCAAAATGAAGCCGACGGCGTATGAAGATCGCACCTACTGGATGTATTGGGGAAAAATGGGAAGCCATGTATGGCCCATATTTGCCAATCAAGGCTCTGCTGATGGTATCATTGCGGCCGACGGTACGCCCAAACCGCAAGCCTATGAAATAAAGAAAGTTCATCAGTATATACAGTTTACTGCCAAAGATTTGTCTAAAGGAATCATTTCCGTGAGAAACCGTTACGACTTCACCGATTTGGCTGAGTACGACTTTCGTTGGGTACTGATGAAAGATGGACGTAAAGAAGCGGAAGGGACTTTTGGCTTGTCGCTCTCACCACATCGGCAAAAAGATATTAAGCTCTCTATACCCGCACTTAATGAAGAAGGAGAGTATTTCCTGAATTTGTATGCTTATGTCCGTAAAGCTACGGAATTGCTTCCGTCCGGATTTGAAGTGGCATGCGAACAACTGGAACTGGGTGGAAAATCATTCTTCGGTAACTTGCCCGCACCTGAAGGACAGTTAACCTGCAAACAGGAAGGAGATAATTTTGTATTTGTTTCCGGAAATATCTCCGGCAAAATAGACTTGAAGAAAGGTATGCTGGCAGATTATCGGATTAACGGTAAGCAACCTTTTGTGAGGGGTGAATATCCCGAGCCGCTTTTCTGGAGAGCACCGACCGATGCAGACTTCGGCAACAAGATGCCGCAAGTGTCAGGCGTATGGCGCACGGCCCACGTCAACCGAGAAGTGCAGAAAGTGACAGTAGGAGATAAGACCGAATGTGGAGTGCCCATAAAGGTGGAAATGAAACTGAAGGATATACAAGTACCGTACGTCATAGAATATTACATACTGAACAATGGCGCCGTACGTATCACCGCATCTATGGATATGACCGGAACTTCACTGCCTGAACTTCCGCGTTTCGGTATGAACATGGTCTTACAAAAGGAGTACGACAATTTGGATTACTACGGTCGCGGTCCGTTGGAGAATTATACCGATCGTCGAAGTAGTTCGTTTGTGGGGTGCTATGCAAGCAAAGTAAAAGACCAGTTTTATCCCTATATCCGTCCGCAGGAGAATGGGAATAAAACCGATGTGCGTTGGCTGACACTACTTGATACAAAGGGTATAGGCATACGGATTACCGGTATACAACCCATCGCCTTTTCAGCTTTGCACTCGTCTGTGGAAGACCTTGATCCGGGGCTAACCAAAAAGATGCTTCATACTATTGATGTGTTTCCTCGCCAGGAAATCTATCTCAATGTGGACTTGAAACAGCGTGGGTTAGGTGGCGACAGTACTTGGGGACAGTTTCCGTACAAACCGTATCGCTTGCACGATAAACAATACTCCTATAGTTTTGTACTGGAGTTGGTGGACAAAAAACATAGCAACTAAGTGCTGTGCCGGATAGATACGTATTTTAAATTGAAAAGTACATGTATCTCACAATTAAAAATAAAGTATGAAAAAGATATTTTTGTTATTACTGCTTCTTATATGCCTTGTGCCGGTATCGGCACAAAGGCTTAAACATCCTGCCTTGCTATATACGCCTGAGAAGATACGGCTGGCCAAAGAGCGGATAGCCACGGAACCCGAAAGAGAGAAAGCCTGGATTTTCATTCGGAATACAGCTGATGAACAACTGGAGCGAGAAGATTTCAGAAAGATAGACTATTTGTCGCTGGTCTACCTGATGACGAACGAAAAGAAATATGCCGATAAGGTGAAAAGTCTTTTATTGGAAATTATCAAGACCGGTAGTTCTGGAAGTGAAGAAATGTTGGCGCGCCGCCCGGCTTGGCGCGCCGACTTGGGAGTAGCGCACAAGGCTTATCTTTCCGCTATCGCTTTTGACGCTGTCTACAATATTCTTTCTCACGGAGAAAGGAAGCAAATCGCAGAAGGGTTGAACCGCTTGTTTCTGGAGCCTTGCTTAGGTGACTGGATAACGGAAGCTACTCGTATCCACTCACTGAACTCAATGGGACATAATTGGTGGACTTCTTGTGTTTGTATGGGAGGAATATTGGCTTTGAGTCTTCAAAACGAACTGCCTGAGGCAAAAGCCGGAATTGAAGCGGTATATGAAGCGCTTCCCCAATGGTTCGACTTTGCTGGTGATGTGCTACAACACAAGCCGAAGAGCTTCGATGACAACGGTGGCATGTACGAAAGTCTCAGCTATGCCAGTTTTGGATTACAAGAAGCCTTGCAATTTTTACTGGCTTACAAACACATGCATCCTAATCAAAAGTTAGTTGAAATTCCGCAACTGGAGAATTTACCGGACTACTTTATGCATGTCTGCTATCCGCGTACTGGGATGTTGTATAACCTAAATTTCGGCGACAGTCACAAGAACGTGGCGGCGGAAAGCACAATGATGCTTCTCTATGCCTTAGGTATGTGTAACGACAACATACTTTGGTATATCAACCAAGTAGAGCAAGGCCAGCATCGAGATGGTTATTTCCTGAATCGTCCGATGGGACTACTCTATACACCGGTACTAAAACCTACACCGGAATTGCCGCAAGCAAGTAATTCACGGATGTTTGCCGATTTTGGTTGGGCTACCATGCGCACTTCTTGGGAGAAGGATGCTACAATGCTGGCCGTAAAATCCGGTTTTACATGGAATCACTCTCATGCCGATGCCAATTCTTTTGTAATATTCCATAAGGGAACAGATATTATAAAGGATGCGGGCAACTGCTGGTACCCCAATCCCGCCTATCGCAATTATTTTTTCCAAAGCCAAGCGCACAATGTAGTATTATTCAACGGTGAAGGGCAGTCTAAGGAACAACAATATCATGGAAGTCCCCTTAGGGGAGAACTGTACCATCTGCTGGATGCCGACAACATCAAGTATATACTGGCAGACGGGACAGGGCCTTATTCCGACCGATTCAGCCGAAACTTCCGTCATTTCTTATGGATGGATGATGTGATATACGTCATAGACGATTTAAAAACGCATGAAACGGGAACTTTCCAGTGGCTGTGGCATCCGGGGGGTGAAATGAAAAAAAGAGGAGCGGACTTCAACGTCACAAACGGAAAGTCATCCGTAACCATACGTCCGCTCTATCCGCGCTTGTTGGCTTTGTCCGACTTCGTGCATGACTATCCCGAGGATTTGTATTGGGAGAAAATAGAAGCCCCGACCGAGGACCTGAAAGGAACAGAATTCTATTACTCCTTCCACTTGCCCGAGAAAACCAATCGGATAAAGGGGATGACCGCCATAATCCTGAAAGATACTCCCGACCAGACTCAGCTTCCACAGATGGAAAGAAGGGAAGGCAAAGATTGGATAGGTCTCCGAATCCGGCACAACGGCAAAATAACCGATATTTATATCAACCAACTGGCCGATGGAAGGTTGATGCACAGCAATTCGTGGATTGAAGCGGACGGGTGGCAGACGGATGCTTATATGTTCGCCGTCAGTTATGACGAGAAGACCGGAGTTCAAGAGATGAAAGAAATGTTTGTCTGCTATGGAAGCGCGCTAAGGAAAAAAGACGTGTCTTATTTTTCGTCTCTATCGAAGCTGTTCTTTATCCGAAAGCAGGATGGCAACCGAATGCAACTTTGGATGGACGGGCAACCTACCATTCATGCAACGTTCAAAAGTGAGAAGCGCCCGGCGGAAGTGATAGTGAACGGAAAAGAAGTTCCGGTAATTTTCAACCAAAAGAGTGTGAAAATCAAGTACTCAAACAAGAAATGAATATGAAAATAAATAAGAAAATGATATTACTGGCCTGCTATATTGTAGCTTCGGCCACCTTAAACGCCCAGTCCGTATATCCGGGACAGCACCAGGGCAGATTGAAGAAAGAGACAACTGTTCCCGTCCGGGTTGAAAGTTTCGACCTGAAAGACGTCCGCTTGCTTCCCGGTCGTTTCCACGACAATATGCAGCGCGATTCTGCATGGATGGTTTCTATCGGTATCAACCGGCTGCTGCACAGCTTCCGCAATAATGCCGGTGTATATGCCGATCGGGAAGGTGGATACATGACGGTAAAGAAATTGGGCGGCTGGGAATCTCTGGATTGCGACCTTCGTGGGCATACCACCGGTCATTTACTGTCTGCTTACGGTTTGATGTATGCGGCTACGGGAAGCGAGATTTTTAAGCAAAAGGGAGATAGTCTTGTCAGCGGTTTGCAGGAAGTGCAGAACTCGCTCAGTGGCGGTTATCTCAGCGCCTTTCCCGAGGAACTGATAAACCGTAATATCCGTGGGAAAAGTGTTTGGGCACCTTGGTATACCTTGCACAAGATTCTTTCCGGACTGATAGACCAGTATTTGTATGCAGACAATAAAGACGCATTGCATATTGCCGTGCGGATGGGCGACTGGGCTTACAACAAACTGAAGCCTCTTGATAATGCAACCCGTCAACTGATGATACGCAATGAGTTTGGAGGTATTAATGAATCGTTCTATAATCTGTACTCTATAACGGGAGAAGAACGGTACCACTGGCTGGCAACTTTTTTCTATCATAATGATGTCATTGACCCTTTGAAGAACTCCGACAGTAATTTAGGCACCAAACATGCGAATACGTTTATTCCTAAAATAATAGCCGAAGCCCGGAACTACGAACTGACGCAAGACGAAACCGGCAAGCACGTATCCGAATTCTTTTGGAACACGATGACCGACCGCCACGTGTTTGCTCCCGGATGCATCAGCGACAAGGAACGCTATTTCGATCCGAACACAATGTCCCGCCACTTGAGCGGTTACACCGGAGAGACTTGCTGCACTTACAACATGCTGAAACTAAGCCGCCATTTGTTCTGCTGGACAGCCGATGAAGCGATAGCCGACTATTACGAGAGAGCGTTGTACAATCATATCTTAGGACAACAAGATCCGGAAACCGGCATGATGGCCTATTTCCTGCCTTTACTTTCGGGAGCACACAAGGTGTACAGCACAAAAGAGAACTCTTTTTGGTGCTGCGTAGGTAGCGGCTTCGAGAGCCATGCCAAGTATGGAGAAGCCATATACTACCACAACAACAAAGGCATCTACGTCAACTTATTTATTCCTTCCGAGGTAAATTGGAAAGAAAAAGGATTGCGTGTCCGTCAGGAAACTACCTTTCCGCAGGAAGAAACCACTTGTTTCAGGTTTAGTGCGGAAAAGCCTGTGCACACAACCCTATATCTGCGTTATCCCTCTTGGAGCAAAAGGGCGGAAGTGCTCGTCAATGGAAAGAAGTTTTCCATAAAACAGAAACCGGGAACGTACATCGCCATCACCCGCGAATGGAAGGAAGGCGACAGCGTATCCGCTACCTTCCCGATGCAAGTGCGTCTGGAGGCCACACCGGATAATCCGAAGAAAGCCGCCTTGATGTACGGACCGTTGGTACTGGCTGCCGAGCGTGGAACAGAAGGGGTGCAAACACCTGCTCCGTACTCTGATCCTACCGTATACAATGATTATTATACATACGACTTCCATGTGCCTGCCGACCTGCATACTTCTTTGAAGATAGACGTACGGCATCCGGAACGCGTATTAAAGCGTACGGGAAAAGATTTAGTTTTTACAACCGATAGAGGAGATGTAGTCCGCCCGTTGTACGACCTGCACCGCCAGCGCTATCTGGTATATTGGGATTTGCAACCGGAATAATAACACTTGATATTGGCATATATGATGAAAAACAACGCAATATTGATTACTTTGACCGTAACTTGGTGCTTTTTGATGTCTTCCTGTACGTTTTCAAGTAACTCGGGAAACCGTTATGACTTTACACCGCTCGATTCCATTATACAAGGATGGGTAGACAAAGGATATTATCCGGGAGCATCTATCCGCATAATGAAAGATGGAGAAGTCGTCTTTGAGAAAAATTATGGAAACCACACGCCTGATACCGAGGTATATGTCGCTTCTGCCGGGAAATGGGTGGCAGCAGCCGTAATAGGCGCAGTTGTAGACCGTACTGATTTAGATTGGAACGACCCGGTAGAAAAATGGTTGCCGGAATTCAAGAAAGACGTCAAAGGCAAGATTGTATTGAAGCGATTATTGTCGCATACTTCCGGAGTACGCCCTTATCTTCCCGCTCCAAGAGTGGACAACTATAACCGTTTGGACTCGGCTGTTGCCGAAATCCTTCCGTTGGACACGGTGTTTGCTCCGGGAAGCCGCTTCGAATACGGTGGACTTGCCATGCAGATTGCCGGCAGGATGGCCGAAGTGGCTATGAGAGAAGACTTTGAAACGCTTTTCCAAAAGTTGATAGCTACGCCTTTAGGCATGTGTAACTCTCATTTCACACCGGTTAATACAGACGGCGGGCATGCTCCGATGTTGGGTGGCGGGTTATGCACCACACTTAATGATTACATTCGCTTTCTTGACATGATTTATCATGACGGAATTTTTCAGGGAAAAACAGTGTTAAGCAAGGAAACCGTAAAGGAGATGCAAGCCGATCAAGTAGGAGATGCCAAAGTCAGTCCGGGCGAATATGTGGAACGGGGATTGCAACAGTGTCACAACGGAATTTACGGACTGGGCGAATGGCGCGAACTGGTGGACGAGGATGGAACCGCCTATCAGATAAGTTCCCCCGGCTGGGCGGGAACCTATCCTTGGATAAACAAAAGAGACGGAGTATACGGATTCTTCATCGCCCATGTGAAAGGTAGTTCCGATAAAGCGGGTGGTTTCTCCTCTTTCTATGGAAGCCCCGTCATTTCAAAGACAGTGACAGATTGCATTAACCATAGGCAGATGCCATGATGTATGCTACAAAATAATCTTGTTTAAGAGCCTGCTTGGATTTCTTCCCATGTTATCCGGTTATGCTCCGACGATAATAAATTAAGTTCCCACGATATTGATTTATGTTCTCTACGCATACCATTGAATAAGAAACAAACAGAATCTAAAGTATAAAGAACTAAGAATAAAAGTATGAAAAATATAAGAATAGCAGGAATGTTTATAATGCTTTGCCTGCTTTGGGCATGTAGCGCCACTAATGCACGGTTGGATACGGACAAGGCTTTGGACTATTGTAACCACCAAATCCAACGGACACTGTCGGAACTGAAAGGTACAAAGGGGCATATCGACTATACCTTGATGCCGCGCAACATAATGGACAGTCTCTCCACTTGGCACTGCCGTAAAGCGGACGAAAAGGAATGGTGTTCCGGATTTTGGCCCGGTGTCTTATGGTATGATTATGAGTACACGCGCAATGATGCTATAAGGAAAGAAGCGGAACGCTTTACGGAAGCATTGGGTGGTATTTCCAAATCCCCGGTTTACGACCACGACCTCGGTTTTATCCTATTTTGCAGTTATGGCAACGGATATAGGCTGACCGGAAACCAAGCATATAAAAAGGTGATATTGGAAGCGGCTGATTCACTTGCCACACTCTTTAGTCCTAAAGTCGGCACCATACTGTCTTGGCCGAGAAATGTAAATATGTTCGGCGGGCATAATACAATCATGGATAACATGATTAATCTTGAAATGCTGTTTTGGGCAGCGAAAAACGATGGAAATCCTTATTTGTATGACGTAGCCGTATTGCATGCGGATAGGACAATGAAATATCATTTTCGTCCGGATTTTACTTCTTACCACGTGGCGGTATACGATACTCTGACTGGAGATTTTATTAAAGGCGTTACCCATCAAGGATATTCGGACGAAAGTATGTGGGCTCGTGGACAAGCCTGGGCAATATATGGATACACGATGGTTTATCGTGAGACGAAGGACACGCGCTATCTTAATTTTGTGCAGGATGTGGCGGATGTGTATCTTCGGAATCTGCCGGAGGACTATATTCCTTATTGGGATTTCCATGCCCCGTCCATACCTAATGCTCCGCGTGATGCTTCGGCTGCTTGTGTCACAGCTTCCGCGCTGCTCGAACTGTCTACTTATTTGTCCGGAACACAAGGCGAGAGATATAAGAATGCAGCAATAAAGATGCTTGCCGGTTTGAGTAGCGAAAAATACCAGTGCCGCAAAGACAAACCCGCCCTTTTACGGCATTCCACAGGGCACCACCCGGCAGGAACGGAGATTGACGCTTCTATTATATATGCCGACTATTACTACATGGAGGCTTTGCTCCGTTTGAAGAAATTACATGAAGGTAAGGAACTTGATTTAATGTAAAACTTGTATGTTTATAATATTATTACTGATACTTCTGTCCGGGTGCTCTCTCGATACCGTAGCACAATCCGGCCCTGCTTTGTGGTACGAACATCCTGCGTCCAATTGGAATGAAGCCCTGCCCGTCGGGAACGGGCATATCGGAGCAATGGTCTATGGTACGGTAGAGAAAGAAGTTCTTTCTCTGAATGACAATACATTATATAGCGGTGAGCCTGCCACCTCTTGGAAAAAAGTCAACATTATTGATACGTATGAAGAAGTTTTGGATTCGTTGCGCAAAGGCAGATATGCGTATGCAACGGATTTTGTCCGGAAGCATTGGTTGGGACGATTGCATCAAAATTACCAGCCTTTGGGTGAGTGGAATATCTCAAACCATGTATCAGGTGAAGTACAGGGATATAAACGTATTCTTGACTTGGAAAATGCTGTTGTGCGAATCAGTTATACGCAGAACGGGACAAGATATACACGGGAAGTTTTTGCTTCGCATCCGCATGACATAATTGTAGTGCGGTGGACTGTGGACAAAGAAAAAAGCCTGGACGTAACGGTATCATTTAATACCGTACATCCCACAGCTACCTTTTCTACGGAAAACAATACTCTTGTCATGAAAGGGCAAGCACCCGGATATGCCGAAAGGCGTTCGATAAAGCAATTGGAGGACTGGCAATGTACAGACAGACATCCTGAGTTGTTCAATACAGACGGAAGCCGCAAGTACAATAAGCAAGTATTGTACGGACCAGAGATAGATAATATGGGAACATTCTTTGAAAGCCGCATCAAGGTTATTGCTCCCGGAGCATGTATAAAAGATACGGAGCATGGAATGAGAATATCCGGTACGGACGAAATACTCTTTGTGTTTGCGTCAGCCACCAGCTACAACGGTTTTGACAAAAGCCCTTCAAAAGAGGGGCGGGATGTGACGCAGGAAGTGACGCAAATACTCCAATCGGTCGAAGGAAAGAGCTACGACGAACTAAAACGTGTACATCTTGCCGACTATCGGGCTTTATATGATAGGGTGCAGTTCGAAATGCCATCCGATATATGTCAATCTGCTCTAAGTACAGATAAACGTATATTGAATTACGCGCAGCAACAAGACAACGACCTGATAACGGTATTGTTCCAGTACGGGCGTTACCTGATGATAAGTGGGTCGCGTGCCGGAGGACAGCCTTTAAACCTTCAAGGTATATGGAACAATAAAGTAATTCCCCCATGGAATGGAGCCTATACATTGAATATCAATACGGAAATGAACTATTGGCCGGCAGAAGTCACCAACCTACCCGAATGCCACGAGCCTCTTTTTCGTATGATAAAAGAACTGTCTGTTACAGGTAGCGAGACGGCTCGGCTGATGTATGGTCGGAAAGGGTGGGTTAGCCATCACAATACGTCCATCTGGCGGGAAACATTTCCAAATGACGGAACAGCCCACGCGGCTTTTTGGCCTATGTCCGGTGCTTGGCTATGCAGCCATTTATGGGAACATTATCTCTTTAGCGGTGATACTCGTTTCCTACGTAACGAAGCATATCCCGTCCTGAAGAGTGCCACAGAGTTTTTTACCGATTGGCTGGTAGATGACGGGAAGGGACATTTGGTAACGCCTATGGGTACCTCACCCGAAAATGAATTCAAGACAAGTGATGGACAACGGGCGTCAGTCAGCATGGGCACTACGTTGGACATGGCATTAATAAGGGAACTGTTTGCACGGACCATTGAAGCAGCCAAACTATTGAAGACGGATTGTGAGTATCGGAAGATATTGGAAGCTCAATTGCTGAAATTGCTTCCTTATGAAATTGGAAAGGATGGGCAAATCAAAGAATGGCAACAAGATTTCGAAGAAACAGATAAGCATCATCGGCATTTGTCGCATCTTTATGGGATGTATCCGGGCAATCAAATAAATATCCATACTCCCAGCTTGATGAAAGCAGCTATACGAACCATGGAGTCTCGGGGGGATGAAGCTACAGGTTGGTCTATGGGGTGGAAAATAAATCTTTGGGCAAGGCTGTTGGATGGTGACCATGCCAATCTTATTATCCGTAATCTTTTCACTCCAATAGGATTTGGTGAAAGAAAAAGCACGGGCGGAGGACTATATTTAAATATGTTCGATGCACATCCACCTTTTCAGATAGATGGGAATTTCGGTTATGTAGCCGGAGTGGCAGAAATACTGTTACAAAGCCATGCTGGTTTTATCCATCTTTTGCCTGCTCTTCCCTCATCATGGACTGAAGGAAAAATTAAAGGATTACGAGCACGAGGGGGATTTATCGTTGATATGGAATGGAAGGGGCAGAGGCTCATTAAGGCTCGAATAACCTCTACTTTAGGAGGAGTTTGCAGATTATACACAAATAGTCCGGTTTCTATAAAAGGAGAACAAACAATAATATCTTCCGGTGCTAATCCTAATCAATTTTTCTCATTTATCAATTTAAGCGATACAGTTGATATTCAAATGCAACATCAGTTTGAACGAAAGGGAAATATGATAGATTTTATGACAAAAAGAGGAGAAAGTTATGAACTTATTGTAAATAAGGAAAACCGGAAATAAAGTACTATTGATTGAAATATCAGTTTCTTCGATTTATTTATCTAACCCGTTAGCGGAATTGAATTAGTAACTTTTTTCTTATAGCTATTAGTTTGTCACCTATTTGTTGTGTAGAGAAAACGGCATATTGTCAAACAAATAATACATTGCAACTCTAACAGGAGATGCAATAACTCTATAATAGGTGTTATATTGTTGATTATAAGTCTTTTTATATTGATAATTAATTTACTATATATTTTATATGAAATGCTGTTTCTTTAATGCGCTAAATCAAACTTGTGAAAATCTAAAATTGCAGTACCGGAATTTTATAAATAAATCTCCGAATTATATAATAGTTTCACTACAATTGTGGTGTATTTTTGCGGAAAATAAAATGGCACAAAAGAAGTATAAACATATATTGTGGAATTTAGACGTAACGCTAATAGATTCAAAGATTGGAGTTACGTTTAACCATTTAAAAGATAGAACAAATGAAAAAGATTTTTTTATTTCTTTCTGTTTT
>ERZ827037.1257-NODE-1257-length-27949-cov-6.800782_pt1 | contig 27949 bp, 29 predicted proteins | sample MGYA00519924_ERZ827037 | MGnify/ENA primary metagenome ERZ827037 (study PRJEB31778, sample SAMEA3449250) | human gut metagenome | biome: human gut; feature: human-associated habitat; material: faeces | place: United Kingdom | collected 2010/2012 ...
CTTCTTAAACAATTTTAATTTGAAAATATTGTCTAACTTTTTGGGTTCAGTTCATCCTGCAAAGGATTCCAGCTTTCTTCTTTTTTGAAAGAAAAAAAGCACGGCACCTTTCGGTGCCGTGCCTGCTGATTATTTATCTCCTGCTGATGGGTTCCTCATCAGCCTTCAATGGCGATTCTGCCGTCATGTTCAACCTGAGGTGCTTCTTTTCTAGGCAGTGTCAGTGTCAAAACGCCGTCTTCATATTTTGCCTGTACATCGTCAGGTGTCATATGGTCACCTACATAGAAGGTACGGCGCATGGAGCCTGCGTAACGTTCCTGACGCAGATAAATGCCATCTTCTTCTTTCTTTTCTTCTTTTTTCGTAGCGGAAATGGTCAGGTAACCTTTATTCAGGTTAATCTGTACGTCTTCTTTTTTGAAGCCGGGCAAATTCATAACCACTTCATATTTGTCTTCTGTTCTTCTTACATCTGTCAGCATGACATCTTTTGCGTGTTTGCCGTACAAAGGATTCATTTTTGCGAAAAATTCTCTGTCGAAAGAGGTATCGGGCCAGTTTTCGTTGTCAAACAGGTTATCTCCAAAAAAGTTATGCATCATCATCATAAGTCATATCTCCCTTCATAAAAGACATTTACATGTTTGAATCAGCACGGTCGGAGAATTCCGAAGGTGTTGTTTTTCTCTTTTCGGACGCGGGCACAGGTGCCTTTTTTTCTTTTAGTACCTTTCCTTTGTTCGACTGTATCTTAGCACCATTTGTTAGCACTGTCAAGAGGTGAGTGATAATTTTTTTAAAAAAATTTTTGGCATGGGAAAAAGCTTGAAAAATCAAGCTTTTCCTGCCTTTCCCAATGCCATGAGGATATGAAGCAGTCTGCCATTGACGGAATCATCCTGCAAAATCACTTTATCGTCGGCAGCATGAAAGAGCGCATCGGCACATTCGCCGCAGATATCCGCCCCCAGCACTCGGCAACGGTGGAACAATTCCAGAATCACGTTCTGGAGCTGGGAAAAAGTCAGTGTACCCTGCTGCCAATTGGTATGTACCTGAGAAGGCGAAAGGATATCCTTATCAATGGACAGATAGACAGGCAAATCCTTAGGGAAACAGCTTTCCCAACGGTCGCCTTCTGCAATCTGGCTTTCATCGTAAGCCACCATACGGCTGCGGTAAGGCTCCGGCACAGCTGCCACCAGTTCCTTGTCAGCACCCAGCAGCACCACCTTCTGCACATAAGGATTTCCATCCAGCACCCCATTGACCCAACAGCCGCAGGACAGCAATTCCTGAAACAAAGGCGGCTGCATGTCCGGGTGATGGTCTGCCACAGCCAGCACAAAAGGCTCCCGCAGTTTTTCCGTCCACAGCTTCGTCATATAATGGTAATTGCCGGAGTCTATGAAATGGATGGCTTCCGCGGAATACGGGGCAATCTTCCGGCGTAAGGCCTGTTCCCCTTCTTCGTCACAGTAGCAGTTGGTGCCCTGTATATCCCGGCAGTCAATCCAGTGCACATGAACCCCCCGGTAAAAACGCTCCTTCTCATAAATGCCTGTAAAATCCATAATGGTCACATCGGATTTCATCAAATCCCTTCTTTCTTTCCAAAAGGAAAAAGGAACCGTACCCCCAGGGGCATCTTCATAAGAAAACAAAGAAATCCAAAATCCTTATGATGACAAAGGATTTTGGCTTTTTTTTATAAAGATTTTCGTTGTTATGTTTTCTCACGAAGATAGCCATCGCAATTCCCCTTAAGAAATCAAGGAAGCGAAAATCAATGTTTTCTTAAGGGGAATTTGCTTTATCTCTCCCCTTTTTTCAGCCGTTCCAAAATCTCCTCATCGGCAGGGCAAAAATCAAACTTCCCGATTTCCGCCGGCGTAATCCACTGTAAGTCCACATGCTCCAGTTTCTTTGGAACGCCTGCGGCAATTCTGGCGTGGAACAGTGTCAGATGCACCGTCAGGTCAGGGTATTCGTGGGTCACTTCCATGAACACATCCCCCACGGAAAGGGTGATGTCCAATTCCTCCCGACATTCCCGGATGAGGGCATCTTCCTTTGTTTCTCCCGGTTCCACTTTGCCGCCTACAAATTCCCACAGCAGTCCCCTTGCCTTATGGGCAGGACGCTGGCAAATCAAAAAACGGTCGCCGTCCCAAATGAGCGCCGCTACCACTTCTGTCATATGTTTCTCCTCCGTTCTCTGTGAATCTGCTTCCATTGTACGACAAAATCCGCCGCAAATCCAGAAAAAGCACGAAATCCTTAGGGGCATCTTCATAAGAAAACAAAGAAAGCCAAAATCCTTGTCCGATTAGAGGATTTCAGCTTTCTGATTTTACTGCGATTTGATGGGATATGTTTTCAAGAAGACCCTTTCAGCCTGCGTGCTTTTCTCATTTATGATGTGGTGTAAAGTAATATGTTTTTTCTTCTGCCGCCCAGTGCCCCTCTACGCCGAAAACGTCGTTAAGAAGCCCACTTTGGAACAGTTCCTCTGGCTGCCGCACCGCCAAAAGACATCCTTTTTCCATAACCGCAATGCGGTGGCTATAAGTGAGAGCGTGGGCAAGGTCATGAAGCACCATGACGATGGTTTTGCCCTCGCGGTTCAGTCTGCGGATGAGCTCCAATATCTCAAACTGCTTGCCGATATCCAGATAGGTGGTAGGCTCATCCAAGTAAATCAAATCCGTATCCTGGGCAATGACCATAGCGAGATAGGCTTTCTGCCGCTCGCCGCCAGAAAGGGAACGCAAATCCCGATGGCGCATATCTGCCACCCCTGCCAGTTCCATGGCTTCCGCCACTTTTTCTTTATCCTCTTTGCCGGGGCGTCTGGAAAGCCCCAGATAAGGGAATCTGCCGTGAAGCACCAGCTGTTCCACAGGAATCCCCGGAATGCTGCGGCTCTGGGGCAGGAGTGCCGCCTGTTTTGCCATCTCTTTCTGGGAAAAATCATCCAGTTTTCTGCCAAAGAGCATGATTTCTCCTGCCATCAAAGGCAGTTGTCTGGCGGCAGCCTTCAGCAACGTGGATTTACCGCAGCCATTTGGTCCTGCCAATGTGAGGATTTCCCCTCTTTTCACGTCCAAGGTGATATCCTCCAATATTTTTTTGCTGGCATAGCCTGTAGCAATGTTGGAAAATGTCAGTACGGATTCAGTCATAGATTTTCCCCCTTCCGCCTTTCAGAAGCAGGAACAGGAAGAAGGGTCCGCCCAGCAGTGCCAGTATGATGCCCACAGGCAATTCAAAGGGCGCAAATACCCATTTGCCTAAAGCGTCGCAGACCAGCGCAAAAACCGCTCCCAACAGTGCCGCGCAGGGAATGACCAGACGGTTATCACCGCCGGCAAATCTGCGGCAAATATGAGGCACAATGAGTCCGATGAAACCCAGCAGCCCCGCGAAACTAACGGCAGAGCCTGCCAGCAAAGACGCGATAACGATGAACAAAAACCGTACCACCACCACACGCATCCCAAGGCTGGCAGCGATTTCTTCCCCCAGAGAAAGGACATTCAGGTCATAGCTGAATACCAGTGCCAGCACCAGACCAATAACGATAAGCACCACTGCCGGTTTCAATGCCGTCATGGTCACGCCGGCAAAACTGCCCACCATGAAGCCCGTTGCCCCAATGACATCATCGGGAAACAGGATGGTGAGAACGTCAATGCCCGCGGACAAAATACTGCTGACAGCCACACCGGCCAGCACCAAAGTGATACGGGACACCCCTGTTTTTGCTGCCAAAGCGTAAATGAACAGACTGGTGGCAAGAGCGCCTACAAAAGCTGCCAAAGGCACTGCTGCCCACGCCGTCGGTGCCAAAGAAGCAGCCAAAAGGGCGCAGAACCCCGCACCGGAGTTAACGCCGATGATGTTGGGGCTGGCAAGGGAGTTATTCAGCACCGCCTGAATGATAGCGCCGCTGACAGCAAGGGCTGCCCCCGCGAAAATGGCTGCCAATGTTCGTGGCAGACGCACATACAGGAAGATGCGGTATGTGGTATCTGTTTTGTCCCCCGCTTGCAGGGCGTGATACAGTTCCCCCAGGGACAGACTGCTGGAACCGGTAAAAAGGCTGAGGCAAACTGCCCCAGCCAGACAACACAGCAATAATATCAGGAGAAAAGCTCCCTTATGCCATGATCGCATCAATATCCTCTGCCAATTCTGGATAGAGCAGTTTTGCCATATAAGCATAACTTTCTGCCCAGCGCGCGTTTGGTTTATAGTGGAACAGGTCTTTGGGCAATACATAGCATCTGTCCTGCTGTACCGCTGTCAAACCTTCCCATGCGGGGTTGGACATGATGCCGCTTTCCAGTGCCGCAAGGGCAGCATCTTCCGCACCCATGGTGGTGATGAATATAAAATCAGGGTCTTCTGTAATGATTTCCTCAATGCTCAAATCTTCCAGCAGGGATTCATAGCGAGCCACGATATTATCTACACCCAAGTCCTCCATGATATAGCCTGTCTGGTTATCAGCGCCTTTGGCTTTTGCCCCTGTGGAGAAGGCACGAATCAAAAGACCTGTAGGACCTTCTTCCCCTGCGGTCAGTTCTTTGATTTTTGTGATTTTCTGTTCCACCAAAGCGCCGTTCTGTTCGTACAGGTCACTGCGGCCTGTCATCTGGCAGAACAATTCCAGCATGGACAGATAATCCTCGAAGGTATCCACGCGGAAATAAGCGTGGGGGATACCTGCTTCTGTCAAAGCCTGCTGCATGTCCACCTGTGTGGCAATATCCGCAGACAGAATTACAAAATCAGGATTTACCGCCAGAATGGATTCCAGAGAAGGACTTTTTACACTGCCAATCATGGCAACATCGTCCCCCAGTTCCATGTTCCGCTCCTCAATGGCATCTTCTGTAACACCAGCCAGTGTGCCCCCAGCCAGTGTCCATGTTTCCGCAAAGGAGCCATAGAGGGAAACCACTGTATCCCAGCTTTCAATCTGCACTTCTGTACCCAGTGCATCAGTGAATGTAACACCCTGCACAGTTGTTTCCGCCGCTTCGGATTCCATGGTGGTATCATCATTGCCGCAGCCTGCCAATGTGCCACCCAACAGTGTCAGGGAAAGGGCTGCTGCCAATATTCTGCGAAATGTGAATTTCATGTTATGCTCTCTCCTTTACAGGCGCTGCCAGAATTTCTTCCTTACGGTTCAGCAGGTCGTCGCTGAACAGTGCTGCTTCCATTTTATCCACGCCAATACGGTCCATAGCTGCGCCCAGACGTTCTTTCTGGTAAGCGTTTTCCTTGAACCACAGCATGGTTTTTTCCAGCAGAGGGAAGATTTCTTCTTTTTCCACAAAACGGCTCAAAGCGGTGCCCATGCGGGTCTTTTTGCCCCATGTGCCGCCAACGAAGATTTTATAAACTTCTTTGTCATGTTTTGCCACTGCGCCAAAAGGACATTTCCCTGTGCTGCATACGCCGCAGGCAGAGCACAGATTGGGGTCGATGTGCATTTTGCCGTCAACGACTTTTGCCGCTTTCATGGGACAGTTCACTTCTACCATACATTTTTTGCAGCCTCTGCATTTTTCCACGTCGTACTGGGGAACACGGTGACCCTCCACGCCGAAGTCGTTCAGGCTGGGTTTCATGCAGCTGTTGGGACAGCCGCCGACTGCGATTTTGAATTTATGAGGCAGTTTCACTTCTCTCCAGCCAATATAATATTTGTCATGGATTTCCTGCGCCAGTCCCTGTGTGTCGAAGTTGCCGTATACGCAAGTGGTGCCTTTGCATGCCGCCACAGGACGGATTTTCGCACCTGTGCCGCCGAAGAGCAGACCTTCTTCTGCCAGAAAAGATTTGGCGGGTTCGATGTCATCAAAATGGATGCCGGGCAGTTCCACTGCCAGACGGCTGGTCATAGTGATTTTGCCATTGCCGAATTTTTCCGCACATTCCGCAATTTTCATCATTTCTTTTGCGGTGAATACGCCATTGCCGGGCAATACACGACCAGAAAACATCTCTGTGCCTCTGTTAATCAAAAAGCCCTGTCCTTTTACGTTCTTGATATCATCCTGACTTAATTTTGCCATAAACATTTTCCTTCTTTCTTCTGCACATAATCCCTCTTTTTGCAGACAACTGCATAGTTATCCCTATTGTACCATCGAGCCTATGTGTTGTATACTAGGAAAATAAAAAGAAACTCATAGGGAAAAACCTATCATCACGTAAAAAATGAAAAGAGGAATCCACATGACACTGCGACATCTGGAAATTTTTCTTGCCGTAGCCGAAACAGGCAGTATGCGCAAAGCCGCCGAACAGCTTTACATCTCCCAGCCCACCGTCAGCGGCACCATACGGGAAATGGAGGAGGAATATGACGTGCTGCTGTTTGAACGGCTGAACCAGCGACTTTTCATCACCCCCGAAGGCAGACAGCTGACCATTTACGCCAGAGAACTGCTTTCTCTGTTCCACGAAATGGAATACACCCTCCGTCACAGCAGTGACCACGCCATTCTTCGCATTGGCGCTACTCTCACTGTCGGTACCTGCGTTCTGCCGGAGATTCTGCGGCAATTGGAGGAGGAAAAACATATCCCCACTTCCGTACAGGTGGAAAACACCCGCACCATCGTGCAAAGACTGGCGGAAGGAGCATTGGACATCGGCTTTGTGGAAGGGGAAGTCCACCATCCCGATTTGGTGGTACTGCCCGTCATGGCGGATAGTCTGACTGCCGTTTGCGCCCACGCCGCACCGCCCATGACCCTTGCTGACCTCTGCCAGACCTATCCCCTCCTCATGCGGGAAAAAGGCAGCGGTACAAGAGAAATGACTGACCGCATTTTGGCAGAAAAAGGCATTTCCTGCGACATCCGCTGGGAATGCAGCAATACCCAGACACTGCTCCAGGCAGCGGAATCCGGTCTGGGCGTCACCATCATCAGCCGCCTTCTTGCCGCCGATGCCATTGCCGCAGGCAGGCTTTTTGAAATCCCACTGACAGACTGCCAACTGAGCCGCACCCTGCGGCTGGTATGGCACAAGAATAAATTCCAAGGGGACAGCTTTCTTGCCTTTTGCCATCTGTGCCGGCAATATGCTGCCGCCTGCCATCAGGAAATTGTGAAAGGATAGAAAGGAGATTTGCCATGAAACAGCATGAATATGTATCTGTCCACATTGGAAAACTGTTCGGTGTGGCTTCTAAGGAGCATCGGGAAATCATCAACGATTACGCCGCAAAGGGCTGGCGGTATGTGGGCTTTATTCCCACCAATATGAATGATTATGGCAAACTGAAAGACATCGACTTAGTTTTCGAAAAAGACTGTTAAACACAAACCCCTCCTATTCCCCAAAGGAACAGGAGGGTTGAGGGTGTCGAAAAAGTCGACACCCTGTCGTCAAAGGCTCATTTCATTCAAGCCTTTGACGAATAGACAGAAGTATAAAGCCAAAGTTCCATCGGCTAAAAAGCCTTGAAACTTCGGTTTTTCCTCGTCGGAAGTCAATTCCGACTGCGGATTCTAGTTGGGGAACTCTTTGTTCCCCAAGCCCTTCCGCGTTCTTGAAAAAAGTAAAAAACTAGTTTTTTGACAGTCTAAACCCTCCCATTCCGAAAAGGAACAGGAGGGTTATTTTTTATTTTCTGATTTTTTCCCGCAGGTCACGGGGCAGGCTTTCCAGCACTTTTGCGAAATCCCCATCTTCCAGCTGACCGCCTTCCTTTGCCACCACTGCCGCGGAAACATAATTTGCCGCTGTAATGGCTTCCTGCCAGGACAAGCCAAACCGACGGGCGGAAATTACCGCGCCCGCGTGGGAATCCCCTGCGCCGATGGTATCCACCACAGAAGTTTTCACAGGAGGAGCGAAGAAAATCTCCTTGCCGTCATAAGCCAGAGAGCCTTTTTCCCCCAATGTGATGACCACCGGGCTGCCCGTTCTGCGGAAGATTTCTTTTGCCGCTTCTTCCACGGTGTCTTTTCCCGTAAATGCCATGCTTTCTCCTTCATTCAGGTGCAAAATCACCCCAAGGGACAGGAGTTTTTCCATACGGTCTGCGGGAATCCGCATGATACGGGGACCGGGAGCGAAGTATACTGTATATTCCGGGTGTTTTTCCAGATAGTGGATGATTTCCCAGCCGGTGTATTCCTCAATTTCCAGACCGCAGATATAAACGCTGTCGATGGAATCTGTGTCGATGTTTTCCAGATAGCTTTCATGGAAGGTGTATTCAATGCCGTGGTCCACGATAAAACTCCGTTCGCCGTCCCCTTCATCCTCCACAAGGCAGTAACAGCAGCCATTTTCTTCCTCCGGTTTCCGTACATAAATGGGCACGCCCCGTTTTTTCAGCTGTTCATAGACAAAATCCCCATACATGCCGCCGCCCACAGCAGTACAAAGGCTGTAAGGCGCGCCGAAATGCCGCAGGATATCGCTGACCAGATAAGCGCAGCCTCCCAGAGAACGGCTCTGTCTGCTGACGTGGACATCCTCGCCGCATTTGGGCAGATGTTCCACCCGGACAATGACGTCCACCACGGCGGAGCCGATGACTAATGTTTGATTCATGGATAAACCCTCCTTGATATGTAAAAAACAGTCGTTTTTCTTTTTCATTTCTCTATGATACCACAAAATTTTCCAGGAAACAGTATTTTTCCCCTGTTTTCCGCTCCCGCTTTATGCTACACTGGAATTAGGAAAAAACGGGAAACAATGAAGGAGGAATGGTTGTATGGAAGAAACAAAAGAACTGACACTTCCCGAACAGGCCCGGGATCAGGCGAAGAATTATTTCCGTCAGGGACTGAACTGCACAGAATGTGTCATGCAGTCTTTCTTAGACATCCACGGCTCTGACCTGCCGCCGGAAGTCATTGCCCTTGCCACAGTTTTTGGCGGCGGTATGGGACACACCAAAAACACCTGCGGCGCCATTACTGGCGGGGTTATGGCGCTTTCCGCTGTCATAGGCAGAAAGCATCCCTTGGCAAAAGAATCCATGGCGGAACGCATTGCCGAACTGAACGAAATCTATGACTTTTCCGGCAGAATGGTCCACGAAATGGAAGAAAAATTCGGTACACTCATCTGTAAAGAATTGTCTGACCCTCACGGGGATTTCGAAGGGAAGGCACGGAAAAAAAGCTGTATGCAGATGATTGGGGACTGCGCGGAAATCGCCATGAAATACATCATGGAAGCAGAAGGAAAAACCGTATAAACCATCGGGGAAATGTTCTTGGGGCATTTCCCTTTTTCATTTGCAGGGCGGAAATTTTGGAATCCCGCGGGATTTTATGATATAATGGTATGGTGTCCTTTTATGGGGATGTTCCCCGGGCACAATGTACACCAGAAAAAGAATCGGAGGAAAAACGCACATGAAAAAAATCATTTTGGGCAGTCTTCTTGCCCTTTCGATAGCTGTGCCTGCACTGGCACATCCACCCATCACCGTATATGTAGACCAGCAGGAAGTGGTCTTTGCCGACCAAGCCCCTGTCATCGTGGACGACCGGACACTGGTGCCCATGCGGAAAATTTTTGAAGCCATGGACGCAGATGTCACATGGGATGAACCTTCCCAGACCATCACTTCCACCAGAGGCAGTGACGTTGTCACCATGACCATTGGAGAAAAACAGGTCTACAAAAACGGCAAAGTGGTCTATACCATGGATGTACCTGCCCAGATCATGCAGGACCGTACCATGGTGCCCATCCGTGCCGTAGCCGTGGCTTTTGACGCCAATGTGGCATGGGACGGCATCAATTACGTCATTGACATCACCACAGACGGTACCACCAGCGGCAATTATTCCAAGCAGATTCATGCCGACGACGGCACCCTGCTGGCAACGGTGAGCCTGACTTACAGCCCTCTCACCTCCAACAGCACCGCCGCTGATAAAATCAATAAAAACATCTATGACCAGATTTCCCAGAAGGCTTCTGTCATGACCGTACAGATGGAAACAGCGGCAACAGCCGCTTACCAAAAGAATCCTGATTCCTTCCAGCCCTATTACTACATGGGCACCTATCAGGCAAAGGGTGAAGGCAGCGACTTTGCTTCTGTGGTGCTGGAAGAACGCACATTCATGGGCGGCATGGAAACAAAAACCCTTTCCGCTAACACTTACAACATGAAAAACGGCAGTGACGCCGCTTTGACAGACATCGTCACCGACAGCGAAAAAGAATTGGAAACCCTTATGGAAAAAGGGTTCTCTGCCCTCATTGACCAGAATCCTGATGCTTTCTACAGCGACGCCAAAGACCGCCTTAGCAAAAATCTGGATGAAGTGGGTTTCTATCTGGACAACAACGCCGTGGTATTTTATCTGAACAGCGGCATCATCGCGCCAGAGAGCGCAGGCGTTATCGCTTTTTCTGTTCCCCGATAACAGACAGCTTCATCAGAAAACAACGAAAGCCGAAATCCTTATCATGCCAAAGGATTTCGGCTTTCTTATTATTTGTTCTGTTTTCTTCTGAAGACGGCTGTCGCAATTTCCCTCCCCGTCCTTTTTTCTGAAACCACGCATAAAATAGAGAAAGAACCCCCCATTTGTATTTGTAAAAAAATCCCATTCTGTGCCGAAAATATTGACAGTAAAATAGTTTTATACTAAAATTATCTCAGGTTTTTTGAACAGGAAAACAGAAAGGGGTCAGGCAATGTCTACCACACAAAACAAAAAAATCGCCGAAGAACTCATTGCGCTGAATACAAACATTTTTTTGTGGAACCGGGAGCATATTGAAAAGTCTTTCAATATCAACGGGAAAACAAAAGAAGGAGAACTGACGGTACGGCAGTTTCATGTGCTGACATTCATCAAAAACGGGGGTATGCATACCGTATTGGAAATTTCCAATTGGTTCAACATCAGCAAAAGCAGTATGTCCATCATGATCTCCAAACTGGAGAAAAACGGATATCTGCGCAAAGAGCAGGCATCTGACACAGATGACGGCAGAAAGATGTATTTCTATCTGACGGAGAAGGGCATGACAGCTGTGACAGAAGCGGAAGAACGTGTACTGGAAACCGTTGCCGGCTGTTTTTCTTCTTTGGATGAAGAAAAGCAGGAAAAAGTTTATACACATTTGCAGGAATTAAACCGAATCTTAAAAGCAGGAGGACTTGGGGAATGAAGAAAACAGCGAGTCTCTTGGCGCTGGCCTGTGTCATTGCCATGACAGGGTGCACGCCGAAGGAAGAAGTAACCGAAGAAAAAACCGCCCGTACCGTACAGACAGCGGCAGTAACCACCGGCGATATTTCCAGTGATTTTTCCTATTCCGGGAAGGTTGCCGCATCCAGAGAAGTGTCTGTAGTACCTACCATTGCCGGGAAAGTCACCGGTTTTGGCTACGAAGTAGGCAATTCCGTAGGGGCTGGGGCTGTGCTTTTCACCGTGGACAGCACAGACTTACAGAACAATCTGCGCAGTGTGGAAGCCAATTATGACGCCACCAAACTGCAGGTGGACAACGCAAAGACCACATTGGAAAGCAACCAGATCCTTTATGAAGAAGGCATCATTTCCAAAAGCGATTATGACAAACTGAAACTGGCTTATGACACAGCGGAAGCAAACCTGACTTCCATCCAGATCCAGAAGGAAAATCTGGAAAAGAACATTGCAGACTGCTCCGTTACCGCGCCCATCAGTGGCGTCATCTCTGCCCGCAACGTGGAAATCGGCAGTTTTGCCAGCCAGAGCCAGCCTGCATACACCATTCTGGATGTTTCTTCCGTAAAAGTGGAAGTAGGCGTTTCTGAACAGATGGTCAATGAAATTGCCATCGGGGACACGGTCAATGTACTGCTGACTGCTGTTTCTCCCGATCCTTTGCAGGGCAAGGTATCCACCATCAGCCCTTCTGCCAGTCAGGCAGGTACATACACCGTAAAAATCACACTGGACAACAGCCGCGGTCTTTTGAAGCCCGGCATGCTGGCTGAAGTGCGCTTCATCACCGATTCTTCCAGCAACACCATGATACTGCCCAGAGATGCAGTCATCACAAAAGACGGTGAAGTATATGTTTATGTAGTAGAAAACAACATCGCCAAGAAAGTTCCTGTGGAAACAGGCATCGAAAGCGGTGAAAACATCGAAATCATCAGCGGTCTGACCACCGATATGCAGGTAGTTGTCAAAGGTCAGACCTATATCACCGATGGTGAGGAAGTCAATGTTTCCAACCCTGAGGAAGACGTCCTGCGGGTGCCCGTGGAAGGGGCACAGGTGCAGAGTGAGGGGGAATAAGCCATGCTTTCCAGACTTGCTATCCGCCGGCGCGTTACCACAATGATGGTCACCATGATGGTTTTTCTGGCAGGTATCGTATCCTACATGAATCTGGATATGGACCTGATGCCGGAAATTGATATCCCCATCGTGGTTGTCAGCACCACCTATGTGGGCGCAGGGCCCGAAGAAATCGAAAATCTGGTAACGAAGCCTTTGGAGGAATCCCTCAGCACCGTTTCCAATGTAGAAAACATCACCTCCGTTTCGTCGGCGAACATGTCCATGGTCATGGTACAGTTTGTAGACGGCACGGATATCGACATCGCTTCCATGGATTTGCGTGACATCATCGACCGCACAAAGTCCACACTGCCTGACGATGCCAATGAACCAAACATCATCAAAATGGATATGAACGCCATCCCCATTTACATGGGCGCAACGGCGGAAAATATGGATCTGACAGCCCTCAACGAAATGCTGGAGGATAACGTGGTGAACCGCCTGGAACGTATCGAAGGGGTAGCCTCCGTTGACCTGACCGGCGGTGTGGAACGTGAGGTCCGCATCACCGTTGACCCGGATAAACTGGCTGGCTACGGCCTGACCACATCCCAGCTTTCTCAGGTGCTTTCCGCAGAAAACATGAACCTGCCCTCCGGTTCCCTTTCTCAGGGCTCCACCAACGTACAGGTGCGTACTATGGGGGAATTTGAGGACATCGAGGACATCAAAACACTGCCTGTGACAACCCCCGGCGGCGCTCTCATCCACCTCAGCGACGTTGCCCATGTGGAAGAAACAGAAGTTGACCGCAGCTCCCTGAGTATCATCGACGGCAATTACGGCATCATGATCTCCGTCAACAAACAGTCCACCGCCAATCTGGTAGAAGTCAGCGACAAGCTGAACGCGGAAATGGCAAAAATCAACGCCGATTATCCCGAACTGAAGCTGGTTATGCTGACAGATACCGCAGAATACATCCAGCTTTCCATCTCCAACGTAACAGAAACAGCGCTCCTCAGTGCCATCATCGCCTTCTTCGTGCTGCTGGTATTCCTGAAAAGCCCTGTTACCTCCGGTATCATTGCCATGTCCATTCCTACATCCATCATGGCGTCCTTTGCCCTCATGTACCTGTCGGGCATGAGCTTGAACGTTATTTCCATGGGTGGTCTGGCCATCGGTATCGGGATGCTGGTAGATAACTCCGTCGTTGTACTGGACAGCATTTATCAATATTACGAGCGGGGCTATGACCCCAAAGAAGCGGCGGAAACCGGCACAAAAGAAGTGACCATGGCGGTAACGGCATCTACCCTGACAACCGTTGCGGTATTTTTACCCATCGCCTTCGTTTCCGGCTCCGTAGGTCAGCTCATGAAGAGCTTGTCCTTCACCATTTGTTATTCCCTGATCTCCTCTCTGGTGGTTTCCATCACCTTTGTGCCTATGGCATGCGCCCTGTTCCTGCGCAAGGAGCATCACAAGAAAGAAAAGAAATCCAAATTCCGTCTGTCCTATGCATGGGATACTTTCTTTGACCGCCTTACCAACGGTTATGAAAAACTCATCAAGGCAGCCCTCCACCACCCCGTCCGCACCATTGCTGTGGTGCTCATCACATTCATTGCCAGCCTGTTCACCATTCCCATTACAGGCATGGACTTCATGGATGAAACCGACGAAGGTGTGGCAAACATCACCGTAGAACTGCCAAACGGCACAGATTTGGATAATACAGAAGAAGTGGTATGGGAAGTACTCTACCGCCTGCAGGAAATCCCCGAAGCGGATCTGGTTTACGCTTCCGTCGGCGGCGGCATGCTCTCCTCCAGCACATCTTCCGCTTCCGTTACCATGAACTTGGTGGACAAAGCAGAACGTACCCGCTCCACCTCTGAAGTCTGTGAAGAAGTACAGGATATGATGGCAGACATTCCCGGCGCGGAAATCACTGCCACCGCTTCCAGCTCTGCCATGGGCAGCTTTGGCGGCGCAGATATTTCCTTCAATGTATACGGCTATGACTCCCAGACATTGATGGCAGTGGAAGACGATCTGGTGGAACTTTTGAGCAGCACACCGGGTCTGACGGATGTGGAAGGCTCCACCGGCGAAACCGTGCCGGAAGCCAAAGTGGTCATCGACCGCAGCAAGGCTTCCCTTTACGGCATCACCACCGCTTCCATTGCGTCTTCTCTGAATACAGCCATTTCCGGCTCCACCGCTACCCAGTACAAAGTAGACGGTACAGAAATTGACGTTGTCATCCGTTATGACACAGACAAACTGAATTTCCTGACAGATCTGAATAATCTGACTGTCACATCCGCATATGGCGGCGAAATTCCTCTTTCCAGCATCGCAACAGTGGAAATGGGCGAAAGCGCAACTGCCATCAACCGTGAAAATCAGAAAAACTATATCACCATCAGTGCTTCTGCTGACGGCATGAGCGGCGGCGAAGCCCAGAAGCTGGTAGATCAGATTTTAGCAGGCTATACCTTCCCGGACGGCTGCACTTACGGCTATTCCGGCACACTGGAAATGATGAACGATGCCTTCAGCTCTCTGCTGACAGCCCTTGTGGTTGCGGTACTGCTGGTTTATATGATCATGGCATCCCAGTTTGAAAGCATCCGCTACCCCATGATCATCATGGTTTCCATGCCTTTGGCATTTACCGGTGCCATTTTGGGTCTGTTCATCACCGGCAACACCATCACCATGACATCTATGATGGGCTTTATCATGCTGGCAGGTATGGTTGTAAACAACGGTATCGTCCTCATCGACTATACCAATCAGCTTATGGACAGAGGCATGCGGTGCTATGACGCCCTCACCACAGCAGGTCCCCGTCGTCTGCGCCCTATCCTCATGACCACACTGACCACCATCCTTGGTATGCTCCCTCTGGTATTCTCCCAGCAGGAAGGCAGCGAAATGATGCGTACCATGGCCATCAGCGTTATTTTTGGTCTGACACTGTCCTCTCTGGTGACACTGGTATTCATCCCTGTGCTCTATGCATGGATGAACAGCCGCAGAGAACGTCGTCTGGAGAAAAAAGCGGCAAAACGGGCAGCAAAAGAAGCAAAAACTACAGAAAGTATACAAGGGTAATATTAAAGTAATATTAAGAATTTGTGACAACCGCCGCTCAGGTCTTGCCTGGCGGCGGTTTTTGTGGTTATATTGTTTGGAGAAAAGGAGGTTTCCAATTATGGAAAAGATTGGACTGGTTTTGGAAGGCGGCGCTTCCCGTGGGGTATTCACGGCAGGGGTGCTGGATTACTGGATGGAACAGGGCATCACCTTTCCTTATGTGGTAGGGGTTTCCGCAGGCGCATGCAACGCGGCGGATCTGGTATCGAAACAGATTGGGCGTACCCGAAACACCATGATTCACAAAGACAAAAAATATGAATATATGGGGCTGCGGACATTTTTCAAAACCCGTCAGCTCATGGATATGGATTTGATCTTCCGTACATTCCCGGAAGAATACTTCCCCTTTGATTACGACACTTATTTTGCGTCGGAAACAGAGGTGGAATACGGCTGCACAGACTGCCACACAGGCAGACCTGTATTTTTATCCGAAAAACAGGACAAAGACCGGCTCATGGACATCCTGCGGGCATCCTGCGCCATGCCGGGGGCAGTGCGTCCCGTTCTGGTGGACGGCAAGCCTTATGTGGATGGAGGGCTTTCTGACTCCATTCCCGTGAAACGTGCTTTTGAAATGGGCTGTGACAAAGTGGTTGTCATTCAGACCAGAGGGAGAAACTTCCGCATGAAGCCTTCCCGTTCCACAAAACTCATTGCAAGGGCATATGGCAAATATCCTGCCATTGGCGAAGACCTGCGCCGCCGTCCCGTGCGCTACAACAAAAATCTGGCATATATCCGTCGGATGGAACAGGCAGGCAAGGTGCTGGCCATTCGCCCCTGCATGCCGGAAGTAGGCCGCATGGAGAAAGATTATAAGAAACTGATGACGTTCTACCGTCATGGTTATATACTCGCACAGGAGCAATTTGCTCAATTACAAGCATTTATGGGAGGAAAGAGATGAAATTACACCAACTGACGAACCGTATCTGGTATACGGAACATGACAGCACCACAGACAGGCCCACATTGGGCTATATCATGGGGGACAGACGTTCTGTGATGCTGGATGCCGGAAACAGCGGCGCACATGGGGAACTGTTTCTGGAGGCTGTCCGCAGAGCCGGGCTGCCCAGACCAGAATTGGTCTGCATTTCCCATTCTCATTGGGATCACACCTTTGGTATGGCATCTTTGGGGCTGCCTGCCATCGCTTCCGAAAAGACCAACGCCCTGCTGCTGCAGATGGCTTGCTGGGGATGGTCAGAAAGAGAAATGGCAAAACGGCTGGAAACAGGAGAGGAATCCGCCTTTTGCGATACCCATATTCGACTGGAATACCCTGATCTGAGCCGCATTCAGGTGCGGGGCGCGGACATTATGTTCCGGGACAGACTGACACTGGAATTGGGAAATTGCCCTCTGGAATTATGGGAAGGAGTTTCCCCTCACGCCGATGACTGCACATTGATGCTGGCTGACGGCGTATTATTTCTGGGAGATGCTTATTGTTCCGTACCCGTTGGCGATGATTGGGTCTATGATAAAGACCTGCTGGAAAAACATATCCGCATGTTGGAGGAAACAGACTTCCGTCTTTGCCTGAAAGGTCACCATGCACCCCAGACAAAAGAGGAATTGCTGGCGGAATTGAAAGCGGAATTGGAAAAAATCAAATAATAGAAGTAAAACCCCCTTCGTGGAAACGAAGGGGGTTTGTTTTTGAAAAATCATAATTTATGCCAGTTTAAGGGCGGGTTGACTCTGAAACAAAACAAGCCACTTAATCCAAAGAATCTATCAATTCCTGTACTTCATTAAAAAATCTTGATAGGTGGAAGCCATCGGCAACGGCATGGTGAATGTTCATGGTCAGCGGCATGATGAGTTTGCCGTCCTTTTGCTCATATTTGCCCCAAGTGACCACAGGCGCAAGGAATTTCCCCTCATCAAACACATGCACATCAAAATGGGCATATTTTACCCATGGCAGACAGGATACATCAAAGAAGTTTTGCGGCTGATTTGCTAAAATGGCGCGCTGATTTTTGTATCGCTCTCTATCGGCTTCCATTCTGCCGTAAAATTCCCAAAGGTCCTCTGCATACTCCGTGACCATTTTGGTGAAATTTTCGTCATCTGTATGAAAATCCGTATAAGAAGGGGATACAAAATCCCATTTGATGAGATTGCCGTCTGCATCCCAACTGTATTTGAATTCATCATGGGCGTTGATAACTTTTGACACAACCCACACCATCAAAGGATAAAAATCCAGATGGTGTTTCTTGGAATATGCTTTTAAATTGGTCACATCCATATCCACCGTCAAACTCATGACGATTCGCATTTTATCGATATAAAATTGAAACAGATCACCTCTGCTCCATTCCTTTAAGTTCATCCGTGTATAATTCATAATCGTTCTCCCAATTGTCATTGATTGCTTGCTTTATTCAAGGAAATTATACCACGAATAGGGGAACAATGCCACCAACAGACCATTTCCAGCTTCTGCATGGTACATCTTCACACAACAAAAAAACACCACACACTTTGGCTTAACAGTGATAAGGAACTAAATTACTTATCAATTGTTAGCTGACGGATTTCGGGGTGCATACGGAAGCCCGTCTGATTCCTAACAGGGATTCAGACGGGCTTATGCTATTTTATGACGATCATGGAGGACAATCTTATGAAACAATTACTTTCCTGTGAGTTCAATATGGACACCGCTTGCGTGGAACTGAAATTCTCTGATGGCAATATGATTGCCATTGATACCATCGCCGTGGAGAATGAAGTAACCGACAATATGTATGAACGGTCTGAGTTGGACTGGTTGATCTATAACGCTCCGGCTGAGTATGCAGACTTGATACTGTCAACGGCGATCCTGTGAAGTATCTAAAAACTGTGACGGTATATAAGCCGTTTGAAAATTAATTGAAGTACACAGACGGGGCAAGCAAAATAGTGTTGTTTGCCTCGTCCGTGTACTTTGCTTAATGTCATCGGTGAGACTTAGCACAAATCGGAAGTTCGATTCAAAGGTCTGCCAAAAACTCAATATCACAATAACTCGAAACTGCATTCAGCAAATTGTTTTCCTTTGCATATTTCAAACAACCAACCATGTAGATGGAATCTTTAGCTCGTGATAGTGCTACATTTAACCGTCGAGCATCTGCGAGAAATCTATAGGAGCCATGTGTGCGAGTGAGAGAAAAAATAACAATATCGCTTTCTTTTCCCCGAAAACCGTCCACTGTATCCACTCTAATACTTACATATCTTGAATTTAGTGAGCGTATTATTTTCCTTAGCTTGTTGACTTGGCTTCTATAAGGTGCGATCACAGCAATCGACTGTTCTCTGTTTGATTCTGTATCTAACTGACAGATTAGTGATGACACAATGGCACATTCATCAAGATTATAAATTTGCTGTTTATCATCATCTGTTGTCACTGGCCAGCACTGACTTGGGTTATAGTCTAACCACATTACTTTTCCAAGATTTTCAGATGTGCGGCCATTTATCAGCTTCCCAGAATAAAACAGTTCTCCAACAAGTGCCCCGATCTTCTTTGCCATGCGATATTGGGTATCAAGCAATGTGACGCATTTAGACAAAGAGAACAGTCGATCAATATACATATATTTTTGCAGATGGCAATTTTCTATGCTACGGATAATATCAAGTTCTTCAGAACAGAATACAGGCGGCAGTTGTTTGGGGTCACCAACGAGAATGGCTTTTTTTGACACCGTCAAAGGCATGAGAATTTCAGGCAAAGTCGCTTTACAAACCTCATCAATGATAACAACATCGAACATTTCTGCCGAGGCGTCGTATGAATATGCGCCTACTCGGTTGCAGGTCATACCTACAATATTTGAAGATAAGGTTAATGCTTTCTCCAAACTTCTATCTTCATATTTGGAAATTGTTTCAATAATGAGCTCGGCAAGTTCTTCGTTCTCCAAATTCTTCTGAAGCCAATTAGCATATCCTTTTATAATTGTTTCAGGAGAATACTCTTCCGAAAAACTGTCCTGCTCCTTATCTCTGATTCGCACAATACGAATTGTGTCACTATACTCGGTAAGGCGAGAAATAAGATTGTTCACTGCAATATGAGTTTCAGAGCAAATCAAGATTCGAACATTTGGGTTTGCTCGATATAGCTGGAGACATATTTCCGCAATCACCTGTGTCTTACCCGTTCCAGGGGGACCTTGTATTAATGACAAAACATTGTCACTTAATGCAAGCGACACAGCTCGCTTTTGAGATTCGTTTAGTTCAAGATTGTATTCCACCGTATCGTTTTTAGATGAAGGAGCCGCTGTAGGGTCAATAAATTCGAGAAGCAAACTTGGATTCAAAACAGCAGCATATCGTATTTGTTCCAAAACCTTACTTTGCCTGTTGATTTTGATTTTTTCGCCCACATCATCTACTTGTAGGGACCGCTCAGTTAAAAACTTTTTCCATTGTTGCAAATGTTCAGTCCAATATTCATTATTCATGTTCGCATTTCACCTCGGTAATGCTAAAGAATAGCACCGGCGCAAAGAAATCAACACTTATATCAGGCAGGATATGATTAAGAATAGCTGCAATTACTTGACGGTTTTTAACTAAGACTGTGCCGTCAGTCGTGTGCGATAGCAGTATTTCCGGTATCTCAACTGTATAGGTACAATCGTGGCAAGCGCCAATAATTGCAACAATTCCATCGGACAAATATAATTTGCTCGATGCCAAATCTGCACGGAGCGCTTGGCTATTTACCAATTTCTGTATTGCTGTGGCTTTAACATCATCTGAAAAGATCCATAAAAGCTCAGATATTCCTTGTGCAGAACTGACACCTCGTAGAACGAGTTTGAATATCGCTTGTTCAACGACACCGAAGCGGCGTGAATTCAGTGTAAAATCGAATTTCACTTCCATATAGTTCTACCTCTTTTTCTTTTTCTGTATAAAAGCTATAGCGAGATCGATGCCTGAGATATCTCCTTGATATTCGCTTATTTGGCGCTTGTGTTGTTGGTTGACCTGTAATAATTGCTTTTCACAAGCCGCATTAACGGCGTTTAGCTTGTTTTGTAATACAGCTAAATGTTGTTCTGCCTGCAGTAATTCACAACGAACTTCATCTTGGCGCTCTTTTGCCTTTATTACATCTTTTGATTCCGAAAAAATACGTGCGACAAAAGAACGAGTATCTTGTTCTTTCAACTTTTTTACTCGCTGTTCAGCTTCGACCATACTTTGTTTTTTCTTTGATATAGCTTTTTCTGCTGTCAGTATCTGCCCAGCAAGTACAGTCTCTTGATGATAACGCTCACTCAAGACCTGTGCATTTTGCTCTTTCAAGCATAGGTTAACATCTTCTATTTTCCTAAGAAGTTCCGTGCGTCTTTGCGTTAATACCCTAATTTCATCGGAAGTATGGCCATCTTTTGGCGATAGCAGAAACACTCTATTCTTTTTGAACAAATCGAGCACTTTGTTCTTTCGATTAAACCACTGTTGCCGTTGTTCAAATAGATTCGTTTTCTTGCTATTTAACTGCCCGATGGCTTCATAAACCGACTTTCCTTCGGCCTGTAATTGCTCCCAACGGTCGCTATCGTTCGATCGTTCGCTTTTCATTGTTCGAATTTCAGCACTGATATACTTCTGACGAGCATATTTTTGATCCAACAATTCTGTAACTGAAGCAAGTTCTACAAATATCTCTGCCAAAGGTTTTGCCCAAATACTCCTAATACAGATGGCTTTGTCTAACATTACTGCGTTCAACTGATTCAGCTCCGCCTTAATGGCGGAGAGCTGATTTTTTAGCGGCTTTTTTGACTCGTTTATCGTCCTACGTTCTCTAAAAAGGTCTTGACTGAGGCTTTTCTTTTGCTGAATCAGCCATGCAATGTACTGAATCAGTGGCAGATACTCTGCTCGCTCTTGAAGTAGTTTTTTTAATCTAACCAACGCCGATTTAGTCTGTGGGGATATATCTTTACATTCAAAGATAACTAAATTCACTTTTTCAAGTAGTGTTTTAGGATTATCGGAAGCATCGCAGGACAAGTCTGCGCCCGTTATACTGATTAGCGCAATAACATCATCTATTCTTACTTGTAGCGAAAGTGATTCCTGTCGTTGCTCCAATATCGAGATTTCTTCACCGATCAGCCTCATCTGTTCGGTTAGAAAATCACCGTATTCATAGAGCAACTGCAATTCGAGTATCATTTTGCTCTTGATCAAATAAAGAAGTTCTTTCTTCAAGTGAAGATCTACATAATCAAGAAAAAGTGTTTGCAATTCGCCCAATGCATAGCTGTCCTGAGACAACTCATGTAAATATTCTTGTTTCCGCAACTCGAATTGCCGGTCTTTTTCTACTTTAGCAGCTTCAATTTCGTTGCGGCATCGTTGAACTGCCATCTCATGCTCAATTCGGTACGAATCAATATGATCTCGCAGCTCATCTGATGCTTTGCGAAGCGCACGATTTATGAAAAAACGATGCGGCAATAGATTATCCCACATACTCATACCTTAACACCCCTTGCATCGCCAACGCTTCCTCAAAAGATAAATACTGTCTCTCTAAAGTCAACTCATCTTTTTGCATTTCAACATAAAGTCGGTTTACGAAAGGTTTCACCAAGTGTGCAGAACCGGCATCCTCCATTAGTTCTTCAAGCATTGTGTTTAAATGCTCATTTGCAGCATTACGGTTTTTGAGCCGGTCAAGTATTTCATTATGCAGTGTAGTATTTTGGGTTAACTGTGCTTCAAGAGAAGAAATTTCAAGCTGATAAAAATTGAAAGTGCCTACGTACTGAGCATAAGCATTGGAAACATATGTCTCCATCGAATCTTTAAACTGTTCATACAATGCTTGCCGTTGTGCTTCAAAACAAGATTCCAGCTTAGCCAAGCGGGCGGAATGCTGCTCTGCGAGGCTCTCCAACGCACGACGCTTGGATATTTCAATATTTTCAAGACTTGCATCCAACTGAGCGTGGACACTTTTGATTGCCTTTTTGCGAAGGTTGTATTCCTTCAAATCAGAAATTAAATTATAGCACGGTAGGAGATTCTTAAAAGACAGCTTGAACTCAGAAAGTTCCGACATTGCATCCGCAAAACAATACATGGTATCACATCCAGTAAGCTCAACCTGCGAATTAATATCAGCAATACACTGGTTAAATGCCTTTTGTGCATCTTTATTTGCTGTACCAATTATGAGGGTTGCTCCATATCCGATAACTAAGCCACCAATCGCAGAGCCGATCACTGTTCCCAAGGGTCCTAAAACAGAGCCGATAGAAGCTCCGGCAGCGGCAGCAGTCTGAACAGATAGGCAAGAACCAGCAATCTGAGCACCCACCCAAGAGCCGCCAAAGCCAGCAAAAGAAGAAAATGTATTATTGACGGTATTACATAGTAAATCATCAGCATCAATAGTATGCATAACAAACATTCTATAAAGGTCTTTTGCAAAATCCACAGTGGTATTTGCTATTGCCATAGCTGGGACAGCACCAATAGAATTCTCGACAATTTCTTTGCCAACAGCTTTTCCCAATAGTTGAACTGATCCAGCAATCGCACCGCCACGAATACCACCTTCAACCGTACCACAGAGAATGTGTTGGATCGATTTGACAAACTGATCCTCTGGAAGATTATCTCGTTCTTTAATGACAGAGATGATTTCCTTTACTGTTGATAAAATTGCACCTGTAGCGGCACCCATGGCTACAGCCTGTCCTAATTTAACCCTGTTTAATTCGGCCTTTTTTTCTGCGCTATGCTGGTATTCAGGAACATTTTGCTCTTTCATGGCATCTGCAAGTCGTTCTGCTTCTTCGGGAGTTATTGAATCAGAGGAAACTGTTTTGTTTCCAACATCTACAGTTACGGTATCGTTGACACCTTGACCCGCTCCACCTACAAAATCAACATTATCATATTGTGCGTTGGCGATGTCTTTTGCATAGTCTGCAGCATTGTTATGTATTTTAGATTGATAATTTGCTGCTCGCTCGGGTGAGCTCCAGGGATTCTTCCTTGTAAACACTGTAATATCTGTTTCCATATCAATACCGGACAGAGTAGTGCCATCTGGTAGAGAACCTTTCGTATATGCACCCAACTGCCAATCAGGAATACCTTTTGCCAGCGCATTTATTTTCAATGTTTGCTTAAAGTACTCTTCAGCGGCAAATCCTTTGTATTGTGCGGAGGGAGTTTGGACAGGAAGTCCTGTGGATTTCGCTATAGCTGATTCATTAAGTGCTTGAGCATAGTTATTTATAGCATCTTGCAGTGCCGTAGTTTGAAGCCCTGCCATGGTGGCATTAACACCTAAAACAGCCGTGTTGGTGGCATCAACACCAATGTCAAAAGTGCTTTCATCTAATTCAGATATGTCATCAAATTCGAGGTCAAGAACTTGCTTTTTTGCTTTTTTATCGTCATTCATGACTTGTTCTCCTTAAATCATCTTTTTCATATGATAATAGCAGAGGTATATATAAGCCCCCGTCCCGCCGAAGCGACACACACTAAAACCACCACGGCAGCTCCAGCCAGAGGTTGTCCATCGCCGTTTCTTCCAGCTTCTTGGCTCGGCTCGCACGCAGATTGAAGTGAATTGCTGTGCCGATCATCGTATGCTCCACATCGTCTGTGAAGCCATAGCGGTACAGCAGATAGGCTTGCTCTCTGTCACCGATCCTGTCCAATGCCTCATAGAGTTCACGCAAGGTTTCCTGCTCTATATAAATCTTTTCCGGTGACTTGGCGATGGGGTCTGCAATCGCTTCAATACGCAGCATCCGTTCCTCGCCGGGGACAACTTCATCCAGACAGATTTTCTGAAAAGCAAGTCCGTCTGTGGTATCGGTCATCCTCATTTCGTATTGAGAGAACGCATCCCGTATCAAGTCGGTCATGGCGTTTCGGATGGACGGTGCGGCATAGGTCAGAAACTTGATGCCCTTGCTTCCGTCAAAGCGGGGAATGGCATCCAACAATCCGATGCAGCCCTCTTGTTCCAGATCGTCCTTGTCGATACTGAGTTCGCTTTCGCCCAGATTCATATCGAAATAAATCTCGTTGGCGGTTTTGCGGATAAAGCCTAAATTGTTTTCAAGAAGAAGGTCACGGGCGTTCATATCCCCCTTCTGAGCCAGAGCACAGAGCTGTTCATTGCTCCGTTTTTTCATTGCCCTTCTCCTGTGCTGCGGCTTGGTCTAACGTGGTCTGCATAAAGCCGGTCAACGCCTGACCGAGCTTGTCCAATGCTTCCTGATCGACACCATCCATACCGGCAACACTGCCGATAATCAGCTCGGTCACTTGCTCCGGTGTGACCGTGGGATTTTCCATATCCTGACCCTTTGTAAGCTCCGCAAACATTCGCTCCGCTGCTGCTACGGTCAATGCCTGTGCCGTTGCATAGTCATTGCCGATTTCTTTTTTCACTTCCTTAACCGCCAGCATAAATTGATTTTCGATGGTGGTAAGGTCAGCTTGATAAACCGGCGTTCTCATTTGCAGGATTTTCTTTGCGGTCTGGTTGGCTGCATCGGATTTTACAGTTTTTCGTGTCAAGCTGCTGAGTGTAGCATACATCTGGTTTTGTGCGGCATATCCGGCAGCAAGGGTATCATCAAAATACTGCTCCAATATGTAGGTCAGTTCTGCAAAGCGAGGGCTTTCCAACAAGCGATTGACCACCTGCGTATTGACCTTTCCAGTGTAGAGATTTCTTGCGGCTTGTGCGGATAAGCCAAGCTCGTCAATCTCATAATTCTTTCTGTCGGGGACCGTGGTCACACCCAAAATAAAGTCGGTGGAGACATTGAATACTCTGGCGATACGAATGATATTTTCATCACTTAGCTTATCGGTCTTGCCGGAAATAAAGCGGCTGATTGTACTGTCTTGGCATCCAATTCTTTGCGCAAGCTCTGTCTGCGATACTTTGCGGATCTTCATAATATCTGCAAGCCGCTGTCTGACGGTGCCGGGAAGAAAAGTATTCTCCATTCGTTATGTCCCCCTTTCCTCGGTTTTCGTTTTGATGTATTTGCCGCTTTTGATTCTGGCATCAGCGGGCTTCTCGGCATCCTCCGGAATAATCCAACGGCTTCCTGCTCGCTGTGCGCCGGTGATGCGTCCCTCGTTGCAGAGAATACTCACTCGCCGGTGCGAGATACCCCATTTTTCCGCTGCTTCAAAGGTCGATAGATATTTCATTCTCTGCACTTCCTCTCGAATTATACCAATGGCAGGCTTAGTGTTATGTAAAAGTTCTAATTTATGGATTGTTTGGTTCAAATTCTTCCATTAGCTTTAATAAGCTATCCTTCGTATTAGAATAAATCTCGTTTACGCAGTTATCTGCAAGTTTACAGTTACAATTTTTCACAACATCAACAAACTCTTGATTTAATTCCATCACAAAATTTTTGCTTATAGTTGCCCAATCGCTATACTTAGGGATTATAATTAGTTCCATGGCAATTATAGGTGATATTGGATAATGAAATATGCTCATACCATTCATCTCTTGTCCCGTAAGACAGACGATAGGGGTATCTCCTGTAATAAAGGGAACGCCTGTTTGATTTTTATATAGCAAAATGCTGCTTTTAAAATGTTGTGTAATATTTAAAGCCATTCTCTCGGCAAAATATACCATCATCATATTGGTCAAGAAATTGGTGGTCATATCATTAGCCGCTTCATAGCTCTGTTTGAAATCCTCAACATTTTTCTTCGTATTGGTATGAACCCTGGGGGACCTGAAATATTGCATACAAAAGAAACGATTAAATTCATATTTTAAATCTACTGTTTCCTCTGTTGAAAATTCCTTTACTAAATCAATTACTTGACTTTCTGATACTTCTTCACCATAGAGTATAGAGTCTAATATACTCTTCATCAACGAGTCCAAAACACTCTGATTATTACTATCTTTATAAAAAGACAAGTCGCCAGCCATTAACTTCTCAAAAAAATGGAATGTTGTTTCTATGTTTTCCGAACTGCACATTACTCGTTTTTCGATGAAATCCCGATGAGTAGCCGCCTCGATAAAAACATCCGGTGCAATTCCGAGTTTTACCATTTCTTTCTTTTGCATACTTGCGATTAGCTGGTTTAATGCTGAAATATCAATTTCCTTAAAACCCGTAATATCATAATAAAATTTTTCAAAACCTACTTTTTCCAGCTCGCAGAACTCTATTTCTTTTTGATTGCCTTTAGGAGCTTTTCTTAATACAAATAATTTTCCTTTGAATCTATCGCCCGAGTCTGTCCATTCGGATAAATATTTACGCCAAACATAATGCTGCTTTTTTACCGTGTTTCCCATATTTATCCCCCAAAAAAATCCATACTATTTCCTCGCTAATTTATAATATTATATTCGATTAGTGGAACAATATCAAGGCACAAATTGTAAACATTTGCCGTCCTGATTTTTGCATTTTCGCAAAAATCAGGACAGCATTTTTCTTTTTTTGCAAAAGCGCCGGATTTTTCACCTGAGAGTTGTTTTCTCCGTATATTCAGGTGACAAGGAGAACTTGCCGATAAAATTATGGAGGAAAACGCATGACAAGATTTGAAACCGTGAAAGCCCATGTTTCCATGCGGAAAGCGGCTGAAAGCTGCGGCTTATCCGTGGGTCGCAACAGCATGGCTCTGTGTCCGTTTCACAATGACCGCCATCCAAGTCTGCTGATAGCAGATGATCATTTCCATTGCTTCGCCTGTGAAGCGCATGGGGATGTCATTGACTTTGTGGCAAGGCTCTATGGCTTGTCACTAACGGAAGCGGCACAGAAATTAGCGTCCGATTTCGGCATTGACCCGGACAAGCCCATTCCGGTATCTATCCGCAGAAAACTAAAAATCAGAACAGAAGCACAGCGGCTCAGAGAAAATGAGTGGCTGTGCTTTTCTATTCTGAACGATTATCTGTGGTTGCTGCGGGACTGGGAAAAACGGTATGCGCCGCAAGCGCCGGAAGATGTGTTGGACGAGCGGTTTGTGGAAGCCTGCCACAGGCTGCCCTGGGCAGAGTATCAGCTGGACATCCTGATGCAAAGCGATTCCTATGAACGAGGCGAAGTCGTGAGTGAACTAACGGCAGGTGGATTTATCCGCAAATTACAGACCTGCCTGAGAGAGGAGCGATACCATGAACAACCCTGTTTGGATCAATGATAAGGGGAAAATCGTTGAGCCGGAATACTGCCGGGATTTTCTGTCCCGGCATCCAATGCGCTGTATCAACGAACGCTTTTATACTGTGGATGGACCGCTGCCGGACGAGAACAAATTGAAACGAACGATTTATGAGGAAATCTCACCTTGGCTCCATGACAAGGTTGCACAGACGGTGGAGCAGGTAATCAAAGCGTTGAAGCTGGCGGCATACGCAGACCCTTTGCCCCTGCAATGTGACCGCATCC
>ERZ827037.1262-NODE-1262-length-27792-cov-11.447020_pt1 | contig 27792 bp, 15 predicted proteins | sample MGYA00519924_ERZ827037 | MGnify/ENA primary metagenome ERZ827037 (study PRJEB31778, sample SAMEA3449250) | human gut metagenome | biome: human gut; feature: human-associated habitat; material: faeces | place: United Kingdom | collected 2010/2012 ...
GCGGAAATATGGAAATACCTCCGGAATGGGTAGTGTGCAAAGGGGGAGTATGGAATAAAAAGGGGATTGCAGCGAAAAGAGAAAATATACAATGGGAGCTTGACCCTAAATTGCATGAAAATCCAGTTTAGTATGGCCTATTAGCCTATATATATGCTAAACTAAATTAAAGTAAATATAGGCAGTCATATTTGGCTGTCTATATGCTTATGTTTTTACGGGAATGGTTATCTTTGTCAAGGATGATGCGACTTGAAAAGAATGGGGATTTGTACCTTTCTCTTTTGGCTGCAATAATTCACCCGTGCAAGTCCTTTGGGGATTTTGCTGAAAGGAGAACACAAGTCGAGTAAAATTGTCCGGAAAAGCACTCCGAAGATAAGCAAATGAAAGGAAAGAAACAGAGTGCAACTAAAAAAACAGAAAAACACTTTAATTCGTATTTTTGTTTCTTATTTGTTTCTTAATCAGCCTTCTTATATTATTACATCTTTGATTATCAATGGTATAATATTATACTGTATAAAATTTACCAGATTCCCATTAGGACGCTTGCGGTCTTATGTCTATATATAAACGGCAACTATCTCATGGACAGTACGCCGCATTTTTCGTTATTTAATTGCAAATGTACACATATTCAGTGACATTTCCACAAATTGTAATTACCAAATTCATTTCAATCCATATTTCTTTATTTTCCTATACAATGTTGCCGGGTTGATATTCAGTAATGCGACAGCTTGTTCCCTATGCCCGTTGCAGGCTCTAAGGGCCCTTATTATGCTCTCTTTCTCCAAGGCTTCATCTTTCAGAGGCAGAACCGGAAATGCTGTCGGGGTGTCTTTATCCTGATTGGCTTCGATATTCAGCCCATGCATATCGAGCACCGGTGTTTCCGCGAGAAGCACGGCACGCTTGATTCTGTTTTGCAACTCACGCACGTTACCCGGCCATGGATAAGCGAGCATCCCGCGCTTGGCATCATCCGCAAATCCTTGCGTCTCCCGTTTCAACTCCTTTGAGAAACGTTCACGGAAAAATTCCGCCAAAGGCAGGATGTCTTCCGGGCATTCCGCCAATGAAGGCTGCCTGATTTCAAACTCATTCAAACGATGGTAGAGGTCTTCCCTGAATCGTCCTTCCTTGATAGCTTGTAGCAGATCTTCATTTGTGGCGGCAATCACCCTCACATCCGCGGTCCGTTCCCTGCCACTCCCTATCGGGGTATAAGTATTTTCCTGTAATACCCGAAGCAACAGGGATTGGAGCTCATACGACATGGTACCTATCTCATCCAGGAATAATGTCCCGCCTTTCGCCATGTCGAAATAGCCGTTCTTGGCGGTGTCGGCACCGGTGAATGCCCCTTTCTCATGACCGAAAAACAGCGAGGCGGCCAGTTCACGCGGCAATGCTCCGCAATTGACCGCAATGAAAGGGGTGTTCCAACGGTCGCTGTTGCTGTGGATAGCCTGCGCCACCGATTCCTTTCCGGTCCCGTTGGCACCGAGTATCATTACGGACATATCGGATGGAGCGACCAGCCTGGCGAATTTCTCCACTTGCAGTATTCCGGGGCTTGTGCGATGGAACAACGCTTTCTCTCTCTTCCGTACCGTGGCTATCGGCCGGAACACTTCCTCCGCCAGTTCCAACAGGTGTTCCCTGTGTACAGGCTTGGGCAGGTAATCCATGGCTCCCAGTTTAATGGTATATACCACATCCGGCACGGATACATATTCGGTGGTAATAATAAACGGGATGTCCTTTTTCTCCTTACGCAACCATTTCAAAAGGGAGATTCCGTCCCCTTCCGGCAAACGCACATCTGACAATATCAGATCGAATTGTGTCTTGCGTATCAATGTACGGGCTATCGGCTCGCTCATGGCTGTCATTACGTCATAGCCGGCCTGGGAGAACCAGTCCTTATGCATTTGCGACAAGCCCATGTTGTCTTCAACTATCAGTATCTTCCGTTTCATTCGTCTGTCTTTTTATTTCTTCCTCCGCTTCCGCAATAAGCGTGGAGGTATAATTTATAATCTGTCGGGTATGTTCTCTAACGATACTGTCATCTTGTGAGCCGTCTTTTAACAGGGTACGGTATGCCATTAACTTGTCACCTGTATGCAATAAATCCCATGATGGTTGCATACGGTGTGCTGTTTCACGCAATTTCATCCGGTCGCTCTTTTTCATGGCACTTTCAAGTTCGTCCCGGTCTTTTTCCGATTGGGCAATGAAGGAACGGAGTAGCTTTATACCGTCGCTGACTTCTGATAACATTATGCTGAAATCAACGCTATGCCGTCCGTCATCTGTCTGTTGCTTTTTTATGCCGGAAATAAGGCTGAGCAGTTCAGAAGATGAGAATGGCTTATAGATGCAATCGGTAAAACCTGTGTTCAAGAACGCCTCTTTATCCCGATCTCCGCGTGCAGTCATGGCAATAATGGGTATTGTGCGGGAGTTTCCTATATTCGAGTTGCGTAGCAGGGTCAGCAAATCAAATCCGTTCGTTCCCGGCATTTGTATGTCTGACAACAACAGGTCATAGTCTTGGTTACGCATCGCCTTTACCACTTCCTTGGCAGTCGTGCAAACTGTGCAAGTGGAACCATTACGTTCCAGCATCTCTTTGACTATATTCAGAAGCATCGGATCATCGTCAATGACCAGAATGTCTTGAGGAATATTGCCGGTATATGAAAATATGGTGTTCTCATCTTCTATCAACTCCTCTGTCGTAGGCAAAGGCAAGGTCACACAGAAAGTGCTGCCACTGCCGGCTTTGCTTGAAACGGTTATTGTTCCACCGAGCAGGTCAACGAGTCCTTTCGTTATTGGCAGGCCCAATCCAAAACCATCGGTATTTGTTTCGGATGCAAGCCGTTCAAACGGACGGAATATACGGGACAACATGATTTCATTCATGCCTATTCCGGTATCCTTCACCTCTAAGGATAAGCGTCCATCATCGTAACGGGCATTGAAACTGATTGTGCCGGATTCAGTAAACTTGACGGCATTGGTCAGCAGGTTATCTATAATCTGTCCGATACGGTCCATATCACCGAGAAGCTTCACATCTGTATTATCGAACTGATGGTTAAACAGGATGCCCTTATTGTTTACTATATGGGTGAACCCGGAAGCGGTACGCTCCAACAGGTCATGCAGACTGAAAGGAACATCGTTCCGTGTTTCTTTGGCTTCGTTCAAACGGTATACATCCAACAGGTTGTTAAGCAGATGGGTTATATGCTTGCATACTATCCTTATGTTGTTCAGATGATTGTTCCTCTGCTTCTTGTCACGGGTGTCCATTGCCAATTCTGCACTGCCGCCAATGACATTCAGCGGCGCACGGATATCGTGTGATATGGTCAGGATGATATTCTTACGCATTTCCAACAATGAAATATTCTGCTTTATTATTTCCTCTAATTTTTGCTGGCTTTTTTCTTTTTCTCTAATATCTCGTTGAATAATCAAGTACGAAACAATTAAAAGAACAATAGCACTTATGATTAATATAGTTACAATAAGTATTGAACGTTCATATGACTCATTAAGATGCAGCTCCTTTTTCTGGAATGTAGTTTGTGTTTGTTTATCCAAGTCTTGAATCAGCACAGATAACTTACGGTTTAACTCCCGATTTTGAACACGTAGGCTGTCCGTGTAAGCATTGATTGCCTGCTGCCGTTCTTCCTCTATTAAAATCAACTGCTTATTCAGAGAATGAAGTGTGTTTGGAGTAGCCGGAATCTGCACGGTCTCCCTGCCTCCGAAAAATCCGGCAAGCCCTTTCTTTTTTCGAATTACGGTGTGGAAACTTCTTGTTTGCAGGGCAAGGACGGGCAGGTGTTCCGACAAGAGACTATCGTGCTGTTGAAATACCTGCATGGCTTGATATAAGTGTTTTTCCTTATTTGCCAGCAGAAGACGGAGCGTGTCTATTTGTCTGGTCGGGACAAATTCTTCATAGTCTCGTTGCAAAATCAGCAAAAGGCTGTCTATTCGCAACCGCCGTATCTGGTACTTCCGATAATCCTCCTCGTCCCATGTAATCGCGGATTCTCCCAACGTGGCAAGGACAGTAATATGCCGATGGGCGGTGTTTATAGTACGGTTGGCCTCCCGAATTTCTGTAATTTCCGATTCGATGTCTTGTACTCGGTTTCGTTCATGGAACATGATAGCAGCCATACTTCCGATAACTGCTATCAATATGATGTATCCTAAAAGAATTTTTTGTTGCAATAATAATTTCATTTCAAATCTATGCTGTTTCTATCCTTACTTATTAATCTCATATGATATCCACATAGATAAATAAGATGGCATATTCACTCGTTCTAAAAGTAAAATCCTAAATTTGCAAAACAATTAAGTTTATCCGTGCAACCAGAAAAGATAACTGTTGTGACATATATTTTCCCATAATGTCACCACCTGAAACATTAACGTATATATCTGAGTATATTTATTGTATTCATAGTCAATATTTATTTGAAGCTTCTCTGGCTATATTAGCTGTAATCTGTTTGTATTTCAATTCCTTTATGCAATAAACGGAATAAGCATCGCTGTACTGATTATGACTTTGTCGAAATAGAACTTGCGCATCCAACAGTTCCGTCAGAGGAACGGTTCCGGCTTTGTATGTGTTCTCAACAATTCGCATATTTTCAGTCGCTTGCTTGATAGAGGTTTCAGCAAGTAATAATTGGTTGTATGCTTCGACCAATTCATTCCATATTTGTTTAGTTTCTACTGCCATCAATTCAATTTTATCTACCCGTTCGTTCACCGCTTGACGTTCGAGAATACGATGCCGCTTATATGCGTGGCTTCCTTTCCACCAGCCGGAGATAGGAATTGATACAGAGGCATAAATTATTCCCGAATTATTTGATTTTCCCAACAAATCGTTGTATAGATAGCCGCCACCGAAGCCAATGCTTGGTAATTGTTCCCCGAATGAAATCTGTTTTTTCAATTTGCTTGCACGGACATTTAATTCTAATAATCTGGTTTCAGCTCGGTTCATCACTGCCTGCTGGGGATCACAATACATGGAAAAAGGCTTATCATGTTTTTTCTCTATAGAATATTGCAATTCGAAACCATCCGTATCAGCTCCGATGAACTGCGCCAACTGCATTTTACATACCGTTATGGCGTTTTCTATTTTCAATCGGCTGCTTGCCACATCTTGAATTTGGAGTTGCACACGTAATAAGTCATTGCGTGTTGTCATACCGGCTTCGACTGCCGTTTCCACATCTTTTTGTAGGCGGTCAAGCATCTCTTGTATCGAACGGATAGTTTCAAGTTTCTCTTGAAGATTGACAACCTGCCAGAAATAGGAACTTGTGGTAAACACGACCTCATCTTCGGTTAGTTTTTGTTGCAAGCCTGCCGCCTCTTCGCCTACTTTTGCAAGTTTGTTTCCGTTTACTATCCGTCCACCTGCAAATACCGGCATTGTAGCAGTAATACCACCTACAGTACCGTTTTTGAGTAAGGACACCGGAACAGATGCGGGTAACATACCTAATAATTCAGGTGGTAACATCGCACCCAGTTCGGAAGGTAATAAGTTTCCGGTTGATATATCAGTACGAGCCAAACCATGGTTGGCATTGAACCATGTACCCATTCCGGAAATCTCTGGAAAATAGTTGGTGAAGGCTTCTTTACGGGTTTGCCGCGCCGCTTCGACGGACAATCTGGCATTTTGAAGTTTTCGATTATTCTCTATCGCAATACGATAGCATTCCTTTAGAGAATAAGCCTTTTGTGCTGAAGCGGAATTTGCTACCAGTATGCAGAAAAGGACATAAAAGATTTTATTATATATTTTATTTGTCATTTTTCTTATTCTTTTATTTGAGTTCCAATGTTTTTTGCTTTTTGGGAGTTTTTATTCATCACTAACCAATAGGCTATCGGGATTACAGTGAGTATGAACAGCATTGTTATCAGTGTACCGTAAAATATAACTGTTCCCATGGGCATCCACAGACCACTACCGCCCAATATCATAGGTATGACTCCCATTGAAGCCGCTGCTGAAGTAAGGAATATTGGCCGCATACGTCGTTGGGCGGAATGGTATATAGCGTCACGTACGCTCATCTGTCCCTCCCTATGGAGTTCTTCGGCGTAATCTATCATAATGATACCGTTACGTACAAGTATTCCCATCAGACTGACGATACCCAACACGCAAGTCACACCGAAATCAACGTTCTGTATCATCACCCCTAAAGCCGTTCCAAATAGACAAAGGGAAAGGCATACCAGTAATAGCACCGCCGTTGAAATCCTTTTGAAATGAAACAGGAGAATGAAAAAGATTATCACCATAGCGATAATTAATCCTGTCATAATATCCGGCATCATATCGTCATTTTGTTCTTGTTCACCTCCGTAGGTTACTGTGATGTCAGGTGAAGTGCCAATCTCTTCTATAATCTTTCGTATAGAGGCTGTGTTTTGCATGGCATTTTCACCCCGTTGCAAATCAGCCATGACGGTTATTGTACGCACCCCGTTACGACGGACAATTTGTCCTTCATTCCAATCGACTTCAGTATCGGCTATCTGCCTAAGCGGCAAATTGCCGATACCGGCAGCCACAGGAATCTGCTCGTTCCGCAAATTACCGATGTCCGATTTATCTGCTGTGGCACTTTTCAGTACCACGGGTATGTTGTAATCATTCTCCCATACGGAACCGACCGTAGCTCCCTTTCCATAGCGTAAAGCCAGCGTAGATTCCAACATAAGGTTATTGATACCCAAACGGGTAGAGGTATGTTCATCCAATACTATTTTAGTCGTGGCTAAAGGTTCATTCATTGTTGTGCGTACTTGTACCAGTGCCGGTAACATGCGTAATCTGTCAACCAATGTGTCGGCAGCACCTTTCAGTCCATTCAGGTCGTTACCGCTCAACCGTACTTCAATAGGGTAAACAGCCTCGCTATATCCCAATTGCTTGAAACGGACAACCGCTTCAGGAAAAGCATCACGAAAACGTGGTGAATATTCATCCAGCATCATGACTGTGGCATTATTGTCAATGGTATTCACAATAAACTGGGTAAATTCGCTGCCTCCTATGACCGGGGCATAAAAATTGGAAAAGCGTGGAGAGGAACATCCTCTGAATGAAGTTACGGAAGCAACCCGCTTGTCCCGCCTCAGTATATGCTCAAGGCTGTCGGCTACTAATGCGGTCTTTTCCACAGCAGTACCTGTCGGTGTATAGATTTCTACAACAAACTGGTTGCGTTCTGCGGTTGGAAGCATCTGTTGGGGTAATTGAGCCATCATTATCCCTCCGGCAATGACAGACGCTGCTCCAGTTGCAATAACAAATCTGGGATGGGCAAAACAAGCGGTAATCAACTTGTCGTAACTCTTCTGTAGAATATCCAAGAAAGAAAATGCCTTTTTTTCTTTCTTGGGTGTTTTTTGCGGCTGACGAATGAAAAAGTATTGCATAAATGGCACTAATAGTTCGGCAACCAGCAGGGATATGGCCAGAATTAATGTTATAGCCCAGGGAAAACTATTGAGAAAATCCCGAAGCATTCCTTTTGTAGTGAATAGGAACGGGAAAAAAGTGATACTGATAGCCAGCGTGGCCGAGGATATTGATTTGAAAAAATGCGTGGCACTGTCAACGGATGCCTGCCAACGTGGCTGTCCTTCTGATATTTTCTCCAAATAGCTGTCTATGATTACTATGGAGTTGTCAACAATCATACCTAATGTTACAATCAATCCGGCCAATGTAACTGTATTCAATTCTATACCGAATGTGTAGAATAGACCGAGTGCGATGAATATGGTGATTGGTATGGTGGAAGAAGCTACCAAGGCTACACGCATTGGCAGCAGTAACAGCACGACAATGACTACAGCAATGATGGCAATCAGTAATTCCTTCAAAAATGTAGTGACACTATCTCCTACTATTTGGCTTTGGTCGGTTATTTTAAATAACTTCACGTCAGTGGGAAGCTCTTTCTCATAATGCTCCAATACGGTTTTAACCAGATTTCCCAGACTCACAATATTCTTTCCCTTTTTCATTTCTACACTAAGCAGAAGAGACTTTTTACCATTGTTAGTAATATAGCTGTCAGGCATAGGATATTCCTTCACTACCCGGGCTACATCTTTCAAACGGATATTGTTACCCCGAATATCAGAAAATACAATCATCTCCTGTACGTCGCGTAGCGAGTTCATCGAACGGCTGACATATATAGGCGACACGTATTCGTTACTTTTCAACCGTCCTCCTGTGGTCGTGAACCCTTTTGTAAACAGTGTCAATGCCAATGTCTTGTCACTGATACCGTAGTGAGAAAGTTTATTCGCATCAGTATAAATGGAGATTTGCTCCTTCTGCATACCGGATACGGTCATGCGTCCGACATCATCTATATGACGCAAACGGTCTTTCAAGTCATCCATATAATTATTCAGTTCACGATAGGTCTTATCCTCACTCTCCATACTTATAAGTAGGGCAGAGGTATCTCCGAAATCATCAACTACTTGAATTGCAAGAACTCCAAGGGGTAATTCCATCTTGAAATTGTTGATGCCGTGCTTGAATTTACTCCAGAATTCATCCTTATTGTTCAGGTCATCATTCAAATATACTTGAATAATGGCCATGCCATCCTTGCAAATGGTCTGTGTTTTCTTTTTCTTTACTTCTTTATAGCTGAAGATATAGTTTTCCAAAGGTTTGGCAATCTGTTCCTCTATTTCATTCACTGTATATCCCGGACAGACAGCAACCACAATTCCCTGGCGAATAGTGAAATCGGGGAACTCATTTTTTTTCATTTCTGCCAGCCCGTATATGCCAAACGCCATAAGGCTACAGGTTATCAGTATTATTATCTGGCGGTAGTGCATGGCCCACTCCACTAAATTTTGCTTTTTTTCTTTCATGTCTCCGTTATCTTGCAATGGTTATACTCATGCCTTCACTTACTTTTTGCTGCCCTTCAATCAGTATCTCATCACCGGTTGATAAACCGTTGGTTATGATAATGCCATTCCCGTCGGGATTACCAGTCTCTATCAAAGTCTTATGGGCCTTTCCGCCACGATTGGTCCAGACGAAACAGTGGTTATGTTGGTCCAGTTGGACGACAGGGGCAGGTACCACCACATTACTTTGAGCGGCATTGTCAATAGAGACGTTACAGATCATTCCGGGCATCAGTTCTTCCAAAGGATTGTCCATCAGTATTTTTACCTCATATGAACGTGTTAAGGGGTTGGCTATGACACCTTTTTCAACGATGCATCCCTCAAAGATCTTTTCACCCAAGGCGGAGACTGTAACTTTTACTTTTTGTCCTGCTTGTATCTTCAAGATTTCTTTTTCAGGAACGGGAATCTTTGCTTTTACCTGCTTTATTGTCGCCAATTTAACAACAGGCATTCCCGGTAATACATTTTGTCCTGCTTCCACTCTTTTTTCTGCTATTACTCCGCTGAAAGGAGCATATAAATTACAATCATTCAGGTTCTTTCGGGAGATTCGTTCGGCAGCCCGTGCCTGTTCCAGTTTACTCTGTACTTCTATCCACTGGATTTCAGGCAGGCTTTCTGCATCATGCAGTTTTTTCATGCGTTCATAGGCATCTTCCGCTTGTCGAAGTGTAGCCTTTGCTATTTCGTGGGCATTATTTAATGTGGCATCATCTATGGTCGCAATTAATTGTCCGCTACTCACTTTGTCACCTAATGACACACTAATATTCTGTAATGTTCCATTTACAGCAAAACTTAAAACAGAACTTGTCATTTCTTCTATAGTCCCCGAAAAGTTATATGAGGTCATGGAAGAATTGGATGATACAATCATTGTTTTTACTAATACAGAAGCATTGTTCGTTTCTGTATTTTGCTTTTTTTCGCATCCAACCAACAGTACAGAAATGCTCCAAATAAGCAAAACGAGTTTTTTATTCATACTTTCAATGTTTTGAGTGTTCATAAATCAGTTGCAAAATTGAAGATAAATAGGCAAATTGTAGTTATCTAAAGTTCTTATATAAAGTCAGATTCTTCTTTTGCACAATTGCAAAAAGAAGAATAGAACATTAATATGGAACAATGGGTAATTGTATGTGCTATTTTATGACTACTTTTGTATCGAATTTCTTGATAATATATTATGGAAATAAAAAGTATCGAACAAAAACAAAAGGCAGTAGATAAATTTCAGCCCGATTATATGGATGACGATATAGTCCTTATTGATAATTTTCATGACTTGTCGAAATATCATTATGAAGATGACACTATGACATTGGATGCTATTCTTTTGCTTGTATGTAAACGTGGAAAATTACAAATGAAGATCAAATCAAAATTGATTGTTGTTCACCCTAATGACGTGTTATGTTGTAGTCCCAACACAATGATGAGCGATTTAATGACAAGCCCTGATTTTGAAGCTAATATTCTTTGTTTATCACCTCGTGTCATTCAAAGTGTATTTCATTCCGATAACAATATCTGGAATCATTATTTCTATTTCTGGCAACACCCTATTATCAATATAGAAGAAGATTTTTTACATCTATACGAATATTATTATCAGCTGATAACGTATCGGATGAAACTTTCTAAGAATAAATACAATAAGGAGGTAATGCTTTCTATCATAAGTGCACTCCTGTATGATTTCTTATCCTACTTGGGAAAATCCCCTCTTAAAACAATTAATAATGAAACAGAATACAACCAAGGTAATAGCCTGTTCAAAAAATTTATAGAATTACTATCCAGCCGTAATCCCAAAGAACGCTCGGTATCCTATTATGCCGAGCGGTTATGCATTACACCTAAGTACTTATCAACAACCATCAAGAATATTAGTGGGAAAACAGCGTTTGATTGGATTCACGAATACGTATTAGAAGATGTAAAACAACAACTTGCCAATCCCAATCTTTCTATAAAAGAAATTTCTGACTATCTTGGCTTTCCTACCATGTCATTTTTCGGGAAATATGTTAAGACTCGTTTAGGAATGTCTCCAACAGAATATCGAAAGCTGATAAACAATCATAAAAGATAGTGTAATCGGGTATTGTATTAAGTTGCTTGGTATCAAGCATATAATTTATTCCAATATTGCAAGGCTTATTCTTTATGGAATATATAAAAAGACAAAAATATCGGACTTTATATTTTATTCTTAGTCGTAGGCCTCAATTTGTTTGGCTCTACCTTTTTCACGGCACTGAATGACGGGCTTGTTTCGGCAGGCATTTCTTTTTCACGGACAATGATATTTGAAACTGGGCTGTTCTTGTGTTGCCGTTACTATTCGGTATCAATGGAATATGGTTATCTATTGTTTGCGCAGAGTTAATGACGCTTGTGGTAACAAGCTATTTGTTTATATAGTTTAGATCAAAATATAACTATTAGAAGTATAACTAAATCCCCCGTGAAACAACTGGGGATTTTAAATTCATATGCTTTCTTTTTGTAAACGTGCGAATGCATACAGCCCCCCCAGCGAAAATCCTGCCGAAGACTGTATGTAATTTATATTTTTATACAAATAACATGATTGCCCCATTTTTCTATGAGAACTTGTAGATCAGATGGTGAAAGCCATAATGTTGCAGTATTTTTATTCGGATGTACACCAATAACAGGAAATTGCATGATATCGTGGTCTAATGCTAAGCAGACTTTATGATTTGTATCGTTTAAAATGCCCAGTGGAGTTACAGCCCCTTTTTCTAAACCAAGATAAATCCGCAAATCATTTTCCGATGCAAAACTAAGTGGGCGTGAGCCAAGCAAACTACGCATTTTTTTTAGGTTTACGGTTTTGTCTTTACGGATAACCACAAGGTAGTAATTCTTCTTTTTATCATCTCGAAGAAACAAATTCTTGACGATCATCTCCGAATGTGGTAGGTGAAAATTGTCTATTTCCTCTATCGTTTTAGCTGGAGGATGTTCAATCATGCTGTATTGTATATTCAACTTGTTTAATATTTCGGTTGCTTCAAAGTGTTTCATGACTTTTATGATAATTCCGTATTTACTTTTATTCACTATGGTCTTTTGTTCATCACGTACCTGGTATAGTTTCCGAAGTACTTTTTTGCAAATATAGGAAAATGCTCAAATATCTCCTTATATCAACTTTAAATCTTCTGCTATCCGGCAGGCTTCAAGAGAGATTTTCACTTCGAATTTCTTGCCTATACCGACTAACTGTATTTATGCTGATAAAAAATTGTTATTAAGTGAAATGATGATTGCCGCTTTTTTTTCTGATGGCGCAATATTGGAGAAGATGCAGTGGTTCAATGAACCGGAGTAATGGAAAATCGAGGACAACTCACTTTCGATGAATGTTACTCGTTAGCTCTGCCCTACAGAAAAAACAAAGCATACCAAACGCAGTTTCAACGAATTTGATACGCTTTGCTCAAATTGGTAATCTATGTGTTTAGTTTAAGAAGTCATATTACAGTACAGATTTTTTCCACCTGCTTTTCAAATTCCTCTCTGACTTTTGCCCGCTTTTTTACCGCACTCCGATGGTTATAAATGGTTTGCGGGGAATAAAACAGAAGTGTGGCTATTTTGGAACTGTCCTTGATGCCCATTCGGATAAGAGCAAAAATGCGTAATTCCGTATTCAGAACCTCTCCTTTTTGAGGAATAATTTCCTCACCTTCACGTAACAGGGCATTGAAAGACTCGATGAAGTTAGGATATAAGTTAAGGAAAGCTGTATCGAAATTAAGGAAAAATTCTTTTGCATCTGTTTCCGACAGCCGAGTGGCGTTGGCCAATTTCAACAAGTCATCCGTTTGCTTGGCTTTTACCTTCCGTTTCACTAAATCTTGATATTTATTTAACTTTTCAATATAAGCAGCACATAAATCCATAAATAAGCTGACATATTCTTCCCTTGTGTGATTGGTTACGGTCAAGGCCTTATTCAGGTTTGTCAATTCCTTGTTCATTTCTGCCAGAACTTCTTTCCGTTTATGCAACAAGCGCATTTGCTGATAAATATAAACAAAAGAAATGATCAGACCAGCTGAGAGCAGGCTGATACATATCAATGAATATTTCAGACGTTCACTCTTTAGCCGATTCATTTCCTGATAGGAAGTTACGATGGAGGGAATCTTGTGCGCAATCTCAATCATACGGAGCCGATTGTTATAGAACAATGCGTCTTCCATTGAATAATTCAAAAAACGGTTGGCACGTTCCGTCTCTCCCTCCTTATGTTTGAATATGTATAACGCCAGTTCCTGTAATGCCATATTTTCCTTTAACGGACACACCTGATCAGAAATGGCTGCCTTAATCAAGTATTGTTCATAGAATTCCATACGATTAGTTTGGGCATATACAAGTGCCAGTCCAAAAGTGCTCATGGCATATAGCCGCACATTAACCGGAAGGTTTTCAAGCGCTTTTTTATAGCATATTTCCGCTTCGGCATACCGCTTGTGACGGTACAGGTTTTCACCTTTCCAATAATAACAGAGCGGTGATGCTTGAGGAAGTACGTTGATAAGCGAATCTTGATATTGCATTTCTTTTTGGTAGTAACGGGGTGCGTAAACCTTATCGTTGGAATATTCCGCCCACATACTGTATGCCCACTCACAAGCGGTATAGTATTCTATTCGCTGTACCGAGTCCAATGCCAAGACATTTATTTCCTGCAAATTCTGTATGGATTCACTGAAATGACCGGAAGTGGAAAGAAGCATGGAACGATGGATGTCACTCAAGGTACAATAAGAAGAATAAGATAACCGTATGGCCTCCTCTTTTTGCCGGTTTACATAGTACATGGCAGAGTCAAAGCGGTAGGTATGGTATTCTTCGTAGATAGAGTTATACAAACGGAGACGTTCTTCATTGTCCGGAGATAAGAGCAGCAGCTGTTTTAAGCTGTCTATGCGTACCTCTTTTTGACGAATATACTCAGGACGTTGTTCCAATATCTGCTCCAGTTCATCAAACAACTTGTCTTTGCCTGTTGCGTTTATATGCAGACAGGCAAACAGTAAAAAGATTCCCAGTAACCAGTGTCTTTTCATAAGGCTTTTTGTCTTTAAAGTAGATAAATACAAAGATATACAACTTTTTTAGAACAAGAATACATCTACTTGGCTTTCTACCTAAAAACAATATAACATATTGATTATCAACAAAGAATATACTTCAATAGCCTCCTCTAAATCTACTTGCCGACTACCTTGAACAACAATATGAAACAACAGTGCCTAACTTTGCCTCTGTTCAAGATAAGAACAGCTTTCAGAAGTTTCCGGACCCCGAAGTTTAATTAAATCTTAATATCAATGAAACAGAAAATCTTGTCAAGCGCCATGTTGGCAATCATGCTTTTCAGTACGCATGCAACAGCCTCAGCCCAGGAACTGGCAGACTCCATCAGCGGCAAGAAAGCTGAAGGGAACGAACGTAATGTAATGTTAAATGCCTCAGATGCCAACAAACCGCGTGAAATCCAAATCGGCTTACCCAGTGAAGATGTAAATGTGTATGAGAACGGGCTTCCCGCAGTCTATTCTTCGGCTGTGCATAAACTGGCCACCCATTGGCGTAGCGACGCAACATTGGGCGAAGTGGACCTGATGACACCCTCTGAATCAGCCATCATGACCGGTAACATCGCTTACTCCATAAATGCCTTCTCCAAATTGGGGCAGAAAGAGTTTAAAGGAGTACTGAGTTATCGTACCAATCATTTTGGTTGGCAAAATGTGGACATGAACGTTTCAGGTGGCATTAATGAGAATTGGCTATACACGGCCGGTATTTATCAGAATTTCGACCCGGGAAGTTTTGATCCGAAGTTTGAGAACTTCAATGACCGCACCCAGTTATACCGGGTAGGGATTACACGTCTTTTCAGCAATAGACGCGGTAAACTTTCGTTGTTTTACAAATTTTCAAAAAGTGACGCACTCAACTCGATGATAAACGCTGCCCCTTTTATCTATGTGGGGGACGGCAGCGTGAAAGAGCTCCCGAGTTTCCATCTGGGTACATCATCGTATGCCCCTGAAGGCGGACGTTTTCAATACATGGATGTGATGGACGGAAAAATCAAGAGCGGACGTTTCGGTGATTTTACCGACAATAAGGCGCATGAAATGGCCATATTATTTGACTACACTTTCCATAACAATTTGAAATGGACATTCAATGCCAAATATATGAATGCCCCGTCAGCAAACTCTGTTGATTTAGGAGGAAGCAATATCAGTGAAGCAACCGCAGCCGATGCTCTTTTTATCGAAGACCCGAGGACTCCTTATACGGGATTGGTGGAGGGCAGGCGCACATGGCTGCATGTCGGAAAAGTACAAAATGCGCTGCTCACCTCCGAATTACACAAGCAGACAGGCAATCATAAACTGAGATTGGGGGTGAACGAATGGTTCTATTATTTAGATTACCGTTCTTCCTCTTTCCAATGGAAAGGAACAGTATCCGAATACCCACAGGTACTAAGCCGGATGAATAGTGATGGGAGCATAAGCAAATTCGGAGGGTTCAATGAACTCAGTCCCGAATATACCAAAGGATACGAGAATAAACTGGCAGCCTATTTCACCGACAACTGGCAAGTGACCCCAAGGTTGAATCTTTATTATGGAGGTCGCTTGGAATATTACCGTATGTCTGCCGACCAGATTCCTTTCGGGCGTTATTCAGGCTTTCATATTGGTGACACCCACACTTATACCGACAATGAAGGCAATGTATTATCCACAGACAAAATACAGCCTCACAAAGTGGTAAAAGACAAACTGAACTATGCGGCAACCATACAGTTCAACTATAATATAATCCGAAACTTCGGACTTACCGCTGACGGAACAATCGCCACCCGATTCCCGCGGATCAATGAATATGCCGGAACGGGACCGACTGAAGAGCAGTATAAACGTGTGACCATCCCCTTACTGCGCGGAGGGTTGTTCTATCATAATGACTGGATAAATCTGACTTCGATGATTACGTATATCTCCAAATCGAACAATATCGACCAGCAAAATGTAACCAAACCGGGAACAACACAGTCCAAAACAACTTTGCTGATTTACGATATTCAGACATTGGGATGGACAACCACAGCAGAAATAGATCCGTTCAAAGGATTTCATTTGCATGCCTTATTTACCTATCAAAAGCCTACATATAAAAACTATTTCATAGAATCGCCTTTCGAGGGAGTACCCGATCTGAACGCTGATGGTAATATTGTAAAGGAAATTCCACAGATATTGGTGGAACTGGATCCGAGTTACAACATCACTCCGGATTTACGAGTATGGCTGAGTTTCAGATACTTCGGAAAGACATATGCTAACTTGACTAATGCGTTGTATTTCAACGGGCGGTGGGAAACTTTCGGCGGAGTGAATTGGAAAGTGAACAAACACCTTTCGTTGGGTGCCACGGTAGTCAATTTCCTGAACCAAAAAGGAGCCAGCGGTACCATTAACGGAGCGGAATTGCTGAGCAAAGAGGAAGCAGGAAAATTCAACAACCACTATATGAGTGGAAACTATCTGCGTCCGTTCACACTTGAATTCAGCGCAAGTATTGCATTTTAATAACAAATTAATATATCCATCTAAAAATCAAATATCATGAAGAAAATATTGGCTATTTTATTCGCATCTATCTGTCTCAACACTTATGCTGCGGAAGAAAAAAATATCCGCATTTCTACGGATCATACCGACTTGGTGTTCCAAGTGGCAGAAAACGGCAGGTTGTATCAAACTTACCTGGGTAAGAAATTGCTACATGAACAGGATTTACAACACTTCCGTTGGGATGTACATGCCGGTTCGGATGGCAGCGTAAGCCGACGTGGTTGGGAAGTTTACAGCGGTTCGGGTAATGAGGATTACTTTGAACCAGCCGTAGCCATCACTCACCATGACGGGAATCCTTCCACCAGACTTTATTATGTATCTTCCGCCACACAACCGGTGGAAGGAGGTACTGAAACCGTTATCCGGATGCGCGACAACCAATATCCGGTAGATGTAACGCTCCATTATGTCGCCTATCCAAAAGAAAATGTCATCAAGACATGGAGTGAGATTTCTCATCAGGAAAAAAGACCGGTCACTCTATCCGCCTATGCGTCCGCTATGCTTTATTTCAGTAATATGGCTTATTACCTGACGGAGTTTAGCGGCGACTGGGCAAAAGAAGCGCAGATGAGTAGCCAGCAACTGCAATTCGGCAAGAAAGTTATCGACACCAAACTGGGAAGCCGTGCTGCCATGCATGCCTATCCGTTCTTCGAAATCGGATTGGATCAGCCTGTTTGCGAACGCCAGGGAGAGGTGTTGATGGGCACATTGGGATGGACCGGTAATTTTCGCTTCACATTTGAAGTTGACAATGTGGGAAACTTGCGCATAATACCTTCTATCAATCCGTATGCCTCCCATTATGAGTTGAAAGCAAATGAAGTGTTCACCACTCCCGAATTCATCTTCACCTTGAGTTATGACGGTGCGTCTCAAGGTAGCCGTAACCTGCACGAATGGGCGCGGAACTATAGTCTGAAAGATGGTAAAGGTACTCGCTTGACACTGTTGAACAACTGGGAAAATACTGCATTTGATTTCAATCAGGATATACTTGCCAGTCTGATGAAAGAAGCGAAGCATCTGGGTGTGGATATGTTTCTGCTGGACGATGGATGGTTTGGCAATAAATATCCGCGTAAAGATGATTGTGCCGGATTAGGCGACTGGGAAGTTACACACGATAAACTGCCCGGAGGTATTCCTGCGTTGGTGAAGTCAGCAAAAGAGGCGGACGTGAAATTCGGTATCTGGATTGAACCGGAAATGGTGAACCCCAAGAGTGAGCTGTTTGAAAAACATCCCGAATGGGCTATTGCCCTGCCGAACCGTGAAATGTATTATTACCGTAATCAACAGGTATTGGATTTGAGCAACCCGGAAGTGCAGGAGTATGTATATGGTGTGATAGAAAACATATTGAAGGAAAATCCGGAAGTGGCTTTCTTTAAATGGGACTGCAACAGTCCTATTACCAACATCTATTCGCCATATCTAAAAAACAAACAAGGACAGCTATACATAGATCACGTGCGGGGTATCTACAAGGTATTGAAAAAAGTAAAGGAAAACTATCCGAATATACCGATGATGCTTTGTTCGGGTGGAGGTGCACGCTGTGATTATGAAGCCTTAAAATATTTCACAGAATTTTGGTGTAGTGATAATACCGACCCCGTGGAACGTGTATACATACAATGGGGATTTTCGCAGTTTTTTCCGTCCAAAGCTATGTGTGCCCATGTCACAAGTTGGAACAAAAACACTTCTGTGAAGTTTCGTACCGATGTGGCTTCCATGTGTAAACTGGGCTTTGATATAGGTCTGAAAAGCATGAGTGCAGACGAGTTGGCTTACTGCCAGACAGCAGTTGCAAACTGGAAACGCTTGCAATCTACCATTATGGATGGTGACCAATATCGGTTAGTTTCTCCCTACGAAAGCAATCATATGGCATTGAATTATGTCAACAAAAATGGAAATAAAGCCGTACTGTTTGCTTATGATATTAACTCACGTTTTCAAGAAAAACTGATGACTGTCAAATTACAAGGGCTGAACCCCGACAAATATTATAAGGTGACAGAAATCAATCTGATGCCTTCCACAACATCGAAATTGGAGGCTGATGGAAAAATATATTCTGGTGACTATCTGATGAAAATTGGATTGAATGTATTTGGGTTTGTTCCACTTCAAAGCCATGTAATTGAACTTACTGCTCAATAGTGCTATAATGAATGACAAATTTCTTGTTAATTTTTTAAGTCAAGCAATTCTACATTACGAGTTGCTTGGCTTTTTCCAAAAAAAACGGTTATATAATTGGGTATTTATACTTCAATTTATCACAATGAAATGCTGATTGCATTGTGAAACCTACACTCAATATCGGATATTTGACCTGCGGACATATCAATGCAGAAAATATTGGGACATGATCTCGAAAAATTGGGATTATTGAATGAACAATATTAATATAAACTATAATAATAAAACTGTATAATAATATTGAATATTGCAATAGGCTATGACGTCTATCAGGTATCAAAGCCCAAATGTTGATGTATCAGCGACACTTTAAAAAAGTAGGTTATCAAATAATCTATGACAATTTTTTTTGAATTGCCCAAACATTGTATTTGAATATTGATTCACAAATCATATATATCGGCTGTTTTTTTTTAGACATATTCGGATTAAATTTAGAAGAAATTATTGTATCTTTGCCCTAAATAAACGTTCTTTTGATTTGATGCAAAATGTAGTAGGAATGTGAACTTCGCTCGTTTCTAAATCGTTACCTATTAAAAGGATAATACTTGTAAACTGTTCATTTTCAGTAAAGGAAGAAGATTGTTATTGTCTTGCTGTGTGTGTTGTCAAATTCTTTTTAATATTGCACAGGTCGGCGATTTCTTTCAGGTAACTGTTCATCCGTTGGTTGCAGATGACCGGCAGGCAGAGGTTTTTCTTCCGGCATACGGGATGGTCTTCGTATTTTTTTAGAATGGCCAGCGGAACCGGCAGCAGGGGGATATTGCTGACGGAGGATGCCCGGTGTCTGCGCTCCAGCTTTACACGCCCCTTTCTGATCCACCATTCTCCGTTGTTGTCCTGCACAAGGTTGTCTTTTGTAAGTGTGGATACATCGGCAAAGGCCAGCCCGGTGAAGGATGCGAAGACAAAAATGTCGCGCACCAGTGCCAGGCGGGGGATGGTGAATTCTTTCTCCATGACGCTTTTCAGTTCCGGATAGGTCAGGAATACTGGGTCTGTTTCGTCCTGTGCCATCTTGTAGCCGTAGAACGGGTCCTTGCGCATCCATTCCTTGGCCAGTGCCATGTTCGTAATCCGTTTGAAACATTTCATGTAACGGACAATCGTGTTCCGGCAGAGACCGGCTTCCGTTTTCAGGTGCAGGTCGAATGCGGAAATAAAATCGGAATTCAGCTCAAAAAACGTAATGTCCTCTTTCTTGTAAAAGTCGGGAATGGCTTTTTTCAGCTTGTTCATCACATTGATGTAACGGTTGATGGTTACAGGGGCATAGTCTATGTTTACGGCCTTTTTCATTTTTTCGATTTCTTCACCCATTGTACCGAGGAGGGTACGCATTTCCGTATCTTTTCCGAATACTCTTTTCAAGAGCAGTCTGGGGGTAATCAGTGCAAACTCGAATTTCAGTTCCTTGTGCTTTTGCAGGGCCAGTGCGCTGAGTTCGGCGATGTAGGTGTTCAGCTCCTTGGCGGACCTGTCCTTTCCTTTGCTGCATTCTTTGGCGGAGTCCCACAGCTTGGGCGGAACGCTCCGCTGTATTCTGATTTCCTCATAATGTCCGTCAATGGTTATGCGCATGAGGATGGGCGCCTCACCGTTTTTCAGAAGTTTCGTCTTCAGAATGAAGAACAGAATGTTCATTGTTCCTTGTTTCATACTCGTTTCCTTTTAGTTGTTGAACATATTTTACTTTGTCAACCGGAAAGGGGCGGGAGATATTTTTTCGGTGGCTTTTATGCATACAATATAAAAAAGCCACCGAAATTTTCGGGAAAAACCACCGAAGTTGGCAGGCGATAGAAGTCGGGGCTTCAAAGGAAACTTGCGTATCCGGGGTATAACGGTCTTTTTTTCTTTTCGTCCAATCTCTTTTCCACCACATTCAAGCAGGTCTGCAAAAGTACTCTTTTGCACCTGAAAGATGCCTTTGTAAATAATTGAAAATAAGTGAAGTATTGTGCAAATGGTGGTTTTTTTGAAGGGGTTCTGAAAAACCACCGAATGGGAAATCTTGGATTTCCTAAATCTGCAAGTTTTTATGTATAGAGGGAATAAAAAAATCCCCTGAAATTGCTGAATTTCAGGGGATTTCAAGATTGAAGAATCTTTTCAAGTGGTGCCACCAGGAATCGAACCGGGGACACAAGGATTTTCAGTCCTTTGCTCTACCAACTGAGCTATGACACCAAGATAGTTAACTTAATTCAGTTATTTCTCTTTTGCGGTTGCAAAGGTAGTGAAACTTTTGGAATACACAAATCTTCTGGAAATAAAAAACACTGATAAAAAGTTAGTAACCTTATTATCAGTGTTATATGGAATGAAAATAATTTTGTTATATACAGAGGTTTCTTATTTCTCCTCCTTTAAAGGATTCCATCCTTGTGCTTTTAATTCAAATTCTTGTCCATCGCGGGTAATCAATGCACAACCTAGTTCCGGTTTGGTGATATGACCTATGAGACGGACACCTTCCATTTGCGAAACCTTCTCGTGGTCGGCGATAGGTACGGTGAAGAGAAGTTCATAATCTTCACCTCCATTCATAGCACATGTAGTCAGATTCATATTGAATTCTTCAGCCATCACAGCTGTTTGATAATCGATAGGGATGTGTTCTTCGTAAACACGGCAGCCGGCATTACTTTGTTTGCATATATGCATAAGCTCCGAAGATAGACCGTCAGAGATGTCCATCATGGAGGTCGGGACAATATTTGCAGAAGCAAGTTTCTCAATGATGTCTTTGCGGGCTTCCGGTTTTAACTGACGCTCCAATAAATATTCTTTGCCGGAGAAATCAGGTTGTATGTCCTTTTCACCTTTCAAAACATTTTTTTCCCGTTCCAATAGTTGTAATCCCATGTAGGCGGCTCCCAAATCTCCACTGACACAAATCAAATCTGTTTCTTTAGCCCCGTTGCGGTATACAATTTTATCTTTGTCTGCATCACCAATACAGGTTATGCTGATGGTAAGTCCGGTGAGGGAAGAAGTCGTATCCCCTCCGACAATGTCGACATTGTATTGCTGACACGCAAGTCGGATACCCGAATAAAGCTCATCCATATCTTCTACGCTGAAACGCTTAGAGAGACCGAGTGATACTGTTATCTGTCGGGGAGTGCCATTCATGGCATAGATATCGGAAAAATTGACTATGGCAGCTTTATATCCTAAATGTTTCAAAGGGACGTATGTCAAGTCAAAATGTACGCCTTCCAGAAGCAGGTCTGTGGTTATCAACACCTGCTTTTCGGAAGAGTAGGAGAGAACGGCAGCGTCGTCGCCCACTCCATATTTGCTGGATTCATTTTTCAGTTCGATTCCTCCGGTGAGACGGTCTATCAGGCCGAACTCCCCGAGAGATGCTATTTCAGTTCTCATATAATTCGGGATAGTTGTTTAGGCACGGTTAATAAGTTCACGCATGATTGTAGTCATTTTCGGTTGAGCGGCGTCGGCAGCTTTCTGGACTTCTTCGTGCGTTACTTCAACGATTTTCCCTTCTACTCCCAAATCGGTAATGACAGAAATACCGAATACTTTGATACCGCAATGATTGGCTACAATCACCTCCGGAACGGTGGACATGCCTACAGCGTCAGCACCGAGAATGTGGAATAGCTTATATTCGGCAGGAGTCTCAAAAGTAGGACCTTGTGTACCGATATACACTCCATGCTGAACTTTGATTCCTTTTTCTTTGGCAATCTCATCCGCTTTACGAATCAGTTCTTTACTGTATGCTTCACTCATATCCGGGAAACGGGGACCATAAGGAATATTCTTTCCGCGAAGCGGATGTTCGGGGAAATAATTGATATGGTCAGTAATAATCATCAAGTCACCGATTTCGAAATCTGCATTGGTACCACCACTCGCATTAGATACAAACAAGGTTTTGATACCCAATTCACGCATTACACGTACAGGGAAAGTTACTTCCTTCATAGAATAACCTTCATAATAGTGGAAACGACCTTGCATGGCCATAATATCTTTATTGCCAAGTTTGCCGAAGATCAGTTTGCCACTGTGCCCTTCGACCGTAGATACCGGAAAGTTCGGGATATCCGAATAATTGATTTCATACTTCTCGGTAATTTCATTGGCCAGACTGCCAAGCCCGGTGCCAAGTATGATGGCGGTTTCGGGACTGGTATGCATCTTACCTTTCAGATAAGCTGCGGTTTCTTGTATTTTCTCTAACATAATCGATAATATGTTGGTTAAATTTATCTTGTTGATTCTGTAAAATCTCTATTTCAATAGGCAAGGCATAGATATATGGTTTTAAAGCCTCGTCCAAAGCCGGATGATTGATCAGGCGTGTCGCATCCTTCTCGGTAGTGATAATCAACCGATGTTCCCCTTTCAGTTCATTGAACCGTTCTTTGATACGCTGCATATCCCGGCTACTGAAATCGTGATGATCATTGAACTCCAATAAATCTATCTGCTTTGCACTGTCTTTCAGCTTTTCGAGGATAGAAACGGGTGAAGCGATACCGGTCATCAATAATACATTCGTATCCGTTAATGCGGATAATGGAATCTCTTTGTTCACCAAAGCCATCTCTGCATCCGTTATCTGGGCTGGAAATACCGGTTGCAGATTACCATATCGGAACGAAGAAAAGAATAACTGCTGGTAGGGATAAAGGTTCAGACGTTTTGCGATAATATTGTAATCAATGGGCTTGATATCCTGCGGACATTTGGTCACAATGACGATTTGTGCCCGGTTTTTGCCGCCGACAGGCTCACGTAACCTACCTGCGGGAAGTAATGTGTCATCACAAAATAAGCGATGATAATCTGTTAATAGAATGCTCAGTCCCGGCTTGACATAACGGTGCTGGAAAGCGTCATCCAGCAGAATGACATCTATTGAAGGCTTTTCCAATGCAAGTAACTCTTCTATGCCATGACAACGTTTTTCATCGACCGCTACTGTGACGGATGGAAACTTCTGATGTATCTGGTAAGGCTCATCACCGATACTTTCTGCTGTACTTTCCGGAATGGCAAGCACATAACCTTTCGTGTGCCGTTTATATCCCCGACTCAATACAGCTACATTATATTGATTACAAAGAAGCTTTATCAGATATTCGGTGTGGGGAGTTTTTCCTGTTCCTCCTACGGCTAGATTACCTACACTGATGACAGGTATATCGAAATTCTTTGATTGGAAAAAATTCCAGTCAAAAAGCTTGTTTCTCACCCTTACCGCCATTCCATAGAGCCAGGAGGCAGGATAAAGCCATTTGTGTATCTTGATAAAGTGATCGTCCATGTTTGCGTTTTATTTAATATTCAGTTCAAACGGAACACGTGCCTGAATCATAGATTGTTCTTTCAGGTTCGTTAGCAGACCGAATTGCCGGTAATATTCGCCTAACTTACTTTTCAGTAATTGTGATTCAACGTAATTAGTCGGCTTCGTATCAAGCAGAGAAGACAATATGTCTTTTTTCTCCGGATAAGACACAATGGTGTATCCTCCGACTCCGGCTTTGGCAACAGCAATCTCCAATGCTTTATCGATTCCCCCCAATTCATCTACTAATCCCAGTTCTTTGGCGGCCTCACCTGTCCATACACGACCTTCAGCGATCTTTTCTATTGCCTCTTTGGTTGTATGGCGTCCTTCGGCACACCGGGTTATGAAAGTGTCGTATCCTTCGGCTACCATCATTTGGAGCAATGCTTTTTCACCTTCACTGAACGGACGCATGATATTGCCGAAATCCGCATATTTATTCGTTTTCACTACGTCATAGCTTAAACCGATTTTATCGGTCAATTCTTTTACATTGGGAACCATACCGAAGATTCCGATGGAACCGGTCAGCGTTGTTGGCTCTGCTACGATTGTGTCGGCACCACAAGAAATGTAATAGCCTCCTGATGCGGCATAGTCACTCATGGAAACAATTACCGGCTTCTTTGTTTTCAGTTCTTTCACCGCATACCAGATTTGCTCGGAAGCAAAAGCACTTCCACCCGGTGAATTGACGCGGAGAACAACGGCTTTCACATCATCATTATCTTTCAGCTTGCGAAGGTCGCGAATGACTTTGGAACCGACAATACCCTCTTCTGAAGTTGCAGAGCCCGGATAATCCGTAATTTCACCACTGGCATAATAAACAGCTATAATATTCCCGCTTTTATTTTTCGGCACATTTTTCCTTACGTTTATCATATCGCCCAATCCTAATAAAGAAAGATTGTCGTCTTCGTCTATATCTACCAACCTTTTAAGATAATCGCGTACATCATTGCGATAAACCAACGTATCAGCCAATCCACATCTGACGCTCTCTTCTGCCGGATAGAACATTAACATACGGTCGGCATAGGCATTTAATGAATCTATGGGAATATTTCGGGAAGCGGAAACGCCTTCGGTAACTTGGCTCCAGATAGAATTGATAAATGCCGTGACCTGTTCACGGTTAGCCGGACTCATCTCTGTAGCGGTGAACGGCTCTACAGCGGATTTGTATGTTCCTACCTTGAATACTTGCATTTCTACTCCAATTTTCTGCAATAAGTCTTTGTAGAACAAAGGGGTGGAGGCAATACCCCGCCATTCAATCATTCCTTTAGGATTTAGCAGAACCTTGTCGGCTGCACTGGAAAGATAATAAAGCCCTTGAGTGTAAGAGTCGGCATAAGCGATGACAAATTTGCCACTTTCCTTGAAGTCGAGCAGTGCATTACGAATCTCTTGTAGAGAAGCGTATGATGTCCCCAACGAATTTGCCTGCAGATAAATCCCTTTGATATCCTCATTTTCTTTAGCTTTCTTGATAGACGAAAGAATGTCGTCCAGTCCATACGTGTTGGAATCGTCGTTGAATAACTGTGATAAAATTCCTAGTGGGTCTTCTTGTGTGCGTTCCACCAACGTTCCGTTCAGGTCGAGTATCATAACGGAGTTCTTTTTGACTATCGTTTCCGTATCCGAAGCAGCCATGATACCAAACAGCGTTACCATGCCGATTATAAATAATACAATACTTGACAAAATGATACCTGTCACTGTGGCAAGTGTAAATTTCAAGAAATCTTTCATTATACTAATTGTTTTTTCGCCAGCTTGTTATTAAGCTAACAAAGATAAATAATTGAGTTGATATTTATTCAATAAGTCGTGCGAATTTTTGTTTTATCACAATGAATCTGTATAAATCGGAGTTTCTATCCTTTGAAATTTAAGTATATTTGTCTGTATCCTGTCTTCCTAAATGGGAATAATTCTTTATTTTTGCAACATTACTTTTAATGCGACATTAACTTAACATTATATTTACCATGAAAAGAAAAGCCCCCTTTATGGCTATAGCTTTAACAAGCTTGTTTTTGTATTCTTGTACACCAACAGAAAAACAGGAAGTCAAGGATTATACTCAGTACGTTAATACTTTTATTGGTGCCGCTGATAATGGGCATACCTTTCCCGGAGCCTGTTGCCCTTTCGGAATGATACAGACTAGCCCCGTGACGGGAGCAGTCGGTTGGCGGTACTGTTCGGAATATGTTTATGAAGATTCTCTGGCATGGGGATTTACACAGACACATCTGAATGGAACCGGATGTATGGACTTGGGAGACATTCTCGTCATGCCGGTAACGGGTACACGTACTCGTGCATGGGATGCTTATCGTAGCCGCTTCTCTAAAGATAAGGAAGCTGCTACTCCGGGTTATTATACAGTTGAACTTTCCGATCCTCAAGTGAAAGCGGAGCTGACCGCTTCTATCCATGCAGCCCTTCACCGTTATACTTATCATAAAGCCGATTCCGCTTCTATTCTGATAGACTTGCAGCATGGTCCTGCATGGAGAGAAGAACAATATCACTCACAGGTCAACAGTTGTGAAGTAAACTGGGAAGATGCGCAGACACTGACCGGGTACGTCAATAACACAGTATGGGTGGATCAGGATTATTTCTTTATCATGAAATTCAATCGTCCGGTAGTCGATTCGCTTTACCTGCCGATGGGAAAGACAGAAAAAGGAAAACGCATCATTGCGACTTTCGATATGCAACCGGGAGATGAGCTGATGATGAAAGTAGCTCTTTCCACTACCGGTATAGAAGGTGCCAGAAAGAACTTGGAGGCGGAAATTCCCGCTTGGGATTTTGAGGGAGTGAAAACTGCCGCTCATGATGAATGGAATAATTATTTGAGTCGTATTGACATAGACGGTACGGATGATGAAAAGACAAACTTCTATACCTGTTTCTATCATGCATTGATTCAGCCTAACCAGATTTCGGATGTAGACGGTATGTATCGCAACGCTGCCGATTCAATAGTAAAAGCGGGAACGGGTGCTTTCTATTCTACCTTCTCTTTGTGGGATACCTATCGTGCTGCCCATCCGTTCTATACATTAGTGATCCCCGAACGTGTGGATGGTTTTGTCAATTCGTTGATCGAACAAGGTGAAGTGCAGGGGTTCTTGCCTATTTGGGGATTATGGGGTAAAGAGAATTTCTGTATGATTGGTAATCACGGTGTATCAGTCATTGCCGAAGCCTATCGTAAAGGATTCCGTGGCTTTGATGCTGAACGTGCTTTCAATATAATAAAGAAGACGCAGACGGTGTCTCATCCGTTGAAGTCCGATTGGGAAGTTTATACAAAATATGGTTATTTCCCGACAGACCTGATAAAAGCTGAATCTGTATCTTCTACTTTAGAGTCGGTATATGATGATTATGCAGCTGCCGATATGGCACGTCGTATGGGTAAAGAGGAAGATGCGGCATATTTTGCAA
>ERZ827037.1263-NODE-1263-length-27779-cov-10.882989_pt1 | contig 27779 bp, 32 predicted proteins | sample MGYA00519924_ERZ827037 | MGnify/ENA primary metagenome ERZ827037 (study PRJEB31778, sample SAMEA3449250) | human gut metagenome | biome: human gut; feature: human-associated habitat; material: faeces | place: United Kingdom | collected 2010/2012 ...
TCTTGTCGTAAGCCATCAGGTAACCCTGTTCCTGAGTGGCGTTTTCGCTGCCTTGCGCAGCCGGTTGTACTTCTTGCATGACTGTTAAATTTAAAAGTGAGTGAATCGTTTCGGGAGGTAAAATTACTATCTTCGCCATTAAATAAACTGATTATGAGAAAGTTGTCATTAATAGTCATGTTTTGTCACCTTTTGTCGCTTTCCGCTTGCCTGGATGGCGGGAAGGAAAAGCCGGAAGGCAGTGGGGAAATGTTAAACGGACGTGTCCCGGGAGCGGGGAAACGGGCGGAGGAATGAGGGCTGCGGCAGGCGGTCGCCATCCTGACGGATTACCCGGTCCTGTTTCCCCTTGACGGCAGGCGTACCCGCTACCGGGTCTCCTCCGGGTTCGGGAGCAGGATGCATCCCCTTAAGGGACGGAGGATATTCCATAAGGGAGTGGACCTGGCCGCCCCGTATGGCGAGCCGGTATACGCCGCGGGAAACGGCCGGGTGGTCTCTGCCGGCTACAGCCGGAGCTACGGGTGGTTCGTCCGCGTCTGCCATGAGGGTGGATACTCGACCCTGTATGCGCACATGAGCCGGATTCTTGTAAGGAGAGGCGGGACGGTCTGCATCGGGCAGCGCATCGGGCTGGTCGGCAGCACGGGAGCGGCCACCGGCAACCACCTGCATTTCGAATTGCAAAAGAAGGGACGGCCGCTGGACCCGGTGGAATGGTTCGGCGGGAGGCTCTAAGTTCTTACCATCATCAATCATACGACGAGTCATGAATATTGAAGAAGCGAAAAGGATTCCGCTGGAAGTGTTTCTCCGGCGGTTGGGATTCTCTCCTGTAAAACAACAGGGGGACAGTTTGTGGTACCGCTCGCCTTTCCGGCAGGAGCGTACCCCGTCATTCAAGGTCAGCCTTTCCAGAAACCTGTGAATCGACTTCGGCGAGGGGACGGGAGGCAGCATCATCGACCTGGCGCAAAGGTTGTACGGGACGCGCGACATATCCTCCGTATTGAAGGGCATAGAGGGACACTTCCCCGTGTTCACGCCCGCCGCGGCACCCCGGAAGGCGGTCGCCACGCCTCCGGCATTCGAGGAGCTCCGCGTCTCGCCGCTCCGTAATACGGTGCTGCTGGATTATCTGGCCAAAAGGGGGATTCCTTCCGGCATCGCCGTAAAGGAGTGCGTGGAGGTGCATTACCGCACGCGAGGCAAATGGTATTTCGGGATCGGGTTCAGGAACCGGAAGGACGGCATGGAGATACGCAACCCTTATTTCAAGGGTTCGACCTCCCCAAAGGATATCACGCATCTGAGGCATACCCCGAAGGGGAACGAGAGGACGACGGTCCTGGTTTTCGAGGGCTTCATGGATTACCTCTCTTACCTTGCGCTCAAACAGGGACAGCCGGTGCCGGACTGCGTGGTGCTCAATTCGGTCGGCAACCTGCCCGGGGCGTTGGACGTGCTGAAAGGTTACGGGCATGTCTGCTGTTTCCTGGACAACGATGACGCGGGTCGGAGGACGACGGAGGAGATCAGGCGGCGGTGCGGGAGCGTGACGGACAAGGCGGTACACTACCTGCCGCACAAGGACCTGAACGAGTTCCTGCAGCACCGTCTGAAAAAGACGGTGGAAACGTGTGCGGAACCGAAACAGGAAAGCGGGTGAAAAATAAGAAGGTAACCGTATGGACCGAAATATAATTTAGTAAAAAACTTTTGCCGGAGTAACAGGAATCACTATCTCAGACCGGTCCCGTGATACACGGTTTTCTGTGTGTGATCCTGTTGGACGGTTATTGTCATCATCCGGCTTCCTGTCTTTTCTCCTGCCATTACCCTTTTGGAAGCAATCTTTTTTATACAAATCAATTATACTCGTGAGGGGCGTTTTTCTATCGGAAGAAGAAATTTCGGACAGAATGCCCCTCCGATTTGTTAAACTTATCATAAGAAACGGAATATTTTCCATCTAATTATTAATTTTGCACTCCGTAAAATAAAAGATGAAAGGATACATAGCGGTCATATTGTTGATGCTGTCGGTCGTGTTGTTTCACGGCCGGTCAGTGCATACCCCCTCCGGCGATGTCTCAACGGACAGGGAGTGCGGCATACCGGCCCTGACCGGAAGTGCCGACAGGGGAACCGATATGGAGGCCCATGTCCTGAAAAGTAAAGAGAAAAGACTGACCGATATCACCGGTGAGATCCACCACATGCCTTACCGCATCAATGCGCCGGTAAAAAGCATGTATCGGTTTATATCCTTCAAAACATTTCATTCCTTCAGGCTCTTGTTACGGAATATGGCGGTTTGCATGGCTAAGCTGACTTGCAGCCATACCCGTGTGTATGACACGTCCCGCTGTTTCAGTTGGAACGATGCCTGCGACCATTATATCTTCGGAATGAGGCGTATCCTTATTTAGCGTTTTATTTTTTGCCGTTTTTACCTTATGAAAGGGTGGATTGTGCCCGAAAGTGAAAGGTACATACCCTTTTTCCCACGAACAATCAAACATTTAAACAAGCAAAAAATAAAAACTCAATCATATTATGGAACAAGTTACTTCCGCTGCCGAGACGTTGTTTTCGACGGCACACTCCGATATTAAGAAAACTACCGATATTTCATCCGTCCTCATTTCTGTTTCCCTCTGCGTGGCAGGGGCCGTTGTCCTGCTCTATTCCCTGAAAACGGACGACGCGTCCTCTGTTTTAGGCCCGTTGTCACTGGTCTGCGGCTCCCTTTTTGTCATTACCGGCCTTATCCGGCTGCTGAAAGGGAGCAAGCATCTGGTTTACGCGCCGACCGGCAGCGTGGTGAAGAAAGGAAGCCGTTTCTTGAGCGCGGACAGGCTGTCCGATTTGCGCGAGATACTTGAAACGAAAGATTTCGCATCCCCCAAGGGAATAGCGGTGAAAACGGAGGGGAACGCGAGGTTGGATTACATGGCCTCCCGGGACCGCAGGTTTGCCGCCGTGCAACTGTCCCGGTATGTCCCTTACACTTACGAGACCGCGTCTCCCATCTTCTACTATACGGGAAATGAAGCGGAGGCGTTCCTCGACAACCTGCAGGCCGGCAATTTCTGATTGCCGCCGGATCACGAGAAAAAATCGACTGTCATTATTTTGTTGGCATTTAGGAAATGCCATTAGCCATAACAATACTGAAAGATAGCATTATATGGAGTTTCTAATTGATTTTATCTTGCATATCGACAAGTATCTGGTAGGCATCGTGCAGGAGTATCACCTTTGGACGTATGCCATCCTGTTTCTTATCATCTTTTGCGAGACAGGACTGGTGGTTACGCCTTTCCTTCCGGGAGATTCACTCCTGTTCGTGGCGGGGGCCGTCACGGCCATGCCCGATGTCCCCCTGCGTGTCGGGCTGCTGATGCTTGTCCTGTTTGCAGCCGCCGTCTTGGGCGATTCCTGCAATTACATGATCGGCCGTTTCTTCGGGGAAAGGCTGTTCGGCAATCCCCGCTCCAGGATTTTCAAGCAGAGCCACCTGGAAAAGACACACGAGTTTTTCAGGAAATACGGCGGGAAGACTATTATCATCGCCCGTTTTGTCCCCATCGTGCGTACTTTTGCCCCATTCGTGGCAGGCATGGGAAAAATGAATTACTATTATTTCATGCTGTACAATCTTGTCGGCGGCATGTTGTGGATAGGCCTGTTCTGCCTTGCCGGTTATTTCTTCGGCGACCTCCCCGTGGTACAGGACAACCTGCACCTGCTGTTGGTGGCCATCATCGTCGTTTCCCTGCTGCCGGGAGTGATTGAAGTATTGAGAGTCAAACTGAAAAATAACAAATAAAAAATCCGATTATGAAAAATTCGCTGCTAAACCGTTTTGTCCCCAAAGAGGTCAAATTCTTTCCGATGCTGCGGAATTTGTCACACACCGTGTTGTCCGCTTCCGAACTGTTGACCGAAAGCCTCGGGCACGCTTCCCGGGAGAAAAGGGCTGAATACAACCGGAGGATCAAGGAAGTGGAACTTGAGGGAGACCGGCTGATTAACCGGATCTTCAAGGAACTCGGCAAGACGTTCATTACCCCTTTCGACCGGGAGGATATCCACGACCTTGCCGCTTCCATCGACGATGTGACGGACTACATCAACAGTTCTTCCAAACGCATCACTATTTACAATCCCGACACCATTCCCGAAAGCGGAAAGGAACTTGCCGGTCTGATAGGACAGGCCGCCTCATATATCGTGGGGGCCGTGGAGGAACTGGAAACCTTCAGCAAGGACCCGGAGCGGTTGAGTGACTACTGCTTCCGGTTGCACGAGGTGGAGAACCGCGCGGACGATATTTACGAGCAGTTCATCACCCGGCTGTTCCGGGAAGAAAAGGACTGTATCGAGATTATCAAGATAAAGGAAGTGATGCAGGAGCTGGAAAAAACGACGGATGCCGCCGAACGTGTGGGCAAGGCCCTGAAAAACCTGATTGTCAAATACGCCTAAACGGAACGGTCTCCTATGGAATTGTTAGTAATAATCATCGTCCTGGCATTGCTGTTCGACTATATCAACGGTTTTCACGACGCGGCCAACTCCATCGCCACCATCGTCTCGACCAAGGTGCTCACCCCGTTCCAGGCTGTCCTGTGGGCGGCGTTCTTCAATTTCGTGGCGTTCTTCATTGCCAAGTACATCATCGGCGGTTTCGGCATTGCCAACACCGTTTCCAAGACGGTGTTCGAGCAATACATAACCTTGCCGGTCATCCTTTCCGGGCTGGTTGCCGCCATTCTCTGGAACCTGTTCACGTGGTGGAAGGGCATCCCCTCGTCCTCCTCGCACACGCTTATCGGCGGTTTTGCCGGGGCGGCCATCATGGCCAGCGGTTTCCACTCCATCCAGGCGGGTATTATCCTGAAAATCGCGGCGTTCATCTTCCTGGCTCCCGTTATCGGCATGGTCATGGCCTTCGGCTTCACTCTGCTGGTACTTCACCTGCGCCGCCGGGCCCGTCCCCACACGGCCGAAGTGTGGTTCAAGAGATTGCAACTCGCTTCCTCTGCCCTGTTCAGCATCGGGCACGGATTGAACGACTCGCAGAAGGTGATGGGTATCATTGCCGCCGCCCTGATCTGCTCCCACTCCGAGGGACTGGGCATGGGCATCGACAGCATGGATGATTTGCCCAACTGGGTGGCGTTCTCCTGCTTCACCGCCATATCGCTCGGAACCATGTCCGGGGGCTGGAAGATTGTCAAGACAATGGGGAACCGTATCACCCGTGTGACGCCCCTCGAAGGGGTGGTGGCGGAAACGGCCGGGGCCTTCACGCTTTATTTGACGGAATTTCTCAAAATCCCTGTCAGTACCACGCATACCATCACCGGAGCCATCATCGGCGTGGGTGCCACCAAGCGCCTGTCGGCTGTCCGCTGGGGAGTAACCCGGAGCTTGGTCGTGGCCTGGGTGTTGACTATCCCGGTCAGTGCCCTGCTGGCTGCGGTGATTTATCTCTTGTTCGGATAACCTTCGCTTAGAAGGAGGCTGTCCGCAAGGAAACCTACGGCATGGCACCGAGTACAGCTTATTAACAAATAGGATTGTCCCCTGGCGAGGTATTAGAATACAAAATGCGAATCGGCTGAATCTTACGATAAATAGATTCAGCCGATCTGTTTAATATATGGGATGTGTCGTTTATAAAGAGCCAATTACAGGTTTAATTGGCAACGCGAAATTGACTCGGTGTTACGCCTTCATACCTTTTGAAAAAGCGGATAAAATGTTGCGGGTACTGGAAACCGAGTCTTGTCGCCACTTCCGTGATGCTTTTCCCCGGATGCAATAATTCCTCCTTGGCGATGTTGAGCATCTTCAACTGGATGTATTCTTTAGCTGACTTTCCCGTCTCTTTCTTGACCAGATCGCCGAAATAATTGGGTGACAGGCAGATTTTATCGGCGAAATACTGCACTGAAGGCACCCCGTCTTTCAGCACGAGGTCAGAATCGAGGTAGTCGTCGAGCAGCTTCTCGAAACGGCTCAACACGTCGAGATTCATATCCTGACGGGTTATGAACTGCCGTTCATAAAAGCGCATGCAATAATCCAGCAGCAACTCGATATTGGTACAGACCAGTCCTCTCGTGTGTTTGTCGATAGCGTGCTGCAGTTCCGTGCGGATAATGGCCAGGCAGTTGTGTACGACCATGCGTTCGTCCGCGGAAAGATGGAGCGCCTCGTTCGCCTCGTAGGAGAAAAAGGAGTATTTCTTGATCTTCTGTCCCAGCGATGTCCCCCGTATGAAATCAGGGTGGAACAACAATCCCACGGACTTGGGCAAGGTGCCTTCGATACGCGTGTACCCGACCGTCTGTCCGGGAGCGAAACTTACCACGGTCTGATCGTCGAAATCGTAGCTGCTCTTTCCGTAATTGATGATGCACCCCTTGGTCTCCTTGAGGAAAATCCCGTAAAATCCCACCGTCATCCGGTAATTGCCCTGGCTTTCGGGCTTGTCGAAAACCACCATGCTCACTTGCGGATGGCGCGTCTGGAACCCGAACAGTTCGTTGTATTGTTCAACGGTGTCTATCTTCAGTATCTCTTCCATGCGTCTTTATTTTATTATTTCTCTCCAAAAATACGATTTTATTTCATATCCATGAAGTGTTCATATCCATAAAACAGTAATCCGGGTAAGTTTTTTTGCATATTCCGTAATTCTGGTAATCGTGTTGTCAATCAATGCTATACGGTGGTATCAAAATCCGTAATCGGGGTAAATTCTTCCTTGTTTTCGGTAACTGAAGTCCTATTCCTATCCGGTAATTTTGCAACGTAAAGTTTAATGGACAACAAATAAAAAAAGTAAGCATGAACCGTATTTTATTAGCAGCGCTTATGGTAACCCTGTTTTTCACATCGGCTTGCTGCGGGCAGACTTCCCGCACGGGGAGTTCCGGCTCACAGAAAAAGAAAGTCTTAATCATCTCCTCCAGCCCCAGCAAAGGCGGTAACTCGGACCTGTTGTGTGACGAGTTCCTGCGGGGAGCCAAAGAAGCAGGGCACGAGGCCGAGAAGGTTTTCCTGAACGATCTGGACATCCGTTTTCTGAAAATCAAAGACGACTATACCGACCGCAATCTCGGTATCGATGACGATGCCCCGAAAGTCGTGGCTAAAATGATCGAGGCCGATGTCATCGTCATGGCAACCCCCATCTACAACGACAACATGTGCGGGCAGATGAAAACCATGATGGACCGCGTATTCGAGCGGGAGCACGAGGTCAAAAACAAGGAGTTCTATTTCATCATGACCGCCGGAGGCTCCAACACGGGATGTGCCCTGCTGGGATTCCGCAATTTCATCCGCTACCTGCCCGGCTCCAAAGAGAAAGGGGTTATCGAGGGAACGGGTATCCACCTGAAAGGCAGCGTAAAGGGAAAGCCCGTGATGAAAGAGGCTTACGAAATGGGGAAAAATGTATAACAAGTTTTTTAATTCACAATCAAATAGCAAAAATATGAAACGAATCCTATTTACCGTTATCGTGTCGGCCCTGTCAATGGGAGCCGTACAAGCACAGGATACCGGCCGTATCCCGTCCAAAGGATTTGCCGTCGATTCGGCAGAAGGCCGCTTCCATCCTTATGAGTTCACCCGCCATGCCGTGGGCGACAACGACATCCTGATAGAAACGATGTACGCGGGAATCTGCCACAGCGATCTGCACGCGGCGTGGGATGAACACCAGTCCCACGGCATTGCAGGCATATACCCAATGGTTCCGGGACATGAAATCGCTGGCCGTGTAGTGAAAGTGGGCAAGAATGTCACGAATTTCAAGGTCGGCGACTATGCCGGCGTGGGGTGCATGGTCAATTCGTGCGGGCATTGCACGTTTTGCGAAATGGACAAGGAGCAGTTCTGCGAGAACGGGACCACGTTCACATACAACAGCATAGACCGTTACCATGACGACGAGCCTGCTATGGGAGGCTATTCCAACAACATTGTAGTAAGCGAGGATTTCGCCATCAAGATACCGGAGAATGCGGATATGAAACGTGTCGCCCCGTTGCTTTGCGCCGGCGTGACCACATGGTCGCCCATCCATTTCAGCAAGGTAAAGAAGGGGGACAATGTTGCCGTGGCCGGTTATGGAGGACTCGGACATATGGCTGTACAGTATCTGGTAGCCCTTGGGGCAGACGTGACGGTCTTCGATATTACCGAAGAAAAACGGGCCGATGCCCTTCGCATGGGAGCGAAACGCTATGTCAATGTGAATAATGCGGAAGAGATGAAGGGCCATAACAACTCTTTCGATTTTATCATCAGCACCATTCCGGCCAATTACAGTCCGCTGGTGTACACCCGGATGCTGAAATACGGCAAAGGCGAAATGGCGATAGTCGGTCTTCCCGAAACCGCCACGGTCAATGTTGCTGACCTGGCTCTTGGAGGCGCCGCCAACCGTAAAATCTACGGTTCGCTGATCGGGGGTATCAAGGAGACACAGGAGATGATGGATTATTCCGTGGCGCACGATATTTATCCTGAAGTGGAAATCATCAGGGCCGATGCCGCCGAGATCGACAAGGCGTACCGCAATGTGCAGGATGGGAAAGTAAAGTTCCGCTACGTGATTGACATGAGTACGATTAAATAAAGTATGGAAAATGAATAGCGTAATAGAACGAATGAGAAGCGGGAAGCGGATTTCGGAAACGGACTCCGATTTCCCCGCTTTCTGCGAGGAGATAGAAAAGACCAGAAAACTTATTGCCGAACTGAACATGGGCTATCATACCCCCGACGAGACACGTTCGTTGCTCGAACGCATCTGGGGGCAGCCGCTGGATTCGAGCGTAAGGATGTTCCCGCCATTCTACACGGCTTTCGGAAAACTGACCCGCGTGGGTAAAGAAGTGTTTGTCAATTTCGGCTGCACGTTTCTTGACCAGGGCGGCATCACGCTCGAAGACGGCGTATTTATCGGTCCCGAAGCGAAGGTCATAACTGAAAACCACCCGGAAGAACCCGCTCTCCGCCACACTTTGTCGGTAAAGCCGGTCAATATTCGTCGGAACGCGTGGATCGGCGCGGGTGCAGTTATCTTACCCGGCGTGACGGTAGGAGAAAACGCCATCGTAGCAGCCGGGGCTGTCGTGACGAAGGACGTACCCGACAATACCATCGTGGCCGGTGTGCCGGCAAAAATATTACGAAAAATCAAACGATAAACCAATATGAAAATGCTTATATCGTCTCTTATTCTTTTGTCGGGCCTGACTCTTGCCACTGGAGCTTGCAGTCCGACCGATAATCCGGCGGGAACAGAAGAACCGATACCCGTTCCCGATCCTTCACCCGACCCACAGCCGGCAAACGGCCGCGCACTGGTGGTCTACTTCTCCTGCACGAACACGACGAAAGGCGTGGCGGAACACATCGCTTCCATAACGGAAAGCGCCATGTTCCGGATAGAGCCGGAAGAGCCTTATACCTCCGCTGACCTGGATTACAACGACTCCTCGTCGCGTGCCAACCGCGAGCAGAATGACCCTTCGGCACGTCCTGCCATTGCAGGCAGCCTGGAAAACCTGTCGGACTACGATGTCGTTTTTCTCGGCTATCCTATCTGGTGGGGCAAGGCTCCGAAAATCATCTTCACGTTCCTTGAAAGCTATGACTTTGCGGGAAAGACCATCGTTCCGTTCTGCACGTCGCACTCCAGCGGCATCGGTTCGAGCGATACCGACCTGCACGCGCTGGCTGCGCAGGCCGCATGGATGCAAGGACGGCGTTTTGGCGGTAACGCGAGTGAAAGCGATGTGCGCGACTGGATTGAAAGTCTGAATCTGAATTTAGGCGGCAACACCGATGTAAGTTCCTTCAACCTGGCGGCCGGAGTGAACGGCAAGGCTCCTACGGTACGGCTTAGCAGCGGGTACGATATGCCGATACTCGGACTGGGAACCTACAGCCTGCACGGGGATGTCTGCAAAAACAGCGTAAAAGCAGCTCTGGCAAGCGGGTTCCGCAAGTTCGACACGGCTTCCGTTTACGGGAATGAGGAGGAGATCGGCGAGGCCATCCGTGAATCGGACGTGCCGCGCGAAGAGATATTCGTCACCACGAAACTCTATCCCAACCAGTTCGCCGATGCGGAAGCGGCCATCGAGGAGTGTCTGGAAAAACTGAATATCGGCTACATCGACCTGATGCTCCTGCACCATCCCGGCACGAACGACGTGGCGGCATACAAGGCGATGGAGCGTGCCGTGGCGCAAGGCAAGATCCGTTCTTTGGGACTGTCGAACTACTATGTCGAGGAGATGAGCGAGTTCCTGCCGCAGGTATCCATCAAGCCCGTACTGGTGCAGAACGAAATCCATCCCTATTACCAGGAGAATGACGTGATCCCGTACATGCACGGGCAGGGAATCGTGGTCGAGGCATGGTATCCGTTCGGAGGAAGGGGGCACACGTCCGAGATGTTCGCAGACGAGACTATCAGCCGGATTGCACGGGCACATGGCAAATCATCGGCACAGGTTATCCTGCGCTGGGACTTGCAGAAAGGTGTCGTGGTCATTCCCGGTTCGAGCGATCCCGACCATATCCGGGAGAATATCTCCGTCTTCGACTTCGAGCTGACGGACGAGGAGATGGCGGCTATCAATGCGCTTGACCGGGGTGAGAAGCATGACTGGTATTAACCCGACTTATATTTTCAGAAAGCAAAACCTTATTATATAACCGTAATAATATTCAATAACCATGTTAGTTCAGACAAAAGCAAAAGTAGGCGTATTTTCTATCGCCCTGGGAGCATATCTACCGCAGTTTCCATCATTAGTACCGGAGTTTGAATCACAGTACGAATCTTTCAAAAAAATGTTTCCCGATACGGTGGAAATCATCGACGGGGGAATGGTCACGACCAAAGAGCAGTCGCAGGCAGCGGGAGACAAGTTCCGCTGCGCAGACGTGGATATCGTAATGATGCAACTTCTTACCTACGCTACGTCTTACAACATGCTTCCCGCCGTGAAAGACCTTGATGTGCCTGTCATACTGGTGAACATACAGAAATTGAAGGCACTGGATTATGACCACACCGACATAGCCTCATGGCTGGGAGAAGGCTATGCCTGTGGCGCTGTAGGCGAGATGGTAGCCGATCTTGAGCGTTATGGCAAACGCCACGCCGTGATTACCGGTGTCGTTGAAGGCGGTGACCCGGAAGTCCAAAAGCAGATTGACGAGTGGTGTCGGGCTGCACAAGTACGTCGTCGTTTCCGCGATACCAATATCTCCCAAATCGGACGTCCCTATCCCGGTATGATGGACTTGTATATCGACGAGTCGAACCTGTACCGTCGGATGCACCTTTACACCAAACAGTTCGACTGGGAAAAGATGTGGGCCATAGCCGACCATATCACCGATGAACCGGCTATTCGGGCCAAGGCGCAAGAAATACTCGACACCTTTGACATCGAAGGCGGAGGAAGCATCGGCGAGGTATGGGAAATGGCAAAGTATGTGGTTGCTTTCGAGAGGTGGGTCAAGGATGAAAACCTCGGTCTGATAGCCTCCCATTATGACGGCTACGCCCAAGGTAAAGCCGGTGTACTCGACAGTATGCTCATTCCTGCGTTCTCCATGCTCATCAAGCAGGGAACGGCCTGCGCCGTGGAAGGCGACATGAAAGTGGCGATGGCAATGAGTATCATGAAGACCATTTCAGGGACGGGACAGCTTGCGGAAATGTATTCCATAGACTTCAACGATGACATAGCCATCATCGGACACAGCGGTTCGGGAGATGCCGCCATCTCCGCCCGGAAACCTACCATGAAAATCGTGAAGGTCTTTCATGGCAAAACAGGCGGAGGCTATTTGACGCAATTCTATCCCCATACAGGGCCTGTCACCTACCTCGCCATTACTCAGGACGGTGACGGACACTTCAAATTTGTCGTTGCCGAGGGAGTGAATGAAGAAGGAAAGATCCTGTCGTTCGGCGATACGAACATGCGGACACGTTTCGCCTGCGGAGCCCGCGAGTTCGTGAACCGCTGGAGTGAATGCGGCCCGACACACCATTTTGCGGCTGCGACAGGAAAACATATCGACACTATCCTGAAAGTGGCAAAAATATTCAATGTTCCCGTTGATGTTGTCACACGGTAAAACAGTAATAGTAAACAAATAAGATGCAAGATGAATACACAAGTGAATTTCAATTTTTACAATCCTACCCGTATCCTCTTTGGAGCGGGAAAGTTGAACGATTTGCACAAGCAGGCCATGCCGGGCAAGAAAGCCCTTCTGTTAATCTCCAACGGCAAATCCACCCGCACGAACGGCTCGCTCGACCGCACTGTGGAACAACTCCGAATGGCCGACGTGGAACATGTCCTTTTCGATAAGATTATGGAGAATCCTTACAAGAGTGTCGTTATGGAAGGTGCAGCCTTCGCCCGTGAAACGGGGTGCGATTTTATCGTGGCTTTGGGTGGCGGAGCCGTCCTGGACGCATCGGTGGCAATCGCTGCAATGGCAACCAACCCGGGCGATCTGTGGGATTATGTGTGTGGCGGAACGGGAAAGGGACTTCCTCTCCAATCACCCGGGCTTCCGATCGTCACCATAACGACCACATCCGGAACTGCCTCGGAAATCAACTGCTGGGGTGTCATCTCCAATGCTGAGACGAACGAGAAAATCGGATTCGGCGACGAGTCACTCGTACCGGTCTTAGCCGTTGTTGATCCGGAACTGATGCGGACGGTACCGCCCCGCTATACGGCGTTTCAAGGTTTCGATGCCTTGTTCCACAATACAGAGGTCATGACAAGCAATGGTGTCAACCTGTTGAGCGAAACACTTGCGCTTTCGGCCATCGAGCACATTGCCCGTTATCTGCCGATAGCTGTCAGGGACGGCAATAACCTTGAAGCTCGCGAACATGTGGCATACGGCAGCACGATAGCCGGTATCACGATGCAGCTTACCAGCACGACGGCAGAACACTCGATGGAACACTCCATGAGTGCCTATCATCACAACCTGCCGCATGGAGCCGGGCTTATCATCATATCCAAGGCTTTCTACGAGTTCTTTATCGAACGGCACGCCTGCGACGGGCAATTTATCAAGATGGCCCGTGCGATGGGCATGGCGGATGCCGACAAGCCGGAAGACTTCATCACGGCGCTTGTCCGTTTGCAGGAAGCCTGCGGTGTGGCCGACCTGAAAATGTCCGATTACGGCTTCCTCCCCGATGAAGCGATGACCCTCGCCAAAGGAGCACGTTCCATGCAGGGAGGGCTGTTCCTTGCCAACCCCTGTGAAATGACCGACGAGGACTGTGCCGCCATTTTCAACAAATCCTACCGCTGATTATGGAAACAAGACAGGTGACTTTTTCCGACGAGACCCGGATATGCGCAATCGGCCAGGGAACGTGGAACATGGGACGCAACCCATCGAAGCGGAAAGAAGAGACCGCCGCGCTGCGTGCCGGTATCGAGATGGGAATGACTATGGTGGACACGGCGGAGATGTACGACAACGAGCGGTTCATCGGCCGGGTAATCGACGGGGTACGCGACAAGGTGTTTCTCGTAAGCAAGGTACATCCCTCCAATGCGGATTACCGGGGGACGATCCGTGCCTGCGAGGAGAGTCTGCGCCGACTGAATACCGATTACCTCGACCTCTACCTGTTGCACTGGAAAAGCCGTTACCCGTTCTCTGAAACCATCGAGGCGATGACCGAGCTGCAACGTGGTGGCAAGATCCGCATGTGGGGCGTGAGCAACGTCGACGTGCCGGATATGGAGGAAATAGAAAACATATCGCAGGGTTTTGCCTGCGATGCCGACCAGGTGCTGTACAACCTGCAGGAACGAGGAGTGGAATATGACCTGATCCCGTGGGCACGGCGATACGAGATGCCGGTGATAGCCTACTCACCTATCGGGGAGGGGAAACTGAAAGACAGCCCGGTATTGAAGAAAGTCGCTGAAAAGCATGGGGCCACCCCCGTGCAGATCGCTCTGGCATGGACGGTTCGTCTGCCGGGAATCATCGCCATACCCAAGGCCGGAACGGTGGAGCATGTGCGGGAGAATTTCGGGGCCTTGTCCGTCGCCCTCGATGCGGACGACCTGAAAACGCTGGACGCGGCCTTCCCGCCGCCGACACGCAAGATTCCGCTTGCCGGATGGTAGCAAGCTGCCGATTTTATTTTTTAACAAGCAAAAACTATATAGTATGAACTGGAGAAAAACAACGATGACAATGCTGTTTGCGGCAGGTATGACCGCCATGAGCATCGCGAGCAACAACGAAAACAATAACCCGATAAATGATAAGAATATGGAAAATCTGAATCTGACAGCCGAATGGGACAAGACGTTCCCGAAAAGTGATAAAGTAGAACACAGTAAAGTGACTTTCATGAACCGCTACGGCATCACGCTGGCCGCCGACCTGTATATACCCAAAGATGCGGAAGGGAAACTGCCCGCCATCGCCGTATGCGGCCCGTTCGGGGCAGTGAAAGAGCAGGCTGCCGGGCTTTATGCCCAGACGATGGCCGAACGGGGTTTCCTCACCCTCGCTTTCGACCCTTCCTATACCGGAGAAAGTGGCGGCGAACCCCGCTATGTGGTATCTCCGGACATCAATACCGAGGATTTCTCCGCGGCCGTTGACTTTCTCGCGACGAATGATAAGGTCGATTCCGAACGGATCGGCGTCATCGGTATCTGCGGCTGGGGCGGACTGGCCATCAACGCGGCAGCGGCCGACCCGCGCATCAAGGCGACCGTCGCCTCCACGATGTACGATATGAGCCGGGTGAATGCCAACGGCTATTTCGATGCCAACGACAGTGCCGAAGCCCGTAACGCGCTCCGTAAAACATTGGCCGCGCAACGCACAGAGGATTTCCGTAACGGAACTCCGAAACCGGGCGGCGGTGTCCCCGATGAATTGCCAGCCGACGCACCGCAGTTCATGAAAGATTACTACGCCTACTACAAGACGCCGCGCGGTTATCATCCCCGTTCGCTCAACTCCAACCAGGGCCGGAACGCGACGGAAGCTATCCCGTTCATCAATTTCCCGCTGATGAGCCGTGCGGGCGAAATCGAAAACGCCGTGCTTGTCATTCATGGTGAAAAGGCACACTCCCGTTATTTCAGCGAGGATGCGTTCAAGAAACTAAGGGGAGACAACAAGGAGCTGATGATTATTCCCGGAGCGGTGCATACCGACCTCTATGACAATCTGGATGTCATCCCGTTCGACAGGATGGAGGGCTTCTTCCGTACTAACCTGAAGTGAGACGTCCCATGAGAAAAACAAGAATCACTCTTGCCATCCTGTTCCTGCTTTGTATCACGCTGTTGTTTCTCGATTTCACGGGAACAACGCATACATGGCTGGGCTGGATGGCAAAGATTCAGTTCCTGCCGGCAGTGCTCGCTCTGAACGTGGGAATAATCGTGCTGCTCGTGCTGTTGACGTTCGTCTTCGGGCGGGTGTACTGCTCGGTGATATGTCCGCTGGGCATATTTCAGGATGTCGTGTCGTGGTTAAGTGCACGGCGCAAGAAAAAGAAATACCGCTTTTCTTATTCGCCCGCCCTGTCATGGCTGCGTTACGGCGTGTTGGGTGTGTTCGTTCTTTCCCTTATTTCCGGGTTGAGTTCGGTGGTGGCCCTGTTGGCCCCGTACAGTGCTTACGGACGGATAGCGGGCAACCTTTCCAGCCCGTGTACCTGTGGGGCAACAACCTGCTGGCTTATGTTGCCGAGCGTGCCGACAGTTATGCTTTCTACGAGACGGAGGTCTGGCTGAAAAGCCTGCCGACCTTCATTATCGCTGTCATAACTCTTGTCGCGGTCTGTATCCTTGCATGGCGTAACGGCCGGACATACTGCAACGCGGTTTGCCCGGTGGGAACAGTGCTCGGCTTCCTGTCACGCTACTCGCTGCTGCGCCCCGTCATCGACACGGAGAGATGTAACGGCTGCGGGCTTTGTGCCCGCAGATGCAAGGCTGCCTGTATCGATCCGAAGGCACACCGGATTGATTACAGCCGTTGCGTGACCTGCATGGACTGTCTTGACACGTGCAAACGTCACGCGATCAGTTATGAACTTCGACGCGGGAAGGCGGCAGAACCGGAAGATACCCCGGAACCGGGTGTAAAGGGCGTAAGTCCCGAACAGATCGACCAAGCCAGACGCGCCTTTCTCTCCGCAACGGCATTGGTGACGGCAACTTCCACCGTCAGGGCGCAGGAAAAGAAAGTGGACGGTGGCCTGGCGGTTATCGAGGACAAACAGGCGCCTCGCCGTTCTACACGGATCGTTCCCCCGGGAGCGTTGAGCATCCGGAACTTCGAGAGGCATTGTACCGCCTGTCAGCTTTGCGTGTCGGTCTGTCCGAGCGGGGTGTTGCGTCCTTCATCGTCCTTATCGCATCTGATGCAGCCTGAAATGAGTTATGAACGCGGCTATTGCCGGCCTGAATGTACCAAGTGTGCCGAGGTCTGTCCGGCCGGGGCTATCCGCCCGATTACGCGTGCGGAGAAATCTTCCGTGCTGATAGGTCATGCCGTCTGGTTCAGGAAGAACTGCATCCCGCTGACAGACGGGAGGGAATGCGACAACTGTGCCCGCCATTGTCCGACGAAGGCCATCGAAATGGTTCTTGTGGACGCGGCCGGCTCCGGTTCTTTGAAAACACCGGTAATCAATACGGAGAAATGTATCGGCTGCGGGGCGTGCGAAAATCTTTGTCCCGCACGTCCGTTCAGCGCCATTTATATTGAAGGGCACAAGGCTCATCGAATTGTCTAACTATAAATGAAGATATATGATGAATGAAGATAGAATATCCCGCCGCGACTTTCTGAAAATAGCCGGTATTGCCACGGCCGCCGCCACGCTCCACGGCTGTAAACCGGATGGGGCGGACGGCCGGGACGATGTGCCGGTGGGAAAAATGACCTGCCGGACCTTTCCCGAATACGGGGACAGGGTTTCCTTGCTGGGTTATGGTATGATGCGGCTGCCGTTGCAGGAAAGGCGGGATGAGCAGGAGCAGCTTATCGACCAGGATGCCGTAAACGAACTGGTGGATTACGCCATTGCTCACGGCGTGAACTATTTCGACACCTCGCCGGTATATGTTCAGGGGTGGTCGGAGAAATCGACCGGCATCGCCTTGAAACGCCACCCCAGGGAGAAGCTGTTCATTGCCACCAAGCTGTCCAATTTTTCCGATTACAGCCGGGAAAATTCGCTTGCCATGTACCGGCAATCGTTTGAGGACCTGCAGGTGGATTATATAGACTACTACCTGCTGCATTCTGTCGGGAGCAGTATCGGGGATTTCCGGAGACGCTACGTGGATAACGGTATGCTGGACTTTTTGCTGGAAGAACGGAAATCCGGCCGTATCCGGCGGTTAGGATGGTCGTTTCACGGGCGTGCCGACGTGTTCGATGAGATACTTGCCATGCACGAGAACGTGCATTGGGATTTCGTACAGATACAGCTCAACTACAGCGACTGGCGTTACCCCACCGAAAGTTTCGGCACTCCCAACGTGAAGGCGGAATATCTCTATGGCGAGCTGGAGAAACGGAATATCCCGGTAACGATCATGGAGCCGCTGCTCGGAGGCCGTCTCTCCAACGTGCCGCAGCAGATAACCGTCCGCCTCAAGCAGCAACGTCCCGAAAACAGTGTGGCATCATGGGTCTTCCGTTTCGCCGGAACCCCGAAGGGCGTGCTGACGGTGCTTAGCGGCATGACCTTCATGGAACATTTGCAGGACAATCTGCGTACCTTTTCACCTCTTGAACCGCTGACACGGCAGGACATGGATTTTCTCGACGAGACGGCGCGGCTGATGCGGGAGTATCCTACAATCCCCTGTAACGACTGCAAATATTGTATGCCGTGCCCTTACGGGCTGGATATTCCCGCCATCCTTATCCATTACAACAAATGCGTGAACGAGGATAAGATCATGGAAAGCCGGATGGACGAGAATTACAAGCGGGCCCGCCGTGAGTTCCTTATCGGTTACGACCGAAGCGTGCCCAAGCTCCGTCAGGCCAGTCATTGTATCGGATGTAGGGAATGTGTGAGCCATTGCCCGCAATCCATCGACATCCCAAAGGAACTGCACCGTATCGACGCTTATGTGGAAAAACTCAAACAGGAAACGCTATGATGGATGATTTGGTGGAGCTGCTGCACCGGGACAATCATACGCTGGTGGTGGCGAACGGCGAGATCTGTACCTTTCACGGTCGCGGTATATCCGACCTGTACGGGCTGCTTCGTGAAGACCCCGGCTTCCTGCAAGGCGCGTCCGTTGCCGACAAGGTGGTGGGCAAAGGGGCCGCGGCTTTGATGATCCTCGGCGGGGTGGGCGAACTTCATGCCGACCTTATCAGCGAACCGGCTTTGGCATTGCTGACAACGGCCCGGGTACGTGTCCTCTATGAAAAGAAAGTTCCACAGATACGGAACCGTGCACGGACGGGGTGTTGCCCGGTGGAGAAACTCTGCCGGGATGCGGCGACGGCGGAGGAGTGTCTGCCGTTGATAGAAGAATTTATGAACTTGATAAAATAGATGAAAACAATCGTAACAATGAAGAAACTCAAAGGATATTTGCTGGCGGGAGCTGTTTTGTCAACGGCGTTCCGGGTACAGGCACAGGTGGTCGACACGGCTTCCATAGACAGAACCTACTCCATCAGTGAGGTGGTGGTGACGGGAACACGCAATGAAACAGACATTCGGCACCTCTCGCAGACCGTTTCGGTGGTGGACCGCGACAAACTCGAACAGGCGATGCAGCCCTCGCTGCTGCCCGTGCTGACGGAGCAGGTGCCGGGGTTGTTCGTCACCTCGCGCGGCGTGATGGGCTACGGCGTGTCGAACGGCGCGGCGGGCGGTATCTCGCTACGCGGACTCAGCGGCGGCAATGCCCGGCTGATGGTGCTCATTGACGGGCATCCGCAGTATGCCGGTATCTTCGGGCATCCGATAGCCGATGCCTACCAGACTTTGCTGGCCGACCGCGTGGAAGTGCTGCGAGGCCCGGCATCCGTGCTCTACGGTTCCAACGCGATGGGCGGCGTCGTCAACATCGTCACCCGCAAGATGCGGGAAGACGGCGTGCGGACGGACCTGCACCTGGGCTACGGCTCTTATAACACGCTGGAGACGGAACTGACCAACCGTATCCGCAAGGGGCGGTTCTCGTCCGTCATCAGCGGCTCGTACAACCGCACGGACGGGCATCGTGCCGATATGAACTTCGAGCAGTACGGCGGCTATGCCAAGTTGGGATATGAACTGACCGACAACTGGAACGTGCACGGCGACGTGAACGTGACCCATTTCAACGCTTCCTATCCCGGTCCCGTGTCGGCTCCGCTCTTGGACGGCGACCAGCGCGTCACGCGGGGCATGACCTCGTTTGCCTTGGAGAATAATTACGATAAGACCTCCGGCGCGTTGAGTTTCTTCTACAACTGGGGCGACCACTGGATCAACGACGGCTATACGCCCTCTGCCGGTGAAACTCCGCAAGACGACCGTTTCAACTCCTTCGATGACATGATGGGACTTTCATTGTATCAGAGCACGCGCTTTTTCAAGGGCAACCGCGTCACCTTCGGCTTCGACTGGTTCCGCTACGGGGGACATGCGTGGAGCGAGTATGTGAGCGGGGAGAATGCCGGGACGAGCAGCGACATCGTGGACAGACACGAGGACGAGGTGGCCGGTTACATGGATTTCCGTCAGGACTTCGGACAGTGGCTCACGCTGAATGCCGGGCTGCGCATCGACCACCACTCCCGCGTCAGTACCGAGTGGGTGCCGCAGACCGGCCTCGCGTTCCACCTGCCGCACGCCATCGAGCTGAAAGCCTCTGCTTCGAAGGGCTTCCGCTACCCGATACTCCGCGAGATGTACATGTTCCCGCCGCAGAATCCCGACCTGCAGCCCGAATCGATGTGGAACTACGAACTGGCTTTCTCGCAGCAGTTGTTCGGCGGCCGCCTGCAATACGGCATCAATCTCTTCTACATCGACGGTAAGAACTTGATACAGACTTTGCCCAATCCCGGCGGGAGCGGTATGCTGAACCAGAACTCCGGAAAAATAGATAATACGGGCGTGGAGTTGCAGGCAGCCTATCGCATAAACTCTGCTTGGTCGGTGGATGCTAATTACAGCTTCCTGCACATGGAAAATCCGGTCATCGCCGCGCCCGAACACAAGTTCTATGCCGGGGCGAACTTCTCGAAAGGCCGCTGGAATGTTTCGACAGGTCTGCAGTACATTGCAGGACTTTATACCTCCGTCGGCGAAACGGAGACGACGGAAGATTTCGTGCTGTGGAACCTGCGGGCCTCTTTCCGCGCGACGGAATGGTTCGACATCTGGGCCCGCGGCGAGAACCTGCTGGCGCAGCGTTACGAAATCATGGCGGGTTATCCCATGCCGAAGGCCACGGTGATGGCCGGTTTGAATATTCACTTCTAAACTGAAATAATTTATGCAGACAACAGTAAAACTTTATGCTTATGGTTACTCGGAAGCCAAGACTTACCTCGCGGCATTTTTATTCGTTCTGGGGAATATAGCCCTGCCCCAACTTTTTCATCTCATTCCGCAAGGGGGAGTGACTTGGCTTCCTATTTATTTCTTCACCCTCGTCGGGGCTTACAAGTACGGCTGGAAAGTGGGCCTGCTTACCGCTTTGCTTTCCCCTCTGGTCAATTCGTGGCTGTTCGGTATGCCGCCGGTGGCTTCGCTCCCGGCCATCCTGCTCAAATCGGGGCTGCTGGCTCTGGCGGCGGGGTTTACGGCACACCGGTACCAAAAGGTTTCCGTGCTGCTCCTGCTGGCAGTCGTGTTGTCCTACCAAGCAGTCGGCACGCTGGGGGAATGGGTGATGAAAGGCAGTTTCTATCACGCCGTACAGGATTTCCGCATCGGCATACCGGGTATGCTGTTGCAGGTGTTCGGGGGATATTTGTTTATTAACCGCTTAATACGAAAATAGCCATGTTCGGAATAGGTACGCAAGAGATACTGTTTATCGTGCTGATCGTGCTGCTGTTCTTCGGCGGCAAGAAGATACCCGAACTGATGAAAGGTTTGGGCAAGGGTGTCCGCAGTTTCAAGGACGGGATGAGCGGAGTGGAAAGCGACGTAACGGTAAAGGACAGGGAAGATCCGAAACAGTAACCGGACGGAATCATGACAGCGCAGGGAACAAACATGTCTTTCTGGGAGCACCTGGACGTGCTGCGTGCTTCGCTGATACGGATTGTGGCAGTGACCGTGTTGTGCGGCATTGCCGCTTTCCTGTTCAAGGAAGAGGTCTTCACGGCCGTCCTCGCGCCCAAAGACGAGGGTTTCGTCACTTACCGGATATTGGAGCGGCTTGCCGGATATGCGGCGGGGACGGGTACGCCCGCATTCTCGGTACGGTTGATAAATACCGGCCTGGCAGAGCAGTTCGTCATCCACATGAAGGTTTCCGTCTATATAGGGGTGCTGCTGGCTTCCCCGTACATCCTGTACCTGCTGTTCCGCTTCATCTCTCCGGCATTGTACGCCAACGAGCGGAAATACGCTTCACGGATAGTCGGTTGGGGATATGTCATGTTCCTGTCGGGGGTGTCGGTTTGCTATTTCCTGATATTTCCCCTGACCTTCCGTTTTTTAGGAACTTATCAGGTAAGCGACGAGGTAGAGAACATGATTTCGCTCCAGTCCTACATCGGGACTCTGGGCGGCATGACGATGATGCTCGGTATCGTGTTCGAGATACCCGTGGTGTGCTGGCTGCTTGCCCGGTTGGGAATCCTTTCGGTCGGTTTCATGCAGCGTTACCGCCGACATGCGGTTGTGGTTATTCTGGTGATTGCCGCCATCATCACGCCCACGTCCGATATATTTACGTTATTGCTGGTAGCCCTGCCCATGTGGCTACTTTACGAAGCAAGCATCTTGGTCGTAAAACGAATACACGTGAAAACCGACGGTAAATGAAAACCCGCAGTAATGGATAACATCCCTTTGGGGAAGAAAAGTGCTTTGTAGCGATGTTAAGATTACGGCTACAAACGATGCGGCAGCCTCCGAACCGGAACCCGCCGCATAAGTGTTTTACATCTCTATCTCGTCCTCGATGGAACCCTGGTCCTCCCACCCGCTGATGTCAGTTCCCTCGACGGATATTCCGTCCTTGGTTATGCAGAGCATCACGGTGAGCGTCTTTCCGCTGTCAAGAGCCGTCAAAGGTTTTCCCTCGGATGTCGTCTCCGGGAGCGTGAACTCCCGGCTCTGTCCGTCGAGTACGACCGAGAGCTTCACGCCCTGTATCTTCTGGGGTACCACAAGCCATGCGGCTTCCGTGCCGGTCCGGGTCTCGTAATCCGCAGGCGCTGCCGCGGAATTGTTCGTGACGGCTCCCCGGAGCATATCCACCGTGCAGACCGTACACGCGTTCAGCGTCGTCCGAATCCCGTTCAGCCGTTCCTCGGTATAGGAGCCGTCGGAGGTGTATTGCACCACGAGCTTGTGCATGGCATGGCGGAACGGCATCGTAACCTTTGCGGCGCCCCTTGTTGCCGACACCGCAGGCGCCAGCAGCAGGTCGTCATCGAGGGCTTTCGTGACATCGAAAGAGAAGGTCGTGCCCCGTCGGCTGCATAGTGGGGATAGCAGCCCGCGAACGCCACCTCGTCGCCCGTTACCTCAAGCTCCTGCCAGTAAAGGGTCGTGGAACCCACGGTATAGGTTTTCTGCACGCTCTTCGAACCGTCCGAGAGGGTCAGCGTGAAGACATCTCCCGCCTGAAAATTCCCGGCTCCCGTTCCGTCGAGCTGCGGGGAGCACGTCAGGGCCTCGATACCCGTCCGGAGTTCGATACGCCCGTTGTCGTAATTCGTGTCGTCGTCCTTACCGCAGGCGGTCAGCATCGCGGCGGCCAACAACACCCACATCGTTCTTTTCTGAAAGTCTTTCATAAAATCCATATAATATATCATTATTATTCCTGTATCTGTACGTCGGGGAAGGCTTCCCTCCATGTGTCGCGGGCCAAATCCACAGGCACCAGAGCCGTTATCATCATCCCCTTGGATATCCACACTCCTTCATCGGTGTACTCGACCTGTACCCTGTAGCAGCGGTGGCGCTGGAAATCGTTCTTCCCGCCCACTACTTCGAACTCGTCGTAGTCGTTGTTGTTGACGAAATACACCGCCGAGACGTAACCGTTCTGGTCGAACTCCGCACCCCATATCGTCATGATGTGTTGCGTGGGGGAATGCGTCACCGAGAAGCTCAATGCCTTGTCGTTCGCCAGAACATCCTTGACGATGCGGTTGAACTCCTCCTTGTAGGGTGCTCTCGTCTCGGTGGCTATCTCCGCATCCTTGGCAAAAACCTTGTCGAAGAAGCCGTTTTTGTCGATATACTCCTCCTTGCGGGGCACGTGTATGGCGACACCCCCGCGTATGAACCAGTTGATAGCATAGCGGTCGTTCCCCGCCCTGTTGGTGCATATCTTGCGGAAGAAGTCGAAGATGGGACTGTCGGTCTCGCCTTTCGAGAAGTCGGCCCACCCGTCGAACTCCTCGGAGGGAAGGGGCACTTCGGGTTCGGCCCCGAATGTGTTTCCGTATTTTTCGATGTAAGCATCGACATAGGGTTTGTTGTGATGCAGCCACCAGTGGAGCACGCAGGAGGAGGATGCGGCCCAGCACATGTTCCCGTCCTGACCTCCTTCCAATGCGTTTATCTTCTTGGCGTCGTACCACCCGCATCCGGGTGTCCACTGTATGTACTGTCTGGAGTACCCGTCTATCTTGAACCACTCTCCGTTAGGGAATTTTTCGGGCGTCCCCGGCTGGTACACCTTGACCGAGGAGTCATCGTCCGGATACACGGGCGACGTCACGCCATATACCCACTGCTTGCGCCCTGCCCACTGGGGGGCGGGCGTGTCGGGAGCGGGTTCCGAGGCGGCCTTTATGGTCAGCGAGAGTGTCGTTTGATGTCCGGATTCGAGCGAGGAACTTCCCCCGACGAATGCCGGAGCATCGTAGAAAGCCTGCTTCCCGGAACTTTCGAGACGTACCCACTCCTTTATGTCGGAGAGCTTTCCGGGAGGAACCACGGCGCAGTAACGGCCCTCCGAAAGGCTGTGTGCGGCAATCCACTGTTTCGGGGCGTCGTCAGAAGGCGTCGCCTTGCCGGTGAAGAGGTCGAAGGTTGTCTGCAAGGGTGCCGATACGCTGACTTGCAGGTCGGACGGCAGGGCGCCCTCCGCGGCGGAGACATGTACCATCACACGGTGCATGGCATGCCGGAGCGTCAGCTCTATGCTGCCCGAACCGGGCGACGAGAGGTTCACCGTCCTGTTCACCCACAGGATGTCCGATGCCTCGTATCCCTCCGCGTGCTGGTCGTCGGAGAGGGTATGCGTGTAGGCCATCGTCTCTGCCGGAGCCGCGTCATTTGCGGGATAGTAGGCATTGAGCGTCACCAGCCCCTCGCCCAACTCCTGACGTGTAAGACGCGGCTGCCACGTTCTGTCCCGCAGGGTCAGGACATAATGGCGGGCGGGGTTCTCGCCCACGTAAAGACCTACGCGGTCTCCTTCCTGAAAAGTCCCGCAGCCGTCTTCGCCGATGGATGCCCGCGAGGACGGACCGACGGTCTCGTTGTCCGCGGAAAACGCCTCGCGGTCGAAGCGGAACTCGACCAGATCCTCCCGCGAGGTGTTCGGAAGCAGGTTATCGGTCTGCTGGCAGGCGCCGAGGGCCGCCAGTGCTCCGGGCAGCACTGCTCTGCGGAACAGATAAAAGAGTCGTTTCAATTTTTCCATATAGTTTCGAATAGCGGGGAAACAGCTTTCGGGCAGCCTTTCCCTCTTCTTTGTATGTATTCTTTGGTCCCCGTTTTTGAGGATATACTAATATTGAGGTGCAAAAATAATAAAAAGTTCCGGCTCGGTTCCCGCTGCCGTTGCGGATTTTTCGATGTAACAGACTATATGTTACTTCTTTATGCCCGAATATAGTGAGGAATATGCGGTTCCCGGCGGTAGAGACTGCACCGCGTAGTCCGGTGTTTTTCTGTCATGAACTGGATTGAAAAGTAAATGAAAAGATAACACCGGTCGCTTACGATTTTGTCCACACTGCTGTATGGAAGAAACACAAAAAATGTTATCCCGGTAATGTGTACCATGAGGGGCAAATGAAAATGGATTATCTTTGCGGTCGTGCAGAAAAATAGGAATAAACGCAAAACGACAAATTGATTTTTTATGAAGAAATACTTTTTTATTACGATATTTTATTTGCTATATAGTTTTCAGTTATCTGCTCAAGAAAAACCACTGTTCAGCCCCTTTCAGTTCGGCCTTACATATCCTTTGAGTACGAACGGTACGAAAGCGAATGAATATACCAACGGCGCGTCGGTCAACCTGCTGGTGGGCGTTTCAAGAAACGAGAACAATTTCACGCTGGCCGGATTCAGCAATGTCGTATCCGGTACGGCTAAAGGTGTGCAGTTCGCCGGCATATCCAACCATATCGGCAAGGAGGGCAAGGGATTGGCCTTTGCCGGTATAACGAATATCACCTCGGACTATCGAGGCGTGCAATTTGCAGGGTTGGTGAACAAGGCGGAAGATGTCAAGGGCGTACAATTCGCCGGGTTGTTGAACATCGCGAGGAAAGTGAACGGCGTACAGTTCGCGACCTTAATCAACATCGCCGAGGAGAGCGATTTCCCGATAGGCTTGATAAACCTGATAAAGAATGGCGAGAAAGGAATCGCGGTTACTTACGACGTGCTGGGAAACACGATCGTATCGTTTCGTTCCGGGGGAAAATACACCTACGGAATCCTGGGTGTAGGTTTCAACCACAAGAGCGGGGAGGACGACAAGATGGTAACGGAGGCGGGTTATGGCGCCCATATCCCCGTCTGCAAATGGTTTCAGGTCAATAACGAGATAAAGGCCACGACAATAGGCTCCACTTCCGACAATTCTTCTATCAATGTAGGCTATCTGCTTGCCCCGTCATTCAGGATAAAGACACATTACAACCTTTTCGGCGGTGTCAGCCTGAACTATTTTACATCCAAGTCCGTGGACGCGGAAGCGTTGCTTCCCGACCATGATCTTTGGAAGAAGAAAAGCAATGACCGGTTGCAGCAGATATACATAGGCTATCAGGTCGGAATACAATACATCTTTTAGCCCTTCTCTGGAATCCTTCCGGAACAGTTTGCCCCTGTTATCATTTCGATTTCAGGATGATCATTGATAACAATAGAAAAGAGGCCATCTCAAATCCATTTTGAGATAGCCTCGTCTCATTTTATCAGGTTATCGGCCCGCATTAATAGTTCCTTATCAGCAGCTCGTTGACCGATTTCCGTTTCTCGGCGATGGAGCAGACCGAGCGGAAGATGCTCAGCCGCTGGATATGGAAGCCGTCGTACAGATCATCGAAGAAGGTGTTAAGGGGATTCTTCTCGCGAGGATCGGAGTTGGAAAGCATTCATTTGCTGCCGGCATCCCCTATCTCCCTGCAGAACTCGGCCAGCCGGATCTGGTCGTTGTCGTCGAAATCGTCAGGCATGTAGGAGGTACAGTCACCCGACTCGTTGACCGGCTTGTAGGGAGGGTCGAAGTAGAAGAAGGTCTTCCCGCCCGCGTATTTGCCGGTCTGCCGGTAGTCCCCGTCCAGGATGACGACTCCCTGCAGCAGCTTATGGTTCAGGCGGAGCAGCTCTTCTTCCAGTATTTTCGCACGGTTGCCCGCGCCGAACGTCACGGAGAGCTTGCCGCTGCGGTTTACCGAATAGATACCGTTGTAGCAGGTACGCATGAAGAAGATGAACAGGGCGGCGCGGGTGACGTCGTCCGGGTTCCCCTCGTTGAAGAATGTACGCCTTTCCATGAAATATGCCCTCCTGTCCGCGTGTTCCTCCAGGGCATGGTATTCTCTCTGGATACCGTCCAGCATCCCGATTAACGCCTCATGGGAGTTTTGAATGGTGCGGTACACGTTTATCAGGCTCTCGTTGGAGTCGTTGATCACGCAGCGGATGTGCGGGTAGGCCTGCCTCAGTCAGAAGAACAGCGCGCCGCCGCCCACGAAGGGTTCCACATACGTTTCCATTTCGGAAAAATTACCCGGCAATGACCCGGTCAGGACGGGAAGCAGCCTTCTCTTTCCACCGACCCACGGGAAGCAGGGTTTTCCCGCGGGGCTGTTGTTTTTCTTTTTCTCGGTCATAAAACTAAAATTAAACGGTTATCAAATGGCGGATTGCCCGAAGCAATCCTATTATTATATACGTTATTCCTCGTCCGTCTCCAGCAGGTGCTGCAGCTTCGGATCGTTCTCTATGCGCAGGAGTTCGCGCCGGATGATATCGCCCACCTCTTCCTTGATGCGGTAGTAGTTGCGCTCGATCTCCTCCTGCATATGGTCCTTGCCGTCCCCGCCCGTGAAGTCCGTGATGACGGGTATCGGTTTGTAAGCCTTCGTTTCGGCTTCCACCTTGGCATTGTCCACCACGATACGGGCATGGAAGATCTTCTGCCTGATGGTCTCACCGAAATTGTCCGATACGCTTCCCACGAACATCCCCTGTGAGAGGTTGGATATCT
>ERZ827037.1267-NODE-1267-length-27736-cov-9.697410_pt1 | contig 27736 bp, 22 predicted proteins | sample MGYA00519924_ERZ827037 | MGnify/ENA primary metagenome ERZ827037 (study PRJEB31778, sample SAMEA3449250) | human gut metagenome | biome: human gut; feature: human-associated habitat; material: faeces | place: United Kingdom | collected 2010/2012 ...
GGCAACTAATATATATAATAAATAAAGAATGTATTAAAATACATTATATCTTTTTTCTCTGTAGAGTGCGATCTATCTTCGAAAAGATTCGTTCTTTTGTCGCTTGCCAATAATGGTATAATAATCAAATAACTAATGGTGCAAATGACGAACAAAAAAGGTTTTAGTCGGTGTGGCGAGCTCTACATCGATCGTTTACGTGAAGAAGGCAGATATTCTACAGCGCATGTCTATAAGAATGCTCTTTTTTCTTTCAGTGTGTTTTGTGGTACGTGTAATGTGTCGTTCAGGCAAATCACCCGTGAGAGCCTGCGACTTTACGGGCAGTATCTTTACGAGAATGGGTTGAAGCTTAATACGATTTCTACGTATATGCGTATGCTTCGTAGCATTTACAATCGTGGGGTGGAAGCGGGTAATGCCCCTTTTGTGCCGCGATTGTTTCATGAGGCTTATACGGGAATCGATGTTTGTCAGAAGAGGGCTTTGACTGCTGCTGAACTGCATAGGCTTTTGTTTGACGATCCCCGATCGGAACGTTTGCGCCGCATTCAGGACATTGCTTCCCTGCTGTTCCAACTTTGTGGAATGTCGTTTGCCGATCTGGCACATTTGGAAAAATCGGCTCTTGAAAATAATATACTTCGCTATAATCGTATCAAGACGAAAACGCCGATGAGTGTAGAAGTGTTGGATAGTGCTATGGTGAAGATCGACCGACTTCGGAGCGTTCGGAAGTCTCAACCCGGTTGTCCGGATTATTTGCTTGATATTCTTTGTGGTGATAAGTCACGGAAGGATGAAAAAGCTTACCGGGAATATCAGTCTGCCCTTCGTCAATTTAACAAAAATCTGAAAGAGCTGGCGAAGGCGTTACATCTGAAATCTCCGGTCACTTCTTACACGCTACGCCATTCGTGGGCTACTATTGCCAAGTATCGGGGAGTATCCATTGAGATGATTAGTGAGGCGTTGGGACACAAATCCATAAAAACTACACAAACTTATTTGAAAAGCTTTGGACTGGAAGAACGGACAGAAGTGAATAAAGGAAATTTATCTTACATTAAAAATTACTGCGTGAAAGGATAATTAAAGGTAATAGGTTGTAAATCAGTGGTAAATAGTGTCCGTTACTTCTTAGGTAACGGATAACAGACATTGGGTACATACTCTATGATGAAAATGAGAAGAATGCAAGCGTAAGGAGGAATAATCACGAATTTGCTTGATATTCAATAAGAAAAATTTGGATTTAGACAACAAAGATATAGAGCATGAAAATAAAACCATTTTCATGTTCAAAGGCTTTTCCTATGCTAAAAATCACATAAAACGAAAAAAAATATAAGATTGCTTGTTTACTATCTATGTTTTTGGCTATCTTTGCAACAAATTTTAAATCCGTTACCTAAGAAGTAACGGATGCATATGGGGTAAAAAAACATGATTTTAACAAACCGAAAATCAGTAAATGCTGGGCCTAGCAATGGGACAGGGGAAGGCGTAGCACACTCTAAACGCTGGTATGTAGCTTTGGTTCGTATGCATCACGAGAAGAAAGTTGCCGAGCGTTTGGACAAAATGGGGATTGAAAATTTTGTTCCTGTCCAACAGGAAATTCATCAATGGAGTGATCGGCGTAAAAAAGTAGAAGCTGTTCTTCTTCCAATGATGGTGTTTGTCCATGCCGATCCGAAGGAACGTATGGAGGTTCTCAGTTTTTCTACAGTTAGTCGCTATATGGTGATGCGAGGTGAGAGCACACCGGCAGTGATTCCCGATGAGCAGATGGCTCGTTTCCGTTTCATGCTTGATTATTCAGAAGAAGCTGTTTGTATGAACAGCTCTCCTTTGGCACGTGGTGAAAAAGTACGTGTCATCAAGGGACCTCTGACCGGATTGGTCGGTGAACTAGTCAATGTGGATGGTAAGACTAAGATTGCCGTTCGACTGAATCTGTTAGGTTGTGCCTGCGTAGATATGCCTATAGGGTATGTGGAATCGATAAGTCATTGAGAATACAAATGGAAAAAACATTAAGGGGTATAGCTCAATATGTTCGTAAGAACTATTTGAGTTATTGGATTATTTTGGGTATTGACACTGTAATATCAGTGTTATGTTCATTGGTCGCCTATGCCGTCATTCATTATATGGCACATGTTCCAATGAGCGATTGGACACTTTGGCAATTTGTAGGTATTTCTTTGGTGGCAAGTATTGCAGGATCTTTGTTGTTTCACACCTATCGTAATACCATCCGCTTTTCCCAAGCACGTGAACTTTGGCGTGTCATGTGTGCTGTATTGTTTAAGGTTATATGTCTGCTGGTTGTTTCCTTTTTGATTATCTCGGAAACGCAACTGCTTGATAAATATAAAGTTTCTTATCTTCTGTTTGATGGTCTGCTGACATTGGTTGCACTGACTGTTTTCCGTGTGTCGCTTATCATTGTTTATGACCTCCTGCTGGATTGGGTAAATAAGAAGAATACCCGCATCCTCATTTATGGTATTGACGAAGAGAGTGTAGCATTGAAATTACGTCTCAGGGACAGTGCGCATTACAAGGTCGCAGGCTTTTATGTTTATGGCAAGAGTAACAGTCGCCGCCGCTTGGCTGATCTTCCTATTTATTACTTTGAGAATGAGTCTGATGTTGACTATATAATACGCAAGCGTGGTATTAAGGGTATTTTGTTTGCCCGTTATGAGGATACCCGCCTGGAGGAAAACCGCCTTTTGGAATATTGCAAAAGCAATAAGCTTAAGACTCTGATTGCCCCTACTATCAGCGAGGCGGATTCTGATGGAAACTTTCATCAGTGGGTACGTCCTATAAAGATAGAGGATTTGCTAGGCCGTGCTGAAATCAATATCAATCTTCGTCAGGTTGCGGCTGAGTTCAGAGGAAAAGTTGTCCTGGTTACCGGTGCCGCAGGTAGTATTGGTAGTGAACTTTGCCGTCAATTGGTGCAGATGGGTATTCAGAAACTGATCATGTTTGACTCTGCAGAGACCCCCTTGCATAATGTTCGTTTGGAATTTGAGAAGAACTATCCTGCTATAGACTTTATTCCTGTGATTGGTGATGTGCGTGTGAAGGAACGTGTACGCATGGTATTTGAGCTTTATCATCCTCAAGTCGTGTTTCATGCCGCTGCCTACAAACACGTACCCTTGATGGAAGAAAACCCTTGTGAGGCAGTCCTTGTGAATGTGACCGGTTCCCGCCAGGTAGCTGATATGGCTGTGGAATATGGTGCGGAGAAAATGATCATGGTTTCTACGGATAAAGCCGTGAATCCCACCAATGTGATGGGCTGTTCCAAACGTTTGGCAGAAATCTATGTACAGAGTCTGGGATGTGCTATTCGTGAGGGAAAAGTGAAAGGTCATACCAAATTCATTACGACCCGTTTCGGTAATGTGTTAGGTAGTAACGGTTCTGTCATTCCTCGTTTTAAAGAACAGATAGAAAACGGTGGCCCTGTCACAGTTACTCATCCTGATATTATCCGTTTCTTCATGACTATTCCTGAGGCTTGCCGTCTGGTAATGGAAGCTGCCACGATGGGAGAGGGCAACGAGATCTTTGTCTTTGAAATGGGGAAGGCTGTGAAGATCGTGGACTTGGCTACCCGTATGATTGAATTGGCAGGCTATCGTCCGGGGGAAGATATAAAGATAGAATTTACAGGATTACGCCCAGGTGAAAAACTTTATGAAGAGGTGTTGAGCGATAAGGAAAATACGATCCCGACAGAGAATAAGAAAATCATGATAGCTAAGGTACGTCGGTATGAATATGCTGATATTCTTGATACTTATGCAGAGTTTGAGAAATTGTCACGTGCTGTAAGGATTATGGATACCGTACGGTTGATGAAGAAAGTCGTGCCGGAATTTAAGTCAAAGAATTCTCCACGATTCGAGGTGCTGGATAAAGAAAAATAAACTAGAATATATTATGAATAAATCATTTTACATGTATATGAGTATGCAGGGTATGGGACGCAATGTGATTACCTGTCTGATTGCGATATTTCTGCTCGCGTCTTGCCAGTCATACAAAAAGGTGCCTTATTTACAAGATGTGGAAGTTGTGGAGCAGACCGTCCAACAGGAAAATCTGTATGATGCCAAGATAATGCCTAAGGACCTGCTTACTATTGTGGTTTCATGTACCAGTCCGGAGCTGGCGGTTCCTTTTAATCTGACGGTAGCTAGTCCTGCTAGTGTGGCTACTGGAAATTCGCAGTTGACTGTCCAGCCGGTTTTACAACCTTATCTGGTGGATAATGAAGGAAAGATTAATTTTCCTGTTTTAGGTGAGTTAAAAGTAGGAGGACTAACAAAGAGAGAGGCTGAACAGCTGATAATAGACAAATTGAAACCTTATATCAAGGAAACACCGATCGTGACAGTTCGTATGGTAAACTATAAAATATCTGTATTGGGGGAAGTCACTCGTCCTGGTACATTTACGATCAGCAATGAAAAAGTGAATCTGTTGGAAGCTCTTGCCATGGCAGGTGATATGACTGTCTGGGGAGTTCGTGATAATGTTAAACTGATTCGTGAGGGTGCTGATGGTAAACAGGAGATCGTGACGTTAGATTTAAACAAAGCAGAGACCATTCTTTCCCCTTATTATTGGTTGCAGCAGAATGATATTGTTTATGTGACTCCTAATAAAGCAAAAGCCCGAAACTCCGATATCGGTAACAGTACCAGCTTGTGGTTCTCCGCTACTTCTATTCTGGTATCACTGGCAAGTTTATTAGTAACAATCTTCAAATAGTAGTATCATATGGTTGAGGAAAAAAGAGAAAAATGGGGTGAGGAATCAGAAGAGCAGGTGAATATCCAAGAAATTCTTTTTCGTTATCTGATTCATTGGCCTTGGTTTGTAGTATCGGTAGTTATTTGTATCGCCTGTGCATGGGGATACTTGCGACTAGCAACACCAGTGTATAATATTTCTGCTACTGTCTTGATTAAAGATGACAAGAAAGGTGGTGGTGCAAGTATGTCCTCTGAACTAGAAAGAATGGGATTGGATGGGTTTGTCTCTTCGTCAAATAATGTAGATAATGAAATAGAAGTCTTACGTTCTAAGTCATTGGCAAGAGAGGTAGTCAATCATTTAGGGCTGTTTGTGACTTATAAGGATGAAGATGAGTTTCCCGCTAGGGAACTTTACCGTACCTCGCCTGTAGTGGTGAGCTTGACTCCGCAGGAAGCGGATAAACTTCCATATCCAATGGAAGTGAGTATGACTTTGCAGCCTACAGGTGCGATGGATGTACAGATTACAATGGGGGAAAAGGAATATCGGAAACAATTTGAGAAGCTACCCGCTGTATTTCCAACAGATGAAGGTACAGTTGCCTTCTTTGCAAATAATGATACGCTGTCGTCTGTTCGTCCGGAAAGTGTAACACAAGAACGTCATATTACTGCTTTCATAAATAGCCCTTCTTCTGCAGCGAAAGGATATGCTAATTCTCTGTCAATATCTCCCACATCGAAGATGACTTCTGTTGTGGTTGTATCATTGAAAAATTCAAATATTCGGCGTGGTAAGGATTATATCAATAAGTTGCTTGATATGTATAATGTCAATGCCAATAATGATAAGAATGAGGTAGCCCAAAAAACAGCAGAATTTATTAATGAACGTATTGGTATTATCTCCAAGGAACTTGGTAGTACAGAACAAGACCTGGAGAATTTTAAACGTAGTGCGGGAATTACGGACTTGAGCAGTGAGGCGCAAATAGCCTTAACCGGTAATGCTGAATATGAAAAGAAGCGTGTGGAAAACCAGACTCAAATCAATTTGATAATGGATTTGCAACGTTATATGAAAGGTAATGAATATGAGGTATTGCCAAGTAATATTGGCTTACGGGATGCTGCTTTAGCAAGTGCAATAGACAGATATAATGAAATGTTGGTTGAAAGAAAGCGCTTGCTCCGTACATCAACCGAGAATAATCCGACGATCATAAATTTGGATACTAGTATCCGTGCGATGCGGAGCAATGTACAGGCTACGCTGGATGCTACATTGAAAGGATTGCAGATAACCAAAGAAGATCTTGCCCGTGAGGCGAACCGCTATTCCCAGCGTATTAATGACGCTCCGACCCAGGAACGCCAGTTCGTAAGTATTGCCCGGCAACAGGAAATTAAGGCCGGTCTTTATTTGATGTTACTTCAAAAACGTGAAGAGAACGCTATCACTTTGGCAGCTACAGCCAATAATGCCAAGACTATTGATGAAGCTTTAGCGGATGACAATCCGGTTTCTCCTAAGAGAATGATGATCTATCTTGCCGCCTTGGTATTAGGAGTGGGATTTCCGGTAGGTATCATTTATCTGATTGGCTTGACCAAATTTAAGATTGAGGGCCGTGCTGATGTTGAAAAACTAACTTCTCTTCCTGTTATTGGCGATATCCCGTTAGCGGATGAAAAGTCCGGTTCTATAGCTGTATTTGAGAATCAGAATAACCTGATGAGCGAGACATTCCGTAATATACGTACTAATCTTCAGTTTATGCTTGAAAATGGCAAGAATGTGGTTCTGGTGACATCTACCATCAGTGGTGAAGGTAAGTCTTTTGTATCATCTAATTTGGCTATTAGTCTTTCTTTGTTAGGGAAAAAAGTAGTTATAGTAGGTCTTGACATTCGTAAACCGGGATTGAATAAAGTATTCAATCTTTCCAGAAAAGAACATGGTATCACCCAATTCTTGACTAATCCAGTTATTAATCTGATGGATTTGGTACAGCCTTCTGATATCAACAAGAACTTGTTTATTCTTCCCGGTGGAGCGGTTCCTCCCAATCCGACAGAACTATTGGCCCGTGACGGTTTGGAAAAAGCCATCGAAATATTGAAGGCTAATTTTGACTATGTGATACTGGATACGGCCCCCGCGGGTATGGTAACTGATACATTGCTGATAGGGCGTACAGCCGATTTATCGGTGTATGTGTGCCGTGCCGATTATACCCGTAAGGCTGAGTTTACTTTGATCAACGAGCTTGCTGAAAGCGGTAAATTACCTAATCTCTGTGTTGCTATTAACGGTTTGGATTTGCAGAAAAGGAAGTATGGTTATTACTATGGTTATGGCAAGTACGGTAAGTATTATGGTTATGGAAAGCGTTATGGTTATGGCTATGGAGAACATAAAGCAATTTGATAAGGCTCTTGTAGAGTAGGTATAAATATAAAAGGGGAGAATAGTACGAAACTTGATAGATATTAACGGTATGTTTGGTCTTGGTTTATCAATTTGATGGTTTAGTATGTGGTTGTAACTGATAACATCAGGCTTCATCGGGCTGCTGACAAGAAAGCATCACTAGTCAGAGGCTAGTGTGACTAAAAGACTCGCCACTTTTTTCTCGGAGCTGAAAAGATGATAAAGAATAGGAAAGTCGGCATTATGGTGGTCTGGCAAACAAAGTTCTTATATACTCAATGGTTGGGATGAATTGCAGAACTACTGTATGGACGGTGATTATACTATCGACAATATGATTGTTGAATGTGTCTCTGACTCTTTACTGTAAACAGGATGAATTCTTTGTTATAATAGGGAGGGGGAGTGGATACAGTTGCTACACATATCTTACTGTAATAGAAACTATAAAAATGATGGTCTTGAAATTAGGGGAGGGGCTATCTGGTGCTTGTATTCTGTGAGATAATGAATTGAGGTAAAGATTTTAGAATATATGCCCCTGAGGTATTTCATACATAATAACAATTGTAAATGTTAAAATTAAAGTTGTTGATGCGCTAATTCGCTGATACTTAATAGAAAAAATAACAGAGTGCTTACAATGATAAAACAAGAACAAACGAATAAAGTAGCCAATAATAAGCGGATAGCCAAAAATACAATAATATTGTACATGAGAACGCTATTTACAATGATAGTGTCTCTTTATACTAGTCGGATTGTTTTAAATGCCTTGGGAGTAGACAATTATGGAATATATAATGTTGTAGGTGGGTTTGTTGGAATGCTATCAATATTATCAGGATCATTGTCGTCATCAATTAGTAGATATATAACTTTTGCTTTGGGTAAAGGAAATCTTGATGATTTGAAACGAATTTTTTCAACAAGTGTGATTATTCAATCAGTTATGGCTATTGTGGTTATTATTGTTGGAGAGATTGTTGGAACTTGGTTTCTAAATACTCATTTAAATATTCCGTCTGAGAGATTAGCAGCAGCTAATTGGGTATATCAATGTTCATTATGTGTGTTTGTTTTTAATATATTATATGTCCCTTATAATGCTTGTATTATTGCACATGAAAAGATGACTGCATTTGCATATGTCGGTATATTTGATGTTGTATTGAAATTGCTGATTGCATATGCTATTAAAATAACAAGTAGTGATAAGTTGATATTATATTCTATTTTACTTTTATGTCAGTCTATTCTACTTATGTTGATTTATATGATATATAGTCGACGAAAGTTTAAGGAATGTAAGTCTTATTTTATTTTAGATAAAACATTGTTACGTAATATGACAGGATTTGCTGGGTGGACATTCTTAACAGGAGGGGCTGCAGTATTTAATACACAAGGACTCAATGTCCTTATTAATATGTTTTTTGGTGTTGCGATGAATGCAGCTCGTGGAATAGCATCACAAATAGAGAGCGTAATTATGCGATTTGTTAATGATTTTACTACTGCAATAAATCCTCAAATAACAAAAAGTTATGCTGTTGGTGATATGATGACTATGACATCATTAGTTTGTAGGGGAGCTAAATTCTCATTTTTTCTTTTATTTGTTATGGTTCTACCTTTTATGTTTGAAGCAGAGATGATTATACGTATTTGGCTTAAAGTTGTACCTGATCATACTGTAGCATTTTTTAGATTGTCGATGATTGGCATGATGGTAAATGTTCTTGGTAACACTGGCTATACGGCTTGTATGGCCACAGGTGAAATAAAAAAATATACATTAATTATTACATCTATTGGATGCCTTGTATTTCCATTGACATGGTTGACGTACTATTTGGGCTATTCTGTAGAAGCTTGTTATTTAATATATATTCTTGTGTATATAATAATCTTATTTGTCAGATTAGGAATAATGAAGGAGTTGTTAAATTTTGAAGTAATTTACTTTTTAAAAAGTGTTATTGTACGAGTAATTCTTGTATGTATATTATCCCTTTCTTTCCCTTTGTTAGTTTATTATTTGATACCTCAGGGGTATATACGTTTATTTTTAAGCACATTGATTTGTGTGATTTCTGCAACTATGTGTATATACTATATTGGTCTTTCTAAATCTGAAAAAACGTTTGTTAATGAAAAAATAAGAGCTGTTTTATTATTTAAACATGAAACTGTATGTCAATGAAAAGCATCATATCTTTTTTGTTACATGGGAAAAAAAGGCCTATAGTTGCACATATATCATATTTGTCTCCTGGTAATAGCTTAAAAAGCAAAAAAATAATTATCACTGGTGGTGGTCGAGGACTTGGGTTTTCTATGGCAAAGAAATTCTTGGCGGAAGGAGCAGAAGTCTTGATTGCAGGTAGAAATGAAAAGACACTCAAGAAGAGTGCACAGGAGATAGGATGCAAATATCTTCAACTAGACGTACAGAATATAGAGTCTTTTAAGAATTTTATTAATCAAGCAGATTGTTTATTAGGGGGAGCTAATGTACTAGTGAATAATGCAGGTATATCTTTTCATGAAGATGGATTCCTTACTGTAACTCCTAAGCAGTTTGATGAGCAGTTTGATACAAATTTAAAGGGAGCTTTCTTTTTAACTCAATGCTTTATAGAAAAATGTAAAGCTAATCAAACAGACTGTTGTAAGAACATCTTGTTTATATCTTCGGAGACAAGTATTACTGTTGATGAACGTCCTTATGGGCTCACAAAGGCTGCGCTTAATAGTCTTGTTCAGGGGTTAGCATATCGCTATGTAAAGGAAGGTTATCGAATAAATGCCGTTGCGCCTGGTGTGACTATTTCTGATATGGTAGGAAAAGTAGAAGATGGTACATTAGGTTTTGGAGAGCATAGATATTTTCTGCCTGAAGAAGTGGCAGAAGTAGCTACGTTTTTAATTAGTGATATTTCGAATTGTTTGACAGGTCAAGTGTTGGTGTGTAATGAAGGTAAAACAATTAATGCAAGATGGAAGTAAATGATATGGCAAAGAGATATTATACAGTAGAACGAAATGTTCAGATAGTTATTGCATTGCTTAAGGCTCATGGTATTCGTAAGGTGATTGCTTCTCCTGGTACTACCAATATGACATTTATAGGCAGCATTCAGCAGGACCCTTATTTTCAGATATGGTCTTCTGTAGATGAACGTAGTGCTGCCTATTTGGCTTGTGGGATGGCGGCTGAGTCTGGAGAGCCTATAGTAATTAGTTGTACAGGAGCTACTGCTTCACGGAATTATATGCCTGGATTAACAGAGGCCTATTATCGGAAGTTGCCTGTTTTAGCTATTACGTCTCACCGAGGCGATTTTAAGATTGGTCATCTATTAGATCAGCAGATAGATAGGCGCTCTATTCCTAATGATATTGCAATGGAACATGTTACAATTCCGATGGCGAAAACATCTTTGGAAGAACGCCATTGTGAGATAGAAGCGAATAAGGCAATACTTGCACTAAAATTGAATGGGGGCGGTCCTGTACATATTAACATGTATACTGAATACAGTCAAGATTTTTCAGTAAAGTGTCTTCCATTAGCAAAAGCAATATTTAGATACACCCCCTCTGATAATTTTCCTGAATTACCAAGAAATAAAAAAATAGGTGTATATATTGGTTCGCATGCCAATTTTACAAAAGAAGAGGTCAAAGTTATAGACGCTTTTTGTGCATCAAATAATGCTGTTGTTTTTTGTGACCACACTAGTGGATATAGAGGGAAATATGAGGTACATTTTCATATACTTTGTTGTCAAATCAATTATTATTGTCCGCTTATTAATTTGGATATACTCATTCATATAGGTGAAGTGGCAGGCACATACCATGTAAATGCAAAAGAGGTGTGGAGAGTCAGTGAAGATGGTGCCCTTAGAGACACGTTGGGCTCATTGACTAAGGTCTTTATGATGCGTGAGCAAGATTTTTTCAAACAATATACTACTAATACAAAGCCGCAGACAGTATTTCTTGAATCTTGTAAGCTTGAGTATGCTAAAGCTTTGTCAAAGATACCAGATCTTCCATTTGGAAATATATGGATTGCACAACACACAATTACTAAACTACCTGCAGGCTCTGAACTACATATGGGGATATATAATAGTCTACGTTCTTGGAATTTCTTTGAATTACCAAAAGGTGTTTTAGGAAAATGCAATGTAGGAGGCTTTGGTATTGATGGCGGTATATCATCGTTAGTAGGAGCTTCACTAGTTAATCCTGATAAGTTGTTCTTTGGAGTATTTGGAGATCTTGCATTTTTTTATGATATGAATGTTTTAGGTAATCGTCATCTTGAGGCTAATGTACGTATTTTACTTATTAATAATGCACGAGGTTCAGAATTTCGATTATTTGGACATCCATGTTCTAAATTTGGTGATGATGCAGACTCTTATATGGCTGCTGCTGGTCATTATGGTTGTCAATCACCTATATTAGTAAAAGGATATACAGAAGCACTTGGTTTTAAATATTTGAGTGCTTCAAATAAAGATGAATATTTAAAGGTTGTGGATGAATTTGTTTCTTCTAAGCAGGTTGATAGACCTATTTTTCTTGAAGTATTCACAGAAACGATAAATGAGAGTAATGCATTGGAAATTATGCAGAATATATGTAGAAGCAATCAACAGGTAATAGTAAGAAAGGCAGTGGCTTTGATTAGAGGAATTGTTGGTGAAGACGGCGTGAGAATAATGAAGAAAGTTCTAGGGAAATGAGAGTAGGTGTAATAACTTTTAGTAATTCAAAAGATAATTATGGTCAAATGTTGCAGATATATGCTATGCAACAGTTTATTAAGAAACAGGGTCATGAATGTTACTTAATTAGATATCAAGATACGTTAAAAGAAGGAGCTGTCTTTAAATGGTGTAAAATATTTATATATTTGCTTAAGTTTCCGAAGTATCTTTCTTGGTATATTGGACAGAAAAAGGAACAGAAAGCTCAATCTACTTATGTTCAGAGATCGGGTAACGAACTAAGAAGATTTGATAAATTCCTGCATGATTATGTAGAAGTGACTGAACAAATTTTTGATGAAAAGAGTATTGTTGAGAATCCGCCTCAAGCAGATGCTTATATATGTGGAAGTGATCAGATATGGTGTGGCGATTGGGCCTATTATCTGAATTTTGCTCCAGAACGTTCAATAAAAATAGCTTATGCACCTTCTATGGGAGGGATTACAACTTTTGTCCCAAAGTATGAAGCTGAGATGAGAAGGCTTATTAAGCGATTAGATTTTATAGGTATGAGAGAACAGTCTGGAGTTGATATATGTCATCATTTAGGTAGAAAGGATGCTGTAAAAGTCGTTGATCCTACTTTGTTGTTGAATAAAGAAGATTTTAATCATATACGAATACCTATAAAGAAGAATAAACCATATATTTATTTATACCTACTTGGTAATCCAATAAAGCAAGAGACTAAAGAATTTTATGATTATGCAGAGTCGAAAGGATTGGATATAATTTATGTAGCTAGTCAAGGTAAGAATGATAGTTATAATAAGTTTCCTGCTCAGATTGGTGAATGGATAGATCTTTTAGCCGATGCAGAAATAGTTATAACAAATTCTTTTCATTGTACTGTTTTTTCATTGTTATATCAAAAAAAATTCATAACAATTCCTTTATGTAATGGTTATGAACGAATGAATACACGAATATTTGAATTACTAAAAGAAGTAAAACTCGAAGATCAAATATTATATGGTGAGTTAAAATCTATGCCTTTAAATGTCGCTTTTGATGATTTTTGTGAGTATCAGAAAAGGGAAGTAAAACGATCAACAGAATATTTTTTTAAAATATTGAACTCTTTGCGGTAAACAGAAAGAACTTTTAGTTTTATAACAGTGAAGTGAGAGTTGACGTATACTGCATATATTACTGTAATAGAAACAACAAAATGCATGGGGTGAAGTCTGGGGCTATCCTGATGGTATTCTGTGAGATAATAAATGGAAATAAAGACGGTATAAACATACGTTCTTGAGATGTTTGTAGCATAAAATATATAATATTTACAATGTAAATCGCTGATATTTAATAGGGAAAAAGTAATTGAGTGTCTACAATAGAAATGAGTGTTATGCGAGAAAGCGTCTTCTCACTTTATATATTAAAGGCTGTGAGTGCAGTATTAATAGTGTTCATTCATTTGCCTGGGATTGGATTTGAAGCAACTGTTTTGCAACCACTGATGCGCATCGGTGTGCCATGTTTTTTTATGATTACAGGCTATTTTTTAATAGATTGGGAGTCCGTACTTCAGAGTCAAAGGGATAATATATTTCACCAATGTTCCAATAGTCGACGTGTTATAGAACAGATATATAAGGTTTCGGTATTAACAGTAAAAATAAATATTATTTATTGGTTCTTGTTGGCTTTGAAGCGATATGTATACGATTGTCCTATATTCTCATTTGATATAACCTCATCCAATGATTATATAAAGTTGTTGAGAATGTTGTTTGTCGGTGACGTGATAGATTCGGTGTTTTGGTATTTAACATCACTTTGGGAGGCACTGGTCGTTATTTATTTTCTTCTAAAGGTGTTCCGGGGGGATTCTAGTAAAACTTTTAAATTTCTATTTTTGTGTACTCCATTGTTATTGTTTTGTTCTATTTTATTTAATCGATATTCGTTTCTGATGAATACAGAATTTGATATATCCATAAGTCGTAATTTTTTGTTTGTAGCGATTCCTTGTATAACTTTAGGCATGTCTGCAAGGAAATATAAGGAACGACTGATGGTGAAGAAAAATGCACTAGACTCTTTACTTGTGATTACTGTAATATTAGCATATGTTGAATTTGGTCTACTGCATATTTTTGATATAAGTGGGTCTGGTGCAGATTTTAATATGATGACATATCCGTTAGCATTTTTGTGTTTCCTTTTCTGTTGTAATCATAATCGTTTGGGTTTTATTCCAAAGTATATAGAAGACCATTTGGTAAAAATTGGTAAATTCTATTCTGGTCCAATATACTTATATCATAGTTTTACATATCATGTATTATTTCTGTTAACGATGCTTGTACCATTCTTGAGATATACACTAAATGCAGAGGCGGTAATACTTGTTATAATAGTTACAATAATCACTTCTCAACGTATTAAAGATTATGCAACAGATAGATTATAAGGCTATAAAACTCGTAATATGGGATTTGGATGACACATTCTGGAAAGGTACGCTTTCTGAAGGGGGAATTGAGCCTATATCGAGAAATATTGAACTGATAAAGTTGCTTACTGGCAATGGTGTGGTGAACTCAATTTGTTCGAAGAACGATGCGGCGCCAGTGGATGCTAAATTGAAGGAGTTGGACGTGGCTGATTTGTTTGTTTTCAAATCTGTTGACTGGACTCCAAAAGGACCAAGAATATCAGCTTTGATTAAAGATATGGGATTGCGTCCTGTAAATGTACTGTTTCTTGATGACAATATTGTTAATCTCAATGAAGCGAAACATTATGCGTCGGACTTGATGATAGCAGGGCCTGATGCTATCGATGGTATGTGGGAATACTTCTTTAAGCAAGAGCCAAAGGATTTGGAGTACAAGCGACTAAATAATTATAAAGTACTGGAAGAAAAACAGCGTACTAGAAATGAATATGGCGATAATGAGTCGTTCCTTTATGCGTCAAACACGGAAGTTAGTATTTGCAATGATTGTGATGCTGAATTAAGTCGTATTCATGAACTGATACTACGTACCAACCAACTTAATTATACAAAACTCAGATCGTCTAGAGAAGAGTTGCGAGCACTGTTGTTGGATGCTGATGTAAAAGCTGGTTATGTAAAGGTAAGAGATAACTTTGGGGACTATGGTATTGTTGGTTTCTATGCTATCAAGGACAACAAGTGTGTACACTTCTTGTTTTCTTGTCGAACTATTGGGCAAGGTGTAGAGCAGTATGTATATGCTACATTAGGCTATCCAGAACTTGTTGTAGAAGGTAAGGTAATTAATGATGTAACAAAAGATCCTGCTCCAGCGTGGATTAATCAAAGAGATAAAAAGACGGTTTCTATTCAAAAGAAATCTTTAGGTAAGATTGTCTTTAAAGGTCCATGCGACTTACAAGGGTTGACATCTTATCTTGATACGGATGATACAATCAATGAGTTGACTTATATAAGCCCTACTCGCCATAATAATATTGAGCATCAGGGCTGTATGGTGAATTATATACAGATTCCTGACTTGAAAGAGGAAGATATAGATTACCTTGTGTCATCATGTATTTTTAATGATGAAGCCATGTATCGAACATCATTGTTCGATGAGGATGTTGATATTATTTTTCTTAGTTCTCTGCAGGAACAGCACTTTGGTATTTACCAACATAAGACTAGGGGGTACAAACTTGCGTTTGGAGAATGGAATCATCCCCTAACAGATTCTCAAGAGTGGGAAGGCTATATTTCTGGTGCAGTTTGGACTTCTGCCAATAAATTTACCAAAAATTTCTTAGAACAATTTCGAAGTGAGTGGATTTTCTTAGGTAGACAGACGGCAGAACAATATATTGAGAATCTGAGAAAATTTATGTTGATGGTATCACCTACTGTCCATATATGTATTTTCTTGGGTAGTGAGATTCCTTATAAGGGAGAACAATCTGAGGCATGGAAAGACCGTGACTTGTGTCATAAGGAGATTAATCAACAAATTCGAAAGTTTGCTAAGGACTATAATAACATCCATTTGATAGAGTATACTTCGTATGTGGCAAGTGCAAAAGATTACACAGATAGTATTGATCATTTCCAACGCTATGTTCATTATAAGGTTTCTTTGGATATCAACAGGATCATAGCAAAGGTATTAGGGGCACCACTTAAACATGCTGGTAAGAAGAAAATTGTACTTAATCAATTGCGAGATATGTTAACATCATTTCATGTTGTATTGTTGGATATTAAAAAGAAAATATTTGGATAAACATATGGCTTTACTTTTATCAATATTTACGCCATCTTATAATCGTGCATATATTTTACCGATTCTATATAAGAGTTTAGTAGGGCAAACTGACAATAATTTTGAATGGGTGATTGTAGATGATGGATCTTCTGATAATACGGAAGAACTTGTTAATGAGTGGATTGCAGAGAATAAAGTTCATATTGTTTATTATAAACAAGAGAATCAAGGGAAGCATATTGCAATTAATTCCGGAGTAAAGAGAGCTTCTGGTGAGTTGTTTTTTATTGTCGATAGTGATGATAGTTTAACTCCAGATGCAGTTCAACAAGTTAGAGAATTTTGGATTGAGAAAGAACCTGTTGTGGGAATCTCTGGTATAATCTCTTATCGTCAATTTCCTGATGGAAAATTGGTAGGGAATCCGTTGCCTAAGGATGTTAATCAATGTAAGTTGAGAGATTGTATTAGGAAATACGGCTCTAGCGGTGATAAGGTGGTTATATATAAGACTGCGATTCTAAAGCGATTTCCATATCCTAAATTTGATGGCGAACGTTTCTTCGGTGAAAGCTATGTTTTTAATCAGATAGATGATGAATATGATATGCTGGTGATGAATAGTCGAATATATAACTTTGATTATCAGTTGGATGGGTTAAGTCAAGATTTTCGTAAGTTGTATAGACAGAATCCCAAAGGAATGCAAGTCTCGTTTATGCAGACACTAAAATATGATAAATCATTGAGACATATTGCTCATGTTTGTTGTTTGGGTATGAATAATCGCAATCTTTTATCAACTATTCATAAGATCGGTCTAAAGTCAATTATCGCGTTGCCAGTTGGTCTTGCATTATATGTAAAAATATTTATTCTTAGGGCTTCAGACGTTAAGCCTTTTGTTGGACGTTCATAAGATGGAAAGAGTATTACAAGTAATAGGCGGTATGAATCGCGCTGGTGCAGAAACGATGTTGATGAATATCTATCGCACTATAGATCATAGTAAGGTTCAATTTGATTTTGTAGTATACAAGAGCGAACGACAAGACTATGAAGATGAAATAGAGGCGTTGGGGGGGCGAGTGTTTCGTGTTACAACCTCTAATCCATTGAAAATGACATTAGAAATTCGCAGAATATTAAAGACTAAGGGAGCATATGTAGCTATCCATGCTCACACTTTACTCAACATTGCATTTGCGATGTTGGCATCACTTGGAATGCGTGTTGTGAGAGTGGCACATTCTCACAACACGCAGAGTTCAGTATCTGAATCGCTGATATATCGTATGTATAAGACAATAACCAAATGGATTATACGTGCTTTTGCGCAGAGATGGCTGGCTTGTGGTGAACCAGCTGGTGTGTATTTATTTGGAAAGAAGTTTTTGAAACGTGGAAAAGTTATTAATAATAGTGTTGATGCTCATGTATTTGCTGATGTAGATATGCAAAAAGTAGATGCTATTCGTAAGCAATATGATTTGGATGACAAACTGGTGATAGGTAATATCGGGCGTTTAGAGGAGGTGAAAAATCATGCTTGGCAGATAGAGATAGCAAAGGCATTGAAGACACAAGGAGTAGCTTTTAAAATGTTATTTATCGGTCGTGGTCCGTTGGAATCGCATTTGCGAGAAACAATAAAGCAGAATAGTTTAGAGAATTATGTCCTATTACTTGGAGTACGTAGTGACATTCCAGAGCTATTGCGCACGATGGATGTATTTTTGATGCCTTCACATTTTGAAGGAAATCCTGTTACGCTTATTGAAGCGCAAGCTGCAGGCACTCCATGTGTGATTGCAGATCATATCTCTGGTGAGATTGATATTGAGATTGGATTATGCAAAAAATGCTCCTTAGAGGCGCCTGTGGCAGTTTGGGCTGATTTAATTTTAGAATCAAAGAAGAATAGGATAAACGACTATGTAAAGATACACGATGCGCTTGTTAAACGGAATTATGATTTAGAGATGAATTCGTGTGTTCTTTTGAAGGAATATGGATTATTGAATTAATTTATTAAGTTTATATGTTAAATAAACAATCTCCTAAATCATCTTTGTCCATATTGTGCTTGGTAATACTACTTGGTCTAATTAGTGCTTTTTCTGTTTCGGGATTTGCAACATCAATAGGGCTAATTCCTCTATGCGTATGGGGGGCTGTCCTTATATTTATATGGGTGCTATTAACTCCAAATAAAAATATACAGTTGTTGCCAAGGGGGATTGGATGGATTTTGACAATTGTTGCCATAATAATGTTAATAGGTGTAGTATTTAACTATAAACGAATTGCTCAATTGGCTAACTATATAACTTTATATGGAATAGTTTTATGGACGTTATGTTTCTATAGAGTTGATTGGTCTTCGATTGATTTAAAAAATATTGGCTATGTAAGTCTGCTTATGGGACTTTTCTTTTCCTTTAGTTTTTTACCTGATCGTTGGTTGGGTGGATGGAATTCTAATTCTGCTATTGTTACTGTCCCATTAGCTTTATTTGGTGCTGTTATCTTGTGGATGCGGGGTGGACGATGGCTGAAAATATTGGTATTATTTTCTGTCTTTTTCTTGTTTGAAATTCTTTGGGAATTGCAAAATAGAAGTGCTCAACTAGCTATTATTATTTTCTTTTTCCTTTTGTTTTTTGATAAACCTGTTGTGAATAGGAGATGGTTTAGATTATTTTATATATCAGTAATATTGTTGAATGTGTTGATTCCTTTGTTTGTGGATGTAATTGGGCAATCAGGCTGGACCAGTTTCATTTTTGATACAAGTGCCCAAATTAGCGATAAAGCTGTAGGCTTTAATGGTCGAGAAGAAGTGTGGGAAGTTGAAAAAATATACATTGCAACTTCACCGATATTAGGACATAATGGTCTGCGGCACTTTTATCCTCATAATTTTTCAATGGATGTGTTATGCCAATGGGGGTGGTTAGGATGGTGTTTCTTTATGGTTTGTATAATTTCCATTTTAGAGAAGGCTTTTTTAAAAGATTCTCCATATAATCTCTATCTGTGTGTGTTTGTTGTACTCATATTGATGAATACGTTTGAGAATTCATTGCTCTCTAATGAAGTATTTACCATCTTCCCATTTTTATTTTTGTCAGTTCCTTTGTGTTTGAATAGATATAGACTTAAAAATCAGTAAAATGATTTTGTATTTGTGTATTAAGTTGATAAGATTATAGTTATCAGTAACTAGTAAAGGATTACGTCTTTGAAAAAAATGAAGAAAAATATATTATTTGTAATGGATACTTTTCCTTTGGGGGGAATATCTAAAAGTTTGCTTGCTTTGCTAGCACAACTCGATGGTAAGTATCAAGTTGATTTCTTGCTTATGAGGAAAGAGGGCTTGTTTGTTCCACTCATTCCTTCTACGGTAAATTTGATTAGTGATTTATTGCCTGTAGAATTTCGATCTCCTCAACCTCGAGGTATTTTTAGAAATCTTGTGAAAATGAGATTTGGAGATTGGAGGAAATGGGTTGCTTATAGTTTAACGTGTTCATTGGCTCGATTGACCGGAGGATTGCATGGAATGGTCAATGCAATGGATGTCTGGATAGCAAAGCATACTCCTGCTATAGAGAAACATTATGATGCTGCGATTGCTTACCAGGGTGGTCGTTGTATATACTATATTGTAGAGCAGATTGATGCAGACATAAAGATTGGTTACGTCCACAGTAACTATTCTGTGAATGAGACGGATTTCATGCTAAAACCATCGGATAATAAATACTTTCCTAAGATGGATAGCATCATAACGATTTCACAAGTTTGCTTAGAATCGTTGTGGTCGGAGTTTCCTACATTAAAGGATCATTGTCATGTGATCGAAAATATCTGTTCACCTAAAATGATAGCTACATTAGCAGAACAAGGACCTTCTTATGATGATACTTTCAAGGGAGTTCGTATTGCTACTATGGGGCGCTTCGATATTCATATAAAAGGAATGGATTTGGCAATTGAAGCTTGTCGAGAATTAAAGAATAAAGGTCTTGAATTTAGATGGTATTGGCTTGGCGAAGGTGAACAGCGTTCCGTATTAGAAGATATGATTAAAACAGCAGGAGTTCAGGATGTTTTCATCTTACTAGGAGCCAAAATTAATCCTTATCCATATATTAAGGATGCAGACATATATGTGCAACCGTCACGAATAGAAGGTAAAAGTGTTGCTTTAGATGAAGTTAAGGTCTTGCATCGACCGATTGTTGTGACAGAATTTGGCTCTGTGTATGACCAGTTTACAGATGAGCAAAATGCTCTTATTGCCAAGATGGAGCCTGAAGCTATTGCAAATAAAATTGAGAGGCTGATTAAGGAGTTAGAAACACGTCAGCGTTTAAACGCCAATCTTCAAAACGAGAAGGTAGGCAATGAAGAACAGGCATTGGTTTTTGAGAGTATTCTAAATTGAAATTAAGAGAACGTTCTTATCTCGAAGCTTAACAAAATTGATGGCGTAACATATGAGTATGTATGCATTACAGTTTGCGGTACTTGCTTATGCGTAAGATAAGATATTAAAATCGTATTTGATTGGAAAAATAAAACAGAGAAATGGTTAGAACAATAATACAAGCGGGGTTTGGTAACCAGCTCTTTCAATATGCAACAGGCTATGCTTTGGCTAGGGAAATTGGTTGCGAATTGGAACTCGATGTGAGTTTTTTCGAGTACATTAAGAAATTGAATATGAGCAACGCTCGCATCAATAATCTTGATAAGCTAAACCTTGATTTTTCAAGATTTAGATGTAAGCCTAAATATTATGCTTTTTATCGATATGCTTCGAAATTTCGATTTCCTAGAACGATTATTTCAGAGGGTGAATTAATACCTATAGTTTGGGAGAATATCACAAAGTGTAGAGAGGATCAGGGAAAGTTGTTTGATAGAATCAAATGTAAAGGTAAAGGCATATTGTATGGTTTCTGGCAGAATACTTGCTATTTTGATAAATACGTGGAAGACCTTCGTAAACAATTTGTTCCTAACTACAAGTTGACACCTGAAGTTCAATATCTTCTTGATGAGATAAATTGGGGTGTAAGTGTCGGGGTACATATCCGTCGTGGGGATTTTGTACAGTTGGGATGGGATAAAGGAGTAGACTATTATGTTCGTGGTATGGCAGAAATGACGAAATTGGTTGAAAATCCTCATTTTTATATTGTAACAGACGACATTAATTGGGCTCGTGCCGAGTTTGGTAGTAAAATTTCAATTACAGTTGTAGATGTGCAGACTGTCACCAAGGATATTGACGAATTCTTTTTACTTTCATCTTGCAAGCATCAAATAGTATCTGAGAGCACTTTTGGTTGGTGGGCAGCTTATCTTAACAGTGGATCAGGAGCAAAAATTATGGTACCTGCAGATGCGGAAGGTAGAATCTTTAGAGATAATTGGATTAGAATATGACACGGATCCCCCGGATAATTCATTATTGCTGGTTTGGACGCAATCCTTTACCTGAACTTGCAATAAAGTGTATAGAATCTTGGAAGAAATATCTTCCAGATTACGAAATAAAAGAATGGAATGAAGATAATTTTGATGTAAATATCATTCCATATACAGCACAGGCGTATCAAGCTAAAAAGTATGCTTTTGTGAGTGATTATGCTCGTTTTTGGGTGCTTTACAAGTATGGTGGTCTATATTTCGATACTGATGTAGAGGTAATTAAATCTTTGGATGATGTTATTGCGAAAGGTCCCTTTATGGGCGCAGAAAAACCTTATATTCCAAGTAAGGAAGGAGCGATGACTTTAGGAGTCGTTCCTGGTCTCGGTCTTGGATGTAATCCTGGTCTCGGTCTTGGATGTAATCCTGGTCTCGGTCTGATAAAAGAGATTCTGGAGGCATATTCTAAATTTTATTTTATCAATCCGGATGGTTCTTTGCATACAAAAACGATAGTGGATTATACTACAGAGATTCTTTGTATGCACGGTTTAAAGTATGCTCCTGGAATTCAAAAATGTGGAGAGTTTTGGATATATCCAAATGATTATTTCGCTCCTAAAGATGTTGATACTAAGGTGCTGTCAATAACTAAAAATACACGTTCTATACATCATTATGATGCTTCATGGGCGGAATGGTATGACAGGGCGGCTGGTGAACGAGGTCCAAAACTGAAACGAATGTTAGGTGGAAAAATGGGTGGGATTTTTAATAATGTAATTTATGCTATCCAACGATTTGGAATTATAGGTTGCCTGAAGAAGTTGTTTAGATGACGAAACAAGAGACTCTGATAATGAAGGGAACTATATTGATGATGTTGCGGATTCATTTTTTCAATATGTTGGAGCCTTTGTATTAATCGCTATTTTATAAAGAATATTCCATGTGAATGCTATATTATATGTTGACTCAACTTGTGGGCTTCTTTTGTTTCTTATCTGGATATTGAATGTATGCTTTATGTACTAGAAAAAGCTTTATTCGTTAAAATACCCTACTGCTATATTGGGGGCATTAACGGTGTTCTCACTACTTAATTTTTATTTGGTAACGTAGATCTTAAATTATATGTATGATAGAACCTTTGGTAACAATAGGAATTCCCGTGTATAACTGTGAGCGATTTATATCGTTGGCTATAAAATCTGTTCTCAAACAGACGTATAAGAACTTTGAGTTAATTGTGACAGATGATGGTTCGACAGATGGTACAATGGAGGAACTTAATAAATTTGACGACCCACGTCTAAAAGTAATTTCAGATGGTCAGAATCGTGGAATTTCATATCGCTTGAACCAACAGATTGAATTAGCACAAGGTCAGTATTTCTGTAGAATGGATGGGGACGATATCATGTTTCCTGACAGATTGGAAAGACAAGTTTCGTATTTGATGAAACATCCGAGTATTGATGTTTGTGGTAGTTCGGCAGTTGTAATTGGGGATGAAAATGAAATAATTGGAATGCGTGATTTTATTGAAGGAGGAAAGGATTCTGAGTGTGAACGTTTCAATCACCCTACAGTAATTGGGAAAACTGAATATTTCAAGACATATAAGTATCGTGACGAGGTTAAGGGAATAGAAGATGTGGATTTATGGATTAGAAGCCGAAATAAGTCTCATTTTATTTGCTTAAACTCTCCTACGTTATTTTATCGTGATCCTCTAAAGTTCAAGCTAAAGACTTATTGTTTTAGGCAGCAACAATATAGAAAAGGATTAAAGGCGTGGAAAAAACTTGAACTTATTAATAATAGAGCATATATAAAGGCTTTTATAATTACAATTATCAAATCATTATTGGCTACTATCTTGACTTTATGTGGTAAAGACAAACAGATGATTGCTAGGAGAAATACTGTATGTAGTGGATCACTTGAGTTTTATTACAATGAAGTCTTAACAGATTTAGTTAACAGTAGAATAGTATAATATTTATGAAAGTACTTAATGTTGTTACGGTATATTTTGTAGTACCTTTCTTTTTTACAGATCAGTTTGCATATTTCAAGAAGAGAGGGGTGGAATCGCATGTGAGTTGCAGTCCTGATAAGAGATTAGCTCCTTGGGCATATGACCATAACTTTACTCCACATGAGATTTTGTTGAAGCGCAATATTTCGCCTATTCAAGATGTTAAGACAGTACGAGAACTGATACGATTGATGCGCAAAGGACAATTTGATATTGTTTGTGGGCATACCCCAAAGGGGGGATTGCTGTCAATGATTGCAGCGAGGTGGGTTGGTGTGAAGAGACGTATTTATTTTCGTCATGGCCTTGTGTATGAAACGTGCAAAGGATTAAAACGTCAGTTATTAATGGCAACTGAAAGAATCGCTTCATGGTTGGCGACAGATGTGGTGTGTGTAAGCCCTTATCTGGTGGAGCGTAGTGTCAAAGATCATTTGACAAAGAAAGCGAAAATGCATGTACTTAATATGGGGTCATGTAATGGCATTGACGCTATAGGTAAATTTAATCCTGAGCATATAGATCAGATTATAGTGACGCAGTTGCGTGAGAAGTATGGGTTACAAATGTCAGATAGGGTTGTTGGCTATACAGGACGCTTAGTGAAGGACAAAGGATTGGTGGAATTGGTAGAAGCGTTCGAGACACTGAGCAAACAATATGACGATTTGAAATTATTGTTAGTGGGGCCACTGGAGGAACGTGATGGTTTACCGGATCATATAGTTGATGTTATAGAAAAACATTCTAAAATAGTCTACACTGGTTTGGTGGATGACAATATAGAGTGTTATTACTATATGATGAACTATTTGGTGCTTTGTACGCATCGTGAAGGATTGGGTACTTCAATTCTAGAAGCATCAAGTATGGGAATTCCTGTTCTTACAACTTCACATACTGGTAGCCGAGATGCTATTGTAGAAAATGTTACTGGCGTTTATGTGGAAACAAATGCAAACTCTCTTGGCACTGCACTGAAACAATATATTGATGATCCAATGTTGGCGAAACAACATGGGAAAGCTGGTCGTGAACATATGTTACAGAATTTTCAGCAGGAAATTGTGTGGAATGAAATTCTGAAATTATATAATGCTTGAACTATATGAAAATTTTAATAACTGGTATTCACGGCTTTGTGGGTGGGAACCTAGTACAAATCATGGGTGGAAACAATGAAATCTATGGTCTTGATATTGTAGCTCTTGCGAAGGAGGGGGTGATCAAGACTTTCTCATGGGATGACTTTGACAATGGATTTGTTCCACAAGTGGAGGCTGTGATTCATTTGGCAGGTAAAGCACATGATTTGAAAAAAATGTCTGCCCCAGAGGTGTATTTTAAGGTAAATACGGGTCTTACTCAAAAAGTGTATGATTGGTTTCTTAAATCATCAGCAAAGAAGTTTATCTTTTTCTCTTCTGTTAAGGCTGCAGCTGATTTTGTTCCGGGCGATATTCTTACTGAGGATATTGTTCCTAATCCTGTAGGGCCTTATGGTGAATCTAAAATTAAGGCTGAGGAATATATATTATCGCATCCTGTAGCAGACAAGCAGGTGTATATCATGCGTCCTTGCATGATACATGGGCCTGGTAATAAAGGAAATCTCAATCTGCTTTATGGTGTGGTGAAGAGAGGAATACCCTGGCCTTTGGGAGCTTTTGAGAATCACCGTTGCTTTACCTCTATTGATAACCTTTGTTTTGTTATAGAAGGATTGCTTGCTAAAGATGTGGCTTCGGGTATTTATAATATGTGTGACGATGAGGCTTTATCAACTAATGATCTTATTACAGTTATTTGTAAAGCTTTGGGTAAAAAGCCACATATTTGGTATTTACCCAGAGGGCTGATGAACGTTATGAGCAGGATAGGAGATATCTTGCATCTGCCACTAAATTCAGAACGTTTGACTAAACTAACTGAAAATTATGTGGTAAGTAATACTAAGATAAAAAAAGCGTTGGGAGTGGATAAAATGCCTATACGTGCCGAAGAAGGTCTGACACAAACTATAAAATCATTTGTAAATACGAAATAAGTATGTTTACGTATCTGTTGATAGCAGTATTACTGTTTGTTCTTGAATTAGCCTATTTTAAAATTGCCGACAAGTATAATATCATAGACAAACCTAATTTACGTTCATCGCATACTTCTATTGTGTTGCGTGGCGGTGGTATCATTTTCTTGTTTGGAACTTGGCTTTATGTGGCCTTTTATGGTTTCACTTGTCTTTGGTTCTTATTGGGTCTCACGATGTTGGGGGGGATCAGTTTTGTTGATGATATTCACTCAGTACCCAACAAGTTTCGTCTGATTGTGCAGTTTACCGCTATGGTACTTATGTTTTATCAATGGGGTATTTTGTTGCCTGAATATTGGTGGATGATTGTCGTTGCCCTCGTAGTATGTACTGGTATTATCAATGCTTATAACTTTATGGATGGTATCAATGGCATTACCGGTAGTTATTCATTGGCGGTGCTTATTCCGTTATTTATTCTCAATTTACAGGAGGAGTTTGTCGACCGGAACTTTATTATTGTGACTTTGCTTAGCGTGCTGATATTCTGCTTCTTTAACTTCCGCACTAAGGCAAAATGTTTTGCGGGTGATGTGGGGAGTGTATCTATTGCATTTATTTTGCTTTACTTTTTAGGTTCTTATATATTAAAAAGCGGAAACTACTGGGCTATTCTGCTATTAATGGTATATGGTGTTGATAGTGTGCTTACTATCTTCCATCGAATATTATTGCATGAAAATATAGGTAAACCTCATCGTAAACATGTTTATCAATTGATGGCCAATGAATTGCATATTAAGCATGTGGTAGTGTCGACCGTCTATATGGTTATGCAATTAATAATCTCTTTGGGGGCTATTTATTTGCCTATGAATAAGTATTGGTATTTAGTTGTAGTGCTGGTATTACTTTGTATCGTCTATGTCTTGTTCAAGAGAAAATATTATCACCTACACGAAGAATATTTACGTGCAAAAGTTAATGAGAAATAATTATGGAAATAAATGATAAACTACTTGATGAACTGTTAGCTCAGGCGGGAACAAATGAGAGGCGGCGCATTAATCTTGATTTGCGTAATGGTGAAGGTGACACTTCTCAGCGTATGCTCAATGCCTTGCTACCGGGAACGCATGTTCCTATTCATCGTCATACTAAAACAATTGAGACTGTCATTCTGCTTAGAGGTCATATAACGGAACTTTTTTATGATGAAAAAGGTGTTGAATGTGCTCGACATGAATTAAATCCTGCAAGTGGTATTTATGGCGTACAAGTACCTGCCGGAATGTGGCATACTCTTATTGTGCATGAGCCCTCTGTCATTATAGAAATGAAAGATGGAGCCTATGTGCCAATTACTATGGATGATATTTGGCAATATGAATAAGTCACAAAGCTCCCTATATAAATCGAATTTAATATCAGGTATGGGGAAAGAGTATAGATAGCAAAACTATACGTCAAGGTTTGACGTTGACAAAAGGTCGGGAAGAGTACAGTGGTATGTTCCTGACTTATACCCTCATATTAGCTTCATGCTAATATGATTTGTATGTGAGATATATCAACTGTCTGTGAAGATAGTTGATATATTTGTTAGAACAGTGCTTTACGAAGACTAAAGCATAGCTTTAGAGGTTGTAAAGCACTGCTTTAGGACTTATAAAGCACTGTGTTTGTTTGACGATGGGTGTGGCGGGCATGATGAGTTTATCAGGTGCGGTGGATATGGCGGGTACAGCAGGTACACTTTTTTCGGGGCTCTCTACACACACGCACACGTGCGCGTATTATAAGTACGTGCGTACGTGTGTGTGGAAAAAATGCGGGGTGCATTTACTGTACCTTTTGTACCTGCGGAGCTGTTCATATAAAGTAAAAGGAGCAGGCGGGAAAAAGTTTTCTGCCTGCTTTCTTTTTGAACGGATATTTTTTGTAGCTTTGTGAAAAATATGATTGATATGGAAGC
>ERZ827037.1272-NODE-1272-length-27564-cov-3.833836_pt1 | contig 27564 bp, 28 predicted proteins | sample MGYA00519924_ERZ827037 | MGnify/ENA primary metagenome ERZ827037 (study PRJEB31778, sample SAMEA3449250) | human gut metagenome | biome: human gut; feature: human-associated habitat; material: faeces | place: United Kingdom | collected 2010/2012 ...
TTTTGTCGTGTTTTATTTTGTGTTTGTGTTGTGACGGTGCTGCGATGTGAATCGAAGTACCGTTTTTTTATATACATGTAAAGATTATCATTTTTAATCGAAGCGGATTTGCTATCAGAAAGTTTCTCCGTATCTTTGTCCTATCATGGCAGAAAGGAACGAATTACACCCCAAAAACAAGCATAACGGACAGTATGATTTCACCAAACTGACCGAAAATTATCCTCCGCTCAAAAAGTTTGTATCACTCAATCCATACGGTTCTCAAACGATTGATTTTTTTAATCCACAGGCAGTAAAGGCACTGAATAAAGCATTGCTGATCAGTTATTATGGCATTCGATATTGGGATATTCCGAAAAATTATCTGTGTCCGCCTATCCCGGGAAGGGCCGACTACATTCATTATATTGCCGAGTTGATCGGTACGGAAAATACGGCAACCGGAATATCCGGACGGAAATGTCTGGATATCGGCGTAGGAGCCAATTGCATTTACCCGATCATCGGGTGTACGGAGTACGGCTGGACTTTCGTGGGTTCGGACATCGACCCTGTTTCGATAGCAAATGCCAGAAAAATAGTAACCTGTAATCCGGTACTGGTGCATCGGATTGAACTGCGGCTTCAGAAAGACAGACGGAATATCTTTGAAGGAGTTATATTGCCCGACGATTTTTTCGATGTCACAATATGCAATCCTCCTTTTCACAGTTCAAAAGAAGAGGCGGAAAAGGGTACGTTACGCAAACTCAGCAGCCTAAAAGGAAAGAAGGTGTCGAAAGCTCAATTGAATTTCGGAGGGAATGCCAACGAATTATGGTGTGAAGGTGGAGAACTCCGGTTTTTGCTGAATATGATCACCGAAAGCCGGAAGTTCCGAAAAAACTGCAAATGGTTCACCAGCCTGGTATCTAAAGAGAAAAATCTGGATAAGCTATATGCCAAACTCAAATCAACCGGTGTTGCCGAATATCGAACGATACAAATGCAACAAGGCACAAAAAACAGCCGGATATTGGCTTGGCGGTTTTAGCCAACAAGCCCTTCTTTTTCAGAGCCGGATATCAATGACGACGCAACAGATGTAGAAATAAATGATTAATGTGCCCCACAACCGACTTCCCGACAACAATAAAAGTCACGGCAACCAGTATCATCAGTATTCCTAAGACAAGGCGGGGGGTAAGTCGTTCACCGAAAATCATCACACCGAAAAAGAGAGCGGTGACGGGTTCCAATGCTCCCAAAATGGCAGTAGGGGTAGAACCGATGCTATGTATCGAGATAGCCGTACAAATAAGTGAAATAACGGTAGGCAGAAAAGCCATTGCCAGTATATTGACCCATGCCGGAAAAGAAGGAACTGCCTGTAGATCGGTCATAAAATTCAGACGGACTACATAAATGGACAGCCCGAAAAGCAAGGCATAAAAAGTCAGTTTGGCTGTCGACATGGTTTTGAGTGTGGAATGGTTGACGCCGACAATATAGATGGCATAGGATAATGACGAAAGAATGACCAATAACATTCCTATCAGACTGAGCGTTTCTCCGCTATCCCCCTTATACAACATGCCGATACCCGAAAGTGCCATAAGAATACAAAATACAGTCAGCAATGATATCTTCTCATGAAAAAACAAAAACATAATGACCGCTACCATCACCGGATATACAAAAAGAATGGTAGATGCAATGCCCGCGTCCATATGCTTATAACTCATGAACAAAAGCAGTGAAGAAGCAGAAAAAAGCAATCCTCCTGCCAGTAGCGGAAGTACTTCGTTCTTTTTCAGAGCAAACGACTGCCCTTGTATTTTCATCAGAATACCTAAAATAAGCACAGCAAATGCATACCGGTAAAACAATACGGAATCCACACTCAATCCTTCTTTATACAAAGGAAGGGTAAACAACGGATTCATGCCATACGTGGCAGCAGCTACGGCTCCACATACAAATCCTTTCGCTTTATTGCTTATATTCATAACAAGGCTCTTAATTTCGGGGTGCAAAGATACATCTTTTTAAAACAGGATGGTTATATTTGTATCTCCTAAAAAAATGAAAATTGAGCAAGAACCGTATAACCCGTGAAAAAAAGACAGTAGAACTGATGATCCGCCTCTACTGCCGTAAAAAAGAAAAAAACCAAACTCTCTGCCCGTCATGTGAAGAGCTGTTACATTATGCCCACGCACGACTGGACCGTTGCCCCTTCGGCGAAAAGAAAAGCTCCTGCAAGCAATGTACCGTACACTGTTACAAACCGGTCCTACGCAAGCAAATGCAAAAAGTGATGCGCTTTTCCGGCCCCCGTATGCTGATCTATGCCCCGTGGGCGGCAATAAGGCATCTGTTCGGCCTATAAAAGATATTAGCATACTTACATTATTGCTTTATAATAATTATCTTTGCGTAATTATCAAACAATAAAACCATGGTATATGCAAAAAGTGCTTCAGCCCTCTATTCTATGACACCCCAAAATAAAATATGTACCATTGAAATGGTTAAAGAAGCCGTATATCAAATTATCGACTCATTCAAATATACATATTCCGAGAAACTTATTAATAATTATCCATATGAGCCTGAAACATAAAGATTACAAAGAAGCCAACATCCGTTTTCTGGAAGAAAATCTGGAAAAGGAGGGGGTTATGGAACTACCCTGTGGCATACAGTACAAGATTCTGCTAAAAGGTACCGGACCGGTACCCACTGCCAAAAACACGGTAAAGGTACACTACCGGGGGACATTAATAGATGGCAAAGTATTCGATGATTCATTTGCACGCAAACGCCCGGAAATTTTTAAAGTGAAAGAGGTTATCGAAGGATGGCAGGAAGCACTGAAAGCCATGCCGGTAGGTTCACGCTGGATCGTTTATATTCCTTACGAATTGGGATACGGCACACGGGCTTGCGGAAATATCCCCGCCTACTCCACACTTATTTTTGAAATCGAACTGCAAGGTATAAAATAAAGTAAATCAACTACTCACCCATTTTTCGGAAGATTTAATTATCTTTGTCTCTGCCAATTAAAATACGAATCATATAAAAACAAATAATGAAGCGAGCAATCATCATAGGGGCTACTTCCGGAATAGGCAAAGAAGTTGCCAAAGGATTATTGTTGCAGGGATGGAAAATAGGAGTTGCCGGCAGGCGAAAAACCGCGTTAGACGCATTCCGTACGATTGCTCCTGACAATATAGAAGTGGAAACACTGGATGTGACACAGGAGGATGCTACGGAAAGACTACACAGCCTCATCAAGAAATTGGGTGGAATGGATCTGTTTCTTTTAAGTTCCGGTGTGGGACATCAGAATATGGAATTAAATGCAGATATCGAACTGAACACTGCACGTACCAATGTCGACGGATTCATACGAATGGTCACTGCCGCTTTTCAGTATTTCCGGCAACAAGGGAACGGACATCTGGCCGTTATCAGTTCCATTGCCGGTACCAAGGGCTTGGGTGTTGCTCCGGCATATTCGGCTACCAAACGGTTTCAAAACACCTATATCGATGCCCTCGAACAACTATCGAACATGCAAAAGTCAAACATCCGCTTCACGGATATCCGCCCGGGATTTGTATCAACTGAACTACTGAATGATGGAAAAAACTACCCGCTACTAATGAATGTAAATAAAGTAGGAATACACATTGTACGAGCCCTCAATCGCAAACAACGGGTAGTAACTATCGATTGGAGATATGCTGTCATCGTCTTTTTCTGGCGAATGATTCCACGTTGGTTATGGAAACGGCTACCTGTAAAAACAAACTGACTTAGCAAGATCGGATAACGCTCTTTTATAAGTAACCGCCATATTTGCCGGCAGTGCAAAAAAAAGCTTATCACAAAAAATAATAACTAAAAAACAAATGATGGAACAGAAATTTTGCCAAAGTTGCGGAATGCCATTGAGCGATGCGACTGTATTAGGGACAGAAACGAATGGTAGCAAAAATGAAGAGTATTGTTGTTATTGCTATGCCGACGGGCACTTTACAGTGGACTGCACGATGGATGAAATGATCGATCACTGTGCACAATTCGTGGATGAGTTCAATAAAGATTCCGAAATGAAAATGACAAAAGAAGAGGCTGTTGCCAACATGAAGCAGTTCTTCCCTCTATTGAAACGTTGGAAAAAAGCCTGAGTATTCCCGATAAGACAAGGTATATCCGGTATTCATACATAGCCGGATGCACATTTTGTGTCGTACACTAAAGTCGTACACTAAATATGTATCCGGCATATTATATCATATGAAGAAAAGGTAATGCTCCTTTTTCTTATTTCTCTGCTCCTTCCAATACTTCCGGATGGCGTTTCAACCATGCTATGGCATATGTACAGGTAGCTTTCGGCTTTAATCCGTTAGCCATTGCATAGTTATATGCCGCTTTTACCAGAGCGGCGGCTATCCCCTGCCCTTCAATGGGGCGTGGAACAATGGTGTGAATAATATCGAGACTTCCGTTAAGTAAACGATATTGAACAAAGGCCGTGCGGCCATCTACTTCCGTTTCAAACAGCTTCTGTTCGGGCTGATGTCTAATTTCATAATCCATAATCTATCAGTTTTTTTTAAATGTATCTTGTCTGATCTATCCACAACAACCGGTTCGTATCATATCCCCGGCGTAATGCGGCGGTCAGTAATAATCTTTTCACATCTTCAGGCAATTGGGGAGTCCGGCTCAATATCCACAAATACTTATCGGAGCTACTGCCTATCAGTGCATAATTGTATCCCTCCCGATCCAATTCGAGTATATAATAATCGGAATAAAACCAAAGGAAGAAAGAGACTTTCAGACGTCCCGGCCTGGCGGTATCGGGAATCTTTGCACGGCCCACAGCTCGCCGGAATTTACTCCTGCCATGTGTATCCCGTTTATATCCGGCATTCAATACACTGATACTACCGTCAGGAGAAAGCTTGTAAGTAGCCGTAACCCCGGACATTCCCCGTTCGAAACGATGATCGTAACGGGCTATCTCATACCAACGTCCCATATACCGGGACACATCAAGACGATCGATCGTACTACGGTCTACTCCTCTGAAAAGCTGTCCGACTGTATTATCGGTAAAATGAAATCCTGCTTCCTCCAATCGTCTCGGGCGTACATATTGCCCGGTAGTAAGGAAAGCGGCACCTTCGCCATACATGATCCGGAAGATAAACCGGGGGACAATAATCGTGCCCCAGGCATGATAGGCTTTTGCCAGTGCACGGGTAAAAGCAGCCTGCGTAATTTGCTGTGGAGCAACAAGATTGAAAACGCCTTGCAACGTATCATCTTCTATAAAAAGAGCCATCGCACGGCAAAGATCATCTATACTGATCCACGGAAAAGGTTGTGTGCCGGGACCGATGGCGGCGGCAAACTTCATGTTCAAGGGCCGGAGCATCTGTTCCATTGCTCCGCCGTCCGGAGAAAGTACAAGTCCGAAACGTGCTATGACCAAACGGGTCTGTGGCGGACAACGGCGGGCCTCCTTCTCCCAGGCATAGCAAAGATCGGACAGAAAGCCTTCTCCGCGTGTATTGGTATATTCATCAAAAGTTCCCGCAGAAGGATAATATCCCACGGCAGAAGCCGATATCATCAATCGGGGTTTCTGACGGCCTGCTCCCAGAGCGCGAACAATACGCTGCGTTACCCGTATACGGCTATCATATAACTCATGTTTATATTCCGGCGTCCATCGCTTATGACAGGGGCACCGGCCAGGTTGATAATGACATCACAATGCGACAATGCCTGTACCAGGTATCCAAGCATCCCTTCCCGGAACATAGGTCTCCCTAACGGAACGACCCGATGTCCCTGTTCAGTGAAAAATGCGGTGAGATGTCTGCCTATAAAGCCACTGGCTCCGGTAATTGCTATATTCATGTGACGTAAACTGTTGTTAATGTATAGTACAAAACGTATTAAAAGCACGAAAAGTTCTTTGAAGCTGCTAAAATGAGTTTATCTTTGCAGAGGAATGACTAACCCGTAACCCATAGCCATATGATTGAAGCACCCGAAGCCTGCTGCCTGTCAGAACAACTGAACAGAACGGTCAGAGGAAAGAGAATTACTAACGTATTCGCACAGTATACCCCCCATAAATTCGCCTGGTTTTATGGTAATCCGGAAGAATACCCCGAACGGTTGACCGGAAAAACCATCGATAAGATAAATCCCTGCGGCGGTATGATTGAAATCGAAGCCGGTGATATGATGCTTATCCTTACCGATGGTATCAACCTGCGTTACTTTACTCCCGGTGAAAAATTACCGGCCAGGCATCAATTGCTTATCGGATTTGAGGATGAGAGTTGCCTTGTTGCTTCCGTACGGATGTATGGAGGTTTATGGTGTTTTCCGAAAGAAGGATTCAATGCGCCCATAGCGGCTTATTACGAGACAGCCAAGAATAAGCCGCAAGTAATGACGGATGAGTTCTGTGAGTCGTATTTCAGAAAATTAATTTATGCGGATGAGGCACAAAAGAAAACAACAAAAGCTTTTCTGGCAACCGAACAGACCATCCCGGGATTGGGTAACGGAGTACTACAGGATATCCTGTACAATGCCCGCATCCATCCGAAAACGCGAATCCATTCCTTGTCTGCCGGACAAAAGGAGGAACTCTATCACCAGATAAAATCCACTCTTCAAGAGATGTATAACTTGGGAGGGCGCAGCACAGAGACCGATCTCTTTGGCAAAAGCGGAGGATATATACCGCATCTCTCTAAAAATACAGCCGGCACAATCTGTCCTCGTTGCGAAGATATGATAAAGAAAGAAAACTATCTGGGTGGCAGCATTTATTATTGTAGCGGTTGCCAACTGATTCAATAATGCGCACACCGCATTGAACAATGATTTTATAGAATGAAAGAAAAACGTATTACTCTAATTTTAAGTATTGCTCTGGCAGTCTGCGCCGGAGCCACCATCCCGACCCTTATCAGCAGTATTCCACCTGTCGAACCGTATTCGGTAAAATCTGAAGTGCCCTATTGTGTCACCCCGCCAAGTGTTCCCGAGCAGGCTACTTTTGACGGCGAAACCATTGACTTGCGCCGGTATGACCGCCGTGAACGGATGGACCGGGAAATGATGTCCTTCACCTATATGCACTCTACTACCATGTTGATGTTGAAACGTGCCAACCGGTATTTTCCTATCGTGGAACCGATACTGAAAGCCAATGGCATCCCTGATGACTTCAAGTATCTGATGGTTATCGAGAGTAGCCTTAATCCGATTGCCCGCTCTCCGGCCGGAGCTGCCGGACTATGGCAATTCATGCCGGCTACCGGACGTGAATTCGGTCTGGAAGTGAACGACAATATAGATGAACGCTACAACGTGGAAAAAGCAACTGTTGCCGCCTGCAAATATTTCAAACAGGCTTACGAAAAGTATGGTGACTGGATGGCTGTATCTGCCGCATACAACGCAGGACAAGGACGTATCACCGCACAACTGGATAAACAATTGGCCGACCATGCCATGGATCTTTGGCTGGTAGAAGAAACATCACGCTACATGTTCCGTCTGTTGGCTGCCAAAGAGATATTCAACAATCCGCAACGTTTCGGTTTCCTGTTGAAACGCGAGCACCTCTATCCCCCTATTCCCTATAAAAAAGTGACGATTACCACCGCCATCGAGAATCTGGATGAGTATGCCAAACAAAACGGCATCACTTATGCACAATTGCGTGACGCTAATCCATGGCTGCGCGAACACTCATTAAAAAACAAAACACGCCGTACATACGTTTTACACATACCTACCCGGGAAGGAATGAACTATAACCCCAAGAAAACGATTCCACATAACCCGAAGTGGGTAATTGATTAATAATGGCACATTATTCATTGGCACATTGGCTAATTATTTTATTATTATGAATTTAAGAGAGCACTTCAAACATTTTCTACATAACAAAGAGTTAAAACATAAGCTCTACATTATTATTTTCGAATCGGATACTCCGGCAGGAAAGTTGTTCGATGTGGCTCTTATCATCTGTATCACATTAAGTATTCTGCTTGCCATTCTGGAGAGCCTGCAGGGGCTTCCGTCTTATCTGACGATGCCATTCATCATACTTGAATACTTGTTTACAGCTTTCTTTACCTTTGAATATGTAACCCGTATTTATTGCTCTCCACAACCGAAGAAGTATATTTTCAGTTTTTTCGGTATCATTGATTTACTAGCCACACTGCCGTTGTATCTGGCTTTCTTTTTACCGGGAGCAAGATATCTGCTGGTGATCCGGGCGTTCCGTATCATCCGGGTTTTCCGTATATTCAAACTTTTTACTTTCTGGATGGAGGGTGAACGGTTGCTTACTTCACTAAAGGAAAGCAGCAAGAAAATAGCCGTCTTTTTCCTGTTTGTAGTAATACTCGTTGTTTCTATCGGTACCTTAATGTATATGATTGAAGGCACACAGCCCGGCACACAATTCAGCAACATACCCAACAGTATTTATTGGGCTATTGTCACCATGACAACAGTAGGTTATGGCGATATTACACCCGCAACGGCTTTAGGAAAATTCCTCTCTGCCTGTGTAATGCTAATGGGTTATACCATTATAGCAGTGCCCACAGGCATCGTATCCGTATCGATGATGAAAGAATATAAAAAGCTGAAAGATATGCAATGCCCTAATTGCCATAAAGCGGGACATGATGAGAACGCAGCGTACTGTAAATATTGTGGTTTTCCGTTACATAAAGATAGCTTACCCAAAGATAAAAAGTAAATGTCTCTTTATACTTTGTGTGTAACGTTATCGTATTTTTCAAAGATACCAATGTGTCCGTTTTTTATAACCGATAAACGAGCGGGCTGCTTTTCTGCGTTGCACTATTTTACGTTCTACATACTCCACTAACCCAAAAAGAGAGCACCCCACCGCGTAACATAAAATATCTTTCCAATCAAAAGTAGACCCCAGAACAATCCGCGCAAATCCGTTATTTGACAATTCTAACCTATCGGCCAACTGAAAATACTGAAGCAGCTCAATGAAACAAGCAAATACAAAGACATAAACGGGTAACCGCCGCAAAGAACGAAGTATGAAAATCCTGATAAAACAACAGATAAGTATCACTACCAATACATCTCCTATATAAGGACGGATAAATGCATCATGAATATATACGCCGATAATAATTTCGATTATCAATATCACAAAAAAGCAGGAAGCATAGATTATTCTTTTTTTCATAAATAAATCGAGTTAGTTAATGACCATACGTACGCTTTAAAGCACGTTTCAATGTAGCCGGAACAATGATGGAATGAAACGGACGAATAAAGAAAAAGTACGTCCGCCCCCAATTATTATGAAACTGCACTAAAGTGGAAACGGTGACCTCTTTTACATTCGCCTCCATAAGACGCACGATTGCAGAAACATAGAACTGCAAATGTTTATCATCCGCCGTAAATACCGCTTCCTCCCTTGTCATATCCGGATGAGCAATTGCGAAATCTGATATTATCTTATGATATTCTGCCACTTCAGGGCCTTTCCCGCCTTTCAGTCCGAATGGTTCCACAAGACAATTACGAAGTTTCATCAAAGCCTCCACCCATTGCGGATAATTTGTAAACATAGTAATGAGTACATCCGCCGGACGAATATCTCTTTCAGCCGTTATCCTACAACAAAAGGTATCGACAAAGTCAACAGGGTCTATACGAGACAGAACAGATGTACTTATCATATTCCCGGCTTTCCGGATTTGTAGTGATTCATTCATAATAAAACTCGATACTTTTATGGAAAAAGAATGGGAGATGAACGTTCTCTGGCGAAGATACGGAATTTAGGCATACATCGGTTATCAAATACTCCAAAATCTACTCTAAACAGTTCCTTTACAATAAAAAGATGCCCGAACTATAAAATATCCCTAAATGGTAGAAAGAATTGAATAACCTCACTTCTGCTTTTCGGTAAGGTATTTCCAGTACCTCACAGGCATGTCTTGCTTATGTTTTCTCGGATTGAGCCTTTCCTTGATTGTAATGGATTTAAAATAGGTCTTCCAAAGCTGTTGAAACAATTTTTCATCTTTATCCATCAAACTTTCATCAAGCATTCCGGTTATCAGATGCGAGGCGTTGCTGTCATCATCAAAAGTAACTTCTTCTACGGTTTTCAAGTCATAATAAAAACCATAACGGCGTTTCATATCATAAATCAACCATTTCTGATCGGCAAAGCGGTCTTTAAAATGTTCGATAGTCAAAGGTAATGCGTTATGCTGCGGTTCAAAGGCTGCAAAGAAAGTACCATCCGCCGCTTTCTGAAAACGGACAAACTGAAACATCCGCAACCGTTCCCAATCCACGCGTTTCCATATTTTAGAGAGTTCCAATACATCCGGATCACCGAAATTCGTTTCAATGGAACGGGGAGCATCGATGGCCTTACGAATATAACGAAACAGTAACATACCGACTTCCGGCAACTCGGAAAGCCAACACCAAGTAATGGCCGAAAGAGCGGAGGCCGAAAGTTTCTTCTGTAATCCGCGCCATACCCGTCCGGCCTTTTCTTCATCAGTGGTTACCGTAAAGAATTCATCGTAAAATAAAGGTAAAGCCTCCCCCTCCGATAATAGCATATCGGGAAAAGATTTGCGAAAGTAAGCATCAAAAACAGCCGTCAGCAAGCCTTCAAAGGTTTTATCATAAACAAATAGAACCATGGGATTGACGATTAGACGATTTACAATTAGACGATTGAAATTACTTATGAATCTCTATATGACCTCAATCGTAAATCGTCAATCGTCTAATCGTAAATATCTTCATTCTTTAAAATTTAATATTAGTTGGTTTTCATCTATTTTCTTTTTAGGCTTCGGAAGTAGCAAGCTGCGTACAGCCTGTGGAGTCATTTCGTTGACAGTTTTCATCGGGAGCTCGCTGCACGTGATGAAATACTGTGCTTTCTTCATTACTACTCCTATTTTTTTGAGTTGATAATACCCGAGCTTGGAATATCGGCGGGAAGCAATGATTAACTTTGCCGACTTTACACCGATGCCCGGCACACGAAGAATCAACTCATAATCCGCCCGGTTGATGTCGATCGGAAACTTTTCGGGATGCCGCAATGCCCACGACAATTTAGGATCTATCTCCAGATCGAGATCGGGATATGCATCATCTACAATCTCATCTACTTTAAACTGATAAAAACGCATCAACCAATCTGCCTGATAAAGACGGTTCTCGCGAACCAGAGGCGGTTGCTTCAAAGCCGGCAAACGGGTGTCATAGGTATTGACAGAAACATATCCGGAATAATAAACACGCTTCATCGTGGGGCGCTGGTACAGGGCAGAAGAAAGAAAAAGAATATCCTTATCCGTTTCGGCCGTGGCACCTACAATCATTTGCGTACTCTGTCCTGCCGGTGCAAACCGAGGTGCATGGCGGAATTTCTTCCTCTCTTCACTACTTTCCAATACCCCCTGCTGGATATACAGCATAGGAGCAAACACACTCTTATGATCTTTTTCGGGAGCTAACAGTTTTAGATTTTCTTCTTTGGGTATTTCGACGTTTACACTCAGACGGTCGGCATATCGCCCGGCCTCATTCACCAGTTCACGACTGGCCCCAGGGATACTCTTCAAATGGATATACCCGTTGAACCGATGGACTTCACGCAAGTCCTTGGCAACCCTTACCAGACGCTCCATCGTATAATCGGGATTCCGAACGACTCCCGAACTCAGAAACAATCCCTCGATATAATTCCGACGATAAAACTCAATCGTCAGATCCACCAATTCGGATACGGAAAGAGTGGCACGCGGCAAGTCATTACTACGCCGGTTGATACAATAGGCGCAATCATAAATGCAATAATTGGTAAGCATGATCTTCAGAAGCGAAATACACCGCCCGTCTTCCGCAAAACTATGGCAAATGCCCCATCCGCCTACGGTGTTACCCAACGTCCCCGGCTTGTTGGCACGAACTGTACCACTGGAAGCACAAGATACATCGTATTTGGCAGATTCAGCCAGTATTTTAAGTTTCTCAAGTACGTTCGCATTCATAATCCATATAGTTTTTGCATTTTTTTCATCTCACTTCTCATCACATCACGCAAACTTTGAGGTTCCAATACTTCAATCGTTGCTCCCTTCGAGAACAGTTCTTGAATAAAATCATAAGTATGTGAGATATAAAGTTCAAAATCGGTATATTCCTCCGTCGTTGTTATCTCTTTCTGGCTGGAATGTAAAGGAAGATTACGCAGATAAGGCACCTGCCCGGCAGCAACCCTTAACACGGTACGCTGCGGCGGCAATGTTTCATCCTGAATAATACCGAAACAATCGCGGAAATAATCTTGCGGCGTAAATTTACGGGGAAAGCGGAAATTCTCTTCCCCGACAGACAAACTTTTGATACGATCTAATGAATAAGAGCGGAAAGCATCATAAGACCGGTTGATCCCTATCAGATACCAGCGATGACGGAACAGTTTGAGAAAATAAGGTTCCAAAACTACCTCTTTAGAATGTTCCCACGTATATGCCTGATATTCCAGACGAAGCACATGTCCGGTTCGCATGGCATCTATCACCACATCCATATGCTGTAACCCCAAAGGAGCCTCTTCAAACACGATCCGGTTCTTCATATCCATATTTTCCTGCAGGATACTGTTCAATGAGAAACTGTTGAGCAGCCACATTTTCAGCTTATTTCCCAACATTCCCTCCGCATCGGCTATATAATAGGTATTCGTACGCTTGTCACATTCTATATTAATGTCGAACATCTCTTCGATAGCCTGCCGGTGATTATGAAAAGTGCGCAAGGGAATATCGGTACGCATAGCGTCTCCCGCCCGCCAACGGCGATTGATCTCACTAAATGTGATACGCCCACTACGATAGATAGTATCTACCAACCAGATGAGTCTGTTGAATTGTTGCTTTGCCATACATCTTTTCTTTATTATGCTGCAAAGTAGCACATAGTTTGTGCCAAAAATAAGCATAATAAAAAGAATAAAGCAGTAACCAAACGTTTTTTAATGCATTCCCTTCAGAAACTGTTTTGATTTTTATTCAGAACTTAAAGCCTGTTTAAATTTTCCTCTTAAAAGTTTTTATCAGTTTATTTTGAGTTTATTCTCGGTCTGTCTTCCTTTTAGGAGCCGGTCTATATGACTAAAGACAAAGTTGCAAACGGGCAAAAAAGAAGATTGAAGAAGCCCGAAACAAACAAAAAGAGAAATCCTATAAAAATCCAAACTGTTTCTCAGTCTGGCAGCGTGAAATAAATAAAAAAATTCCGTCGGCATTGTCAAAAAGAACAGTTATATTTGTTATATATCATATGAAAGAGATAAAAATAACCGTTATATTCATATTGCTCTTAACGAGCTATTTGCAAGTGATGAATGCACAAAATGTGCAGAGTAATAATCTTAAAAAACAGGAGAACCAAAAAATGAAAGATCAAAGTGAAATATACTTCGCCGGGGGATGCTTTTGGGGGACAGAGCATTTTCTGAAACAGATCGGAGGTGTTGAGAGCACCTTAGTGGGTTATGCCAACGGAAATATCGCAAATCCTACTTATGAACAAGTATGCAGTGGAAATACCAATTTTGCCGAAACGGTGAAAGTGACCTACGATCCCCGTAAGGTAAGACTTCCCCTGTTGATAGACCTCTATTTCAAAACCATAGACCCGACCAGCGTCAACCGTCAGGGAAATGACCACGGATCACAATACAGGACCGGTATTTACTATACAGACCCGGCGGATCTTCCTGTCATACAATCAGCAGTAAAGACCTTGGCCGAGAAGTATTCCAAACCTCTCGCCGTAGAAATCAAACCCCTCGCCAATTTCTATAAAGCGGAAGATTACCATCAGGACTATCTGGATAAACATCCGGGAGGATATTGTCACATCGACCCATCCCTGTTCGATCTGGCCAAAAAAGCAAACAGCCCTAAAACAACAGCTAACCCCATTTACAAAAAACAGGATGAAGCCACACTACGTTCTACCCTTACCAGCGAGCAATATGCCGTAACGCAAAAGAACGCCACCGAACCGGCTTTCCGTAATGAATACTGGAACGAAAAACGCCCGGGCATTTATGTAGACATCACAACCGGAGAACCTTTGTTCGCTTCTACCGATAAATTCGACTCGGGATGCGGCTGGCCCAGCTTCACCAAACCGATAGAGAAATCGCTGATCGAAGAAAACATAGACACTTCTCACGGTATGAGACGTGTGGAAGTCCGCAGTAAAACGGGAGACGCTCATTTAGGACATGTATTCACGGACGGTCCTGCGGACAAAGGCGGATTACGTTACTGCATCAACAGTGCTTCTCTCCGCTTCATCCCCAAAGAAAAAATGCAAGAAGAGGGATACGGTGAGTATTTGAAGCTATTGCCTTAAAGCAAGCCTTATTAAAAAAGAAAAAGCCAGTCCTCACATGGACCGGCTTTTGCATTTCTTCGTATACAGCTAATTATTTTTTAGACTCTTCCAAAGATACTTTACGGAATTCTTTCATTGCTTTTTCAATTTCCAATGAAGCTTTACGAGCACGGGTTCCTGCTGCTTTGTTACCGTTCTCGATTTGTGCATTTGCATCTTTGTTAAAGTCAGCTACAAGAGCTGCGATTTTTTCTACTAATTCTTTCATGATCCTTTTTATTTTCTTCGTTAATAATGATTGGCAAAAATACATTCTTTCCCGAAATAAACGCATAAAAACAATCTTTTTTTTGAATTAATCTGCTAAAATAACGCTAAAAAAGGCGGTTTATGCTTTTTTCTTTACCTTTGCAATCATGAAACCACTTACAGATACCGAATACATACATACTTTAATAGCTGAAGGCGAACATCAGCAACAGGATTTTAAATTTGAAATTTCGGATGCCCGCAAGATAGCCCGCACCTTGTCGGCCTTTTCCAATACCGATGGGGGCCGTTTGCTCATCGGCGTAAAAGACAATGGAAAAATAGCCGGTGTACGCTCGGAAGAAGAGAAATACATGATAGAAGCGGCCGCCCAACTCTATTGCCTGCCGGAGGTGCATTATACCATGCAAACATTTCATGTTGAAGGACGCAATGTATTAATCGTTCAAATAGATAAAAGTGATAAAAAGCCGGTGTATGCCAAAGATGAAACCGGGAAACCACTGGCTTATATCCGTATTAAGGATGAGAACATCCTGGCGACTCCCATACACCTCCGCGTGTGGCAACAGAGTGGCAGCCCGGCAGGAGAATTGATACAATATACCGAACGGGAGCAACTGCTTCTCGACTTGCTTGAAAAGAATTGTTCGCTTTCATTGAACCGGTATTGCCGCCAAGCTAAAATTTCACGTCGGGCTGCCGAACATTTGCTGGCCAAGTTTATCCGGTTCGATATCGTGGAGCCGGTATTCGAAAATCATAAGTTCTATTTCAGGCTGAAATGAAGCCTCTCCCCAACCCTCTCCGGAGGAGAGGGGCTGAGTTAGTCTTGTGACAATTTTACAGTAAGCTGTGTACCAAGTATACTATTGATTGGCTGAGTTAGTCTAAATAAGAGTATCTATCTGCCCCCTCTCCTCCGGAGAGGGCTGGGGAGAGGCCTCTTTTTTATCAGAAATGAATATAACATAAATTGCAGAATACGAATAGTTGGTGTAAATCAACTTATTTAGTACTTTTGCAACCGGAATACGAAATTTATAATCTTAAAATTGTAATTCATACATATATGGGCATATTTGCTGACTTATTCAAGAAAAAAACCGATGCCAACGGAAAGGCGGTAGGTAATGTAGAAGATTTCGTGTCACTGACACGCGTATATTTCCAATCGGTAATTGCCGTAAATCTCGGTATCACCAATATCCGCTTCCTGCCGGATGTAGCGCAATTCAAACGTCTGTTTAAGATACCGACCCAGGGCGGCAAACTGGGATTGGGCGAAAAAAGCGCTGCCCGCAAAATGTTGATGGAAGATTATGGTATCAATGAGTCATTCTTCAAAGAGATAGATGCTTCCATTAAGAAAAACTGCCGTACACAGAACGATATACAGGCTTACCTGTTTATGTATCAGGGATTTTCCAACGATTTGATGATGCTGATGGGTAACCTGATGCAATGGAAATTCCGTATGCCGTCGATATTCAAAAAGACACTGCGCGGAATGACAGCAAAGACTGTGCACGATGTATGTACAAAAACCGTATGGAAAGCAGACGATGTACACAAAACCGCAATGGCCGTACGTCAATATAAAGAAAGGCTCGGCTATTCCGAAGAATGGATGACAGAATACGTTTATAACATCGTTTTGCTGGCCAAGAAAGAGCCCAAGCATAAAAATGAAGATACAAAAGCATAAATGTAACCCAGAGTGTTAGAAAATAAAAAATAACTGTAAAATAACGTGGTGACATAAAAGCGGAGGAGAAATTCCTCCGCTTTTTTTATTATATTTATAAGCAAATAACATGCCAATTTAACAATTGTAAAAAATAATAGCTTATGAAACAAAAGAAAATGCTAACTCTCACCCTTTCTCAACTTAAACAACTATACCAACAAGAGCTACCGGAACTTTACCAACTGGCTAATGAAACCACTAACGAAACAGACTTCAAAAACAACCTCGATAAATTCCTGTCTCTCCATCCACAAGCAGAAAGCAATACGGGTAAGCAAATTCGACTCCTTATCAATTACGACGGAAGAAGTATCCACGAACTTTCAACAGAACAAGACATGCCGGTGCAAACCTTTTCATTACTCCACCGATTCCTTACCGGAAATCTGGAAAACACCGACATGGCCACAGATTTATTCATCGACCTGTTCTACCTGTTCAAAAGACTTGAAATGACGGAAATCCCCCTCCCCTCTCCGCAACGGATAAAGAGCCGTACCGAACGCTGGCCTACGGGACTGAACGAGGAAGTGATGGAGATCCGTGCCCAAAACAAGGAACGGATACTGCACATACTGATCCAGAAGATTGAAAACAGAAAATCCGGTTCCACCCGTTTCCGGTTTGACGAAGGACTCAGTTATGACGAAAAATATCAGCTCGTCAGCCAATGGTGGAATGATTTTCGTTTTCACCTGTCGATGGCAGTAAAAAGCCCCACTGAACTGAATCGCTTTTTGGGGAATTCTCTTTCCAGCGAAACGATGTATTTGCTGTCGCGCGCACGCAAAAAGGGTATGCCTTTCTTCGCTACCCCTTACTATCTTTCACTGCTCGACATCACCGGTGACGGATATAATGACGATGCCATCCGCAGCTATATCCTCTATTCCCCCCGCTTGGTAGAGACATATGGCAACATTCGCGCCTGGGAACGGGAAGATATCGTAGAACCCGGAAAGCCGAATGCTGCCGGCTGGCTATTGCCGGACGGGCACAACATCCACCGCCGTTACCCGGAAGTGGCTATTTTGATACCAGACACGATGGGACGTGCCTGCGGCGGACTTTGTGCCTCCTGCCAACGTATGTACGACTTTCAAAGCGAACGTCTCAACTTCGAATTCGAAGCGTTGCGTCCCAAAGAGAGTTGGGACAAAAAATTACGCCGCCTGATGGGGTACTTTGAGGAAGACACCCAATTGCGTGACATACTGATCACCGGAGGGGATGCCCTGATGAGCCAAAACAAAACATTGCGAACGATACTGGAAGCCGTCTACCGAATGGCCGCCCGCAAGCGAAAAGCCAACCTCGAACGACCGGAAGGAGAAAAATATGCCGAATTGCAACGGGTACGTCTCGGCTCCCGCCTGCCAGCCTATCTGCCCATGCGCATCAATGACGAATTAGTAGAGATTCTCCGGGAGTTTAAAGAAAAAGCGTCTGCCATCGGAGTGAAGCAGTTCATCATCCAAACCCATTTCCAGACACCACTGGAAATTACCCCCGAAGCACGGGATGCCATCAGCAAGATACTTTCTGCCGGCTGGCTGATTACAAACCAATTGGTCTATACCGTAGCAGCTTCCCGACGGGGGCATACGACCCGGTTGCGCCAAGTACTCAATTCATTGGGAGTGGTGTGCTACTACACTTTCTCAGTAAAAGGTTTCAATGAAAACTATGCGGTGTTCACTCCCAACAGCCGTTCTCTGCAGGAACAACATGAAGAAAAGATATACGGACAACTCCCCTCCGAGCAGGCTGCCGAGCTATATACCCTGCTCGAAAATGGAGAAGACACGGCTACCCGTATCCGCCGTTTTATGAGAAAGCACCACCTGCCATTCCTCGCTACCGACCGAAGCGTACTCAATCTGCCTGCCATTGGCAAAAGCATGACATTCAACCTGATAGGTATCACAGAAGACGGTAAGCGTATCCTTCGCTTCGATCATGACGGAACACGCCGCCACAGCCCCATTATCGATAAAATGGGACAGATCTATATCGTAGAAAATAAATCGCTCGCCGCTTATCTCCGGCAATTAGGAAAAATGGGAGAAGATCCGGAAGATTATGCTTCTATCTGGAATTATACGAAAGGCAAAACGGAACCACGGTTCAGCTTATACGAATATCCGGAATTTGACTTCCGAATCACGGACAAGATGAGCAATCTGGAGATTGGATAATATACAATAATACTGCTTATGCATACCGGTGATCGTAAGCAGGGTACTTACCTCCGCTAAGCACCGTCCATACCGCTTGTATACACCGTGCTTAGCGCTCTTAAGTACCGTTCTGAGGAAAGCTTTGCACGGTGCACAAAAACCGGGGTATTCCCTCACTCTATCCGCCCGTTTTCAACCACTTTTCACCAATTACGACCGGTATCCCACCAAAGTCTTGTTCCGGCATTATCTTCTCCTCCCAAGGCATCGACCAATGCACGATATTGGCTTTCGTTTTCTGTGATCAACGAACCGGGAAAATTCAAGCGACGAATCATAGTCTCCGTATCGATACAACCGTTCTTGCTATTATTAAACCGCACCGGGAAAAGACGCGGATAGCCCGTACGACGCTGTTCGGCCCATGCTTCACAACCCTCGGGAAAGATAGCCAGCCACTTCTGAGTTATGATCTTCTCCAGTTTCACCTCGTCATCGGCCTCCTCTATCCAGCGTGGGGATACCAGACAACGGGCTTCTATATTATTCTCGGGATCATAGACATCTATAAAGTCAGAGGCCACTTTATCGCTGTTGAGATATTCATCCACTTGGGTAACATTGTGTTGCTGAAAAGAGACAGTTACCCCGTTCTCATAACAATCACTCTCCTCTTCCGAAGTCCAACCACGTAAAGCAGCTTCCGCACGGAGAAACCAAACTTCTGCCGCAGTCATCAGAACGGCATCCGTAGCCTGAGTGACAGTAAGCTTCGACAAGACATTGTAACGGTTGTGAGCAAAGCAAGTGCCTTGACGAATCCCTCTGTATTCTTGTTTCAACTCATCAGCCGAACAGTGTGTAAAATAGGATTTCCTCCGGGGATCATCGTAACCATTCATGATAGATTCCATCGAAGCACTCATATACGTTTCTTTCCATACAAGGTTCAACTCGCCAAGCGGATTGCTATAACCGCCCTGAGTGGAGACAGCAGCCTGCTCATCAGAGGTTTCAAAAACACCGTACGAATTTTCGAATGCCTTCACAAATTCCATGCGCGCCTTATCAGGAGATACCACCGCCAAACGCATGGCAAGCCGCATTCGCAGAGAATTGGCAAACTTAATCCAAGAGGAATATTCGCCATCCAGCAAAATGTCGAAACGCGCAAATTCGGAAGCATCCGGTTTCCGCTCTATATAATCGGCCAATGCCGTTACTGCCGTATCCAGTTCAAGAAAAAACTCATTGTATACTTTCTCCTGGCTATCCGGCAGATATTCCCCTTTAGGATCGGCAAAATTGGTGTACACAATCGGGCCGTAATAATCGGTCACACGGTGCATGACCGCCACCTTCAATATTTTCGTTATACCGAAAAAAGCCGGTTGCCCGGTACGGGTAAATTGTTCCGACTGGTAGATCTGAGGGAAAACATAAGCATACGTATGTCCCCACATCGCACTGTTCCAACCATCTTGCAGATTATAATCCGAGTTATGGCTACCCCCATTCAGTGGTTTGGCATCGTGCATATATCCGCTAAACATATCCGCGTTCAGATTTTGTATCAGTTGGAAAGGCCAGTTTTTCCCTTTACCGTAATCATAATTAAAATAAATGCCCTGCTGGATAATTCCCAAACGGATGCCATGATCGTTATTATCCACTTTCAGGTCTTCATCCGTAATGCCGGCCAAATCGGTATTGAACTCTCTAAAACCGGAAGTACAGGAAACAAAGAAACCGCCCAGCACTATAAATAAAAATACCATGTCCTTTTTCATCTATCCACCCTCCGTTTTAAAAGTCACACTTAATACTGAATCCCAAGCTACGCGTAGTGGGCATTCCATAAACATCGATCCCTTGATTGTCATTTCCGGTAGAGAGTACCAGATCCGGATCAAAAGGCGCTTTCTTATAGAAAAAGAAAAGATTGCGCCCCACAAAAGAGAGCTGTATTTCATGAAAGATCTTCATCTGTTGTATCCAGTTTGCCGGCAAGCGATAACTCAACGAAAGCTCCCGCAAACGAATATTCGTGGCATCATACATATAATATTCCGTCACACCGGCACGTCCGCCGACTACATTCTTATAAAACCTCTTCACATCCTCTATACGACGGCCTTCCAAAAGGACATATCCGGCATCCCGGGCATCGGCCGTGGCTTTGGATACCCCATACATATCCATATCCGCTTGTGTCTGCGAAAGAATATCTCCGCCATACCGCCAATCGATCAGACAGTAAAGACTGATTCCTTTATAAGAAAGAGTATGGCTCCACCCCATAGAGAAAACCGGATTGGCATTTCCCACTTTTACCGTATTCCCGTCACCCTCCACCCGCGGCAGGCCTTTGTTGTCTCCGTCGGTTTCATAAACGATATTTCCCCCTGCATCACGCACGAATGCCTTCCCGTAAATATCACCGATGGAACCACCTTCCACCAACTTCATGGCATAACTCGATGAAAAGCTGGTAGGCCCGTACACAAACTCTTTCAATTTCTCATGCAATTCGATAATTTTATTCTTATTGGACGAAAAGTTCAATGTAGTTTTCCACATAAAATCCCTGTTCATCACCGGAGCAGCATCCAATGTCAACTCCCATCCTTCGTTCTGTATATTGCCGGCATTGACATAGCGGTATGCAAACCGATCACCGGAAAGAGCCGGCAACTTGAAGAACTGGTTACGGGTATTCGTGCGATAATAAGTGGCATTGATGCCTAAACGGCTTTGCAGAAAACGCCATTCCGTCCCCACTTCTACAGAATAAGTCATTTCCGGTCTCATCTCCTCAAAAGGAGCGGCATCATTTGCCTGTATTCCTCCACCGGCCACTACATGCGAAACAGAATTGGTGATAAACAAAGGGATATCATTCCCCACCTTACTGTATGCCCCACGCAATTTTCCAAAAGAGATCCATTCGGGTAAGGCCATCCATTTGTTGAAAATAAAAGAAGCACCGACCGAAGGATAAAAAAAGCCGCTCTTCTCATGTTTCGTAAAAGCAAGCGTCGAAGCCCAGTCATTACGGGCCGTCACATCGATAAAGACGCTTTCCTTATATCCCAATTGTGCCGTGGCAAATACAGATTGCAGTTGTCTGTGTGCATCGATCCTCTGATCAAGCACGGCAGCACTGTTCATCAGGATATTGGCCAAAGTAAAGACATTGGGGTATTTCAATGAGGCCGTTTTTGAATCATAACGGGTGGAATTCACCACCTTATCATTGATGCTGCCACCGATAGCGGCATCCAACGAAAAATCATTCCATTGTTTCTTTACAGTGGCCATCACATCGCCATAAAGCAATACTTCCTGATAATCCATCTCAAGATACCGCCCGTTCACACCTGCCAAAGCCGGAGCGGTAGACGCATAAAACTTCTGCCGTAACTTATCACCTATATAATCCATATTACCGCGTGCCTGAATGTCCAGCCAATCGGTTACTTTCACCCGCGCCGATAAAGAAGCGATCACCCGTGCACGGGTATCCTTGCTCTGAATCCGGTTTACAATCCAGTAAGGATTCTGCTCGAAGTCGTCAGAAGGCGCATGCCAGTTCTGCACATTCAACTTACGGTCTTCATCGTACACCTCAAAATTATCGCGATAATAAGAAAGGTCTTCACCACGCGGAAAACGATATAATCCCACAAGCGGATTCATATAAAATCCTCCCGGAACCGGTTTGTTTTCCACTACCTGCCGCATGATATTTACATTTCCATCGAGTTTCAAACGGCCGTTGAACAGTACGGAAGTCTCCCGCAAATTCAAATTATGCTTCGATAACCGGTTTTTATCGACAATACCCCGCCCGGTAGTATTGGCATAAGAAAAATAATTTTGCAGTTTCTCATTCCCATGACTCACAGAAAGGGAAGTAATAGAGGTAAAACCGGTACGAAAGAAATCATTCAGATGATCTTGTTCAGGCAATGCTTCCTGTGCTCCCCAACTATCCACACCATCACTAACGCCATAGCGATTCTGCATTTCGGGAAGACTGAAAGCCTTATCAATAGTCAGACTGGTAGAAAAAGAGATTTTATGTGCGCCCGTACTCCCCTTTTTGGTCGTTATCAGAATCACGCCATTGGCCGCTTGACTTCCATACAAAGCTGCTGCCGGTGCACCTTTCAATACAGTAATGCTCTCCACGTCTTCCGGATTCAAGTTGGAAATGCCATCCCCCCCGTCACGATTGCCCGCATCAGCAGTCCCGCCAATAGCCGAATAGGCCTGTTCGGAAGTAGAATTCAGCATCGGCACTCCGTCTATCACATACAGTGGCTGATTATCACTGACCACCGAACGGATGCCACGAATACTGACCTTAGCCGAAGCCCCCGGACCGGAAGAGTTTTTACTTACCTGCATACCCGCCGCCTTTCCGGCCAAAGCGGTAATCATATTCGTCTCCTTTACCCGGTTCAGCTCATCACTCTTCAACTGCATGGCCGAATAAGACAAAGATGAAGCCTTCTTTTCAATGCCCAATGCAGTCACAATCACGTCATCGAGCATCACCGCATCTTCTTGCAATACGATCTTGAAATCCGTTTTTCCAGATACGGGAACCTCTACGCTTTCATATCCTAAAAAAGAGACCACCAAAGTAGCATCCGGATTTACGAGCAAAAGAAATTCACCGTTCACATTGGCCACTGTTCCTTCCGATTCTCCTTTTACCTTAATAGTAGCACCAACCAAAACATCACCTTTGGAGTCGTATACCGTCCCGCTTATCTTTTTTTTTGAAGAAAACTGATCATGATGGCCATCATGTTCTACATTAACGGCATAACCGACTGTTGTACAAACAGAAAAGAGGAATGTCAAAAAAAAACAGATAAGTATTCTCGCACTAACTAACATGTTCATTAATATCAATTTGTATATAGACAAATATACATAATAAAATCTAAAAAGAGGTTATCCCAATATCATTTTGATGAAAGAGTTCGCCAAAACGCGTATTATCACTATTTTTGTTGCAAATAAAACGATGAAAATGGAAATAGAAATAGAGAATCATCCCTTGCAACCTTTTCTTCCGGTAAAAGCCCGGTTATTAATGCTTGGAAGTTTTCCACCACAAAAAAAGCGGTGGTCTATGGATTTTTATTACCCAAATCTAAATAACGATATGTGGAGAATCACCGGAATCCTATTCTTTAACAACAAGGATTATTTCTTGAATGAATCGAAAAAAGCCTTTTGCAGAGAGCGCATCATCGACTTTCTTAATGAGAAAGGGATTGCACTTTTTGATACGGCTTCTGCCATACGCCGCCTGCAAGATAATGCTTCCGACAAATTCTTGGAAGTTGTGCAACCTACCGATATCCGCGCACTGCTCCTGCAACTTCCGGAATGCAAAGCGATCGTCACTACCGGCCAGAAAGCCACGGATACCCTCCGTACGCAATTCAGTATAGAAGAACCGAAAGTGGGTGATTTCTCCGAATTTTTATTCGAAAACCGCCCGATGCGTTTATACCGTATGCCATCTTCCTCGCGTGCCTACCCTTTGGCACTGGACAAAAAAGCTGCCGCCTATCGCATCATGTATCAGGATTTACAAATGCTTTAATCAATTATATATAGGAAACCTATGAAACCGATCTTTTTGCAATACCCCGCATGCAGCACTTGCCAAAAGGCAAAAAAATGGCTGACAGAGAACAACATTGAGTATACCAACCGGCTCATTGTGGAAGATAATCCCACAATAGAAGAATTAAAAGCCTGGATTCCCCTTAGCGGATTGCCGGTAAGAAAGTTTTTCAACACCAGTGGATTGGTATATAAAGAGCTGAATCTCAAAGACAAGCTACCTACCATGAGCGAAGAAGAGCAAATCGCCTTATTGGCCACCAACGGTAAATTGGTGAAACGTCCGTTGGTAGTCACCAATAATTTTGTACTGGTAGGTTTCAAACCTGCCGAGTGGAAAAAGCTAAAATAGTTGAAAACTTCTTTGTAGAAGCGCTTGCAGATTCAAAAGTTTATTCTACCTTTGCACCCGCAAACACGGGAGTAGCTCAGTTGGTAGAGCACCGGTCTCCAAAACCGGGTGTCGGGAGTTCGAGCCTCTCCTCCCGTGCAAGATTTCAATAGCTGTGAGTTAATAACTTGCAGCTATTTTTCGTTTAAAGATCGGACAAATGTCGGACACATTTTTTTCAGAGTATCAACCATCCTACGTTTTTAAAATTGAAAAATAAACATCAGGAAACTTAATATTTTTTTCATATTCTACATTTTTCGGCAAAGGTATAAAAAAAGCTTCCAACCCGTGGAAGCTCTTTTACTTGTCAAAGTGATAGCCTCATGTCAATGAAGCCGGAGAAGGAATATCGGGATTCCTCCAAATGTGTTACTTTACTTGATGTTTAATATGGTTTCCGATAATTTACTTTTTATATCATTCAAGGCAAACTTTAAAATCTCCAACTCACTTTCCGTAAAAGCACAAGGTTTACCATTAACTATATTTCCATTAATACGCTGTGCCAGCCAACTACGATCCTTTTGAAAATAGTGTTGTGCGATGTAAGATAATGATAGAACATTGCATAAATCTCCCATTCCAATACGAACATCAATATCTGTACGTTTCCTACGTTCCCGTGCTTCTCGCATTGCTTCACGTAATATACGTCCTGCTTCTTTCCGTTCCTCATGCGGAATTTCTGCATTTAGCTCCTGCCATATCTTATCAAATTCCTCACTTCCCTCTTTTGTTCGTAACAAGTGAAATTTAGAAACCAAGCCTCTGACTTTATCCTCTATTTGTTTATCCATATCCTTCTTTTATAATTAAATAAAGAAATGTTGATAAGGTTGATGAAAGGGAACCTCAAATAAGGTTCCCAAACTTTCATTCTTCTTTAAGTTTATCAGCGATCATAACGATTACACTGAATAACTCATCGTAGAATTCCGATTCTGAAAAAATAGTTCCATCATCTAGAATTTGTTTTTCATATCGGATGAGGAATCTTAAATGATCAAGCATTTCCTCACGGTCATTTAGACCTTCAACCTTATCAAACATCTCTGTGTCGTAACACACTGCAAATATAATAACGATTTGTTTATTCCACAATAAACAAATCGTTATTATCATCATTCCCATAAAGTATTAACCTTAATTAAGAATCGCAATTCTGTTGCGTCAAACAACTGCCGATTTCAGGTGTCCCATCCGTGAGACAACGTATCGAGTTCTTCAGAAGTAAAATCGACAGGCTTACCATTAACTAAATTACCATTAATACGTTGATAGAGCCAATGACGAGTTTTCCCAAAATAATTTTTAGCGATATATGACATCGAAGCAAAATCTAAACCCCGATCATTTTTTTTGGCGAATCTCAATGTTTTTTATCAAATCTTTCGTTTCACCTATAGATTTTTTATACCACCTTGAAAAGCTTCGGCAAAGGCTTTTCCATCCTCCGGAGAAAGTGACTGCAGAAATAATTTAAACCGTCTCCTATGATCATCCTGAGCCTCCGCCGACTCAGCCGATGCAAATTCGGCTTTCCACTTTTCTAATTCTTTCTGTACATCCATAAGACTTGTATTTTTATATTAGTGAAGTTGAGTAGCCCCCTCCGAAAGAGGAAAGGAATTCATTTTTATTCTTTCTTTTCATAATAAATTGTGTATGAAACGAATCAGAATAACAGCCCATTCATTCTCCTAAAATTGAATCTCCAAAGTCACTTCTCCCCCTCCGACAGTCCATTGCGGACCTTCCTGCACAAGACGTATCGCTTCTTTATCAACGGAAGGACATAAACTTCCCTGTACCTTTATATCGATAGGACGCCCCTCTTCATTCACATAAAAAGTCAGTATCACTTTCCCCTTTACCCGCTCACATTCTTTATCTGTCGGGCGGTTCAGATTCTTTTTCAAATATCTCCGATAAGCCCTTTCCCCGATTACCGGACGAGGCATCGTCAATTGTTCTACGGTTACTGCCGCCCCAGTCAGATTCGCTTTCCGCTGAGTCCCGTACCCTACTACTACCACTTCATCCAATTCTCTACTGTCTTCATTCATGGCAATCAGCATCTCCTTACTTGTATCGGCTGGAAGGATAACCGGTTCATAGCCTATATAATTGACCGTAATCTCTTTTCCGTCATTCATCGGCAAAGTAAAATTACCATTCACATCCGATACAGTTCCATTATTAGTACCTCTTACAGTGACGGTGGCTCCCACAATAGGCTCTCCAACCTTATCAATGACGCGCCCTTTCACTCCGTTTACTTTTATCCCGCTTACCATTCCGCTCAGTTGCTTTGCAATGCCATTATTGGTAACGTCAGACAGAGCGGTACTAACCGGTTTGGCAGCTACCGAATCCACTTCAACAACATCAGCCATTACACTCATCCCTGCTTCATCGGCAATTTCTTCCCGCATCTTCGCAGGAGCTGCCTTTGATAGTTGCCGTTCCCGACTGGCAAACACCTTCACCGAATCTCCCCGGACAGTTCCAGCCAATTTTCCCTTTTCTTCCGGATGTACCGATTTTGCTAAAGGTAACTGAGGTGTTTGAGGCACAACCTGCAACACGGTATCCCGTTGCAAGGCTTCCAATGTCATAAAAACATCTTCCGGTAGCCTATTTTTCTGATATATGAAATAGCTGCTCAAACAAACACCTATCAATAAGCTCGCCGCTACACTCCACACAACAGCATGATTCCGTTTTCCCTTTGCTTTTCCCCTGATCCGGCGACGTAAAATCTCTATCTGATACTCCTGGTTCTCCCCTACGCTGTCATAACC
>ERZ827037.1282-NODE-1282-length-27404-cov-3.722366_pt1 | contig 27404 bp, 19 predicted proteins | sample MGYA00519924_ERZ827037 | MGnify/ENA primary metagenome ERZ827037 (study PRJEB31778, sample SAMEA3449250) | human gut metagenome | biome: human gut; feature: human-associated habitat; material: faeces | place: United Kingdom | collected 2010/2012 ...
CCTTTTTCATCTCTTTCTACTAAATTTATTATCCGTCCGCTGGATGGCGTCGCCAATTCTCCCTTCTCCCTTTAATTAATACGCTCTCACCGCCGCCGGCAATGGGGTCCCGTTTTTATTCCGGATCAGATACAGATCTTTCACGAACCCTACCATGAATACATGTGAGTAAGTATGTGTCTTGATATTGTTGACGTCCGATTGTTGCAGATCAGCCATGTAGCTGAACCGTAACTTGGCATACCGGACCGGAAAATCGATCGACAACATCTGGCGTACGGAAGGTTGGTTGTGTAATGAAGTGAACTGTATTACTCCGTCGGAATTCCCTAACGTGAAAATCTCATAATAAGATTGTCCGTAGTGAGGTGAGAACATGGCCCCCACTACCGGTACATTCACCTGATAGCGGAACGTCAGAGGATAATTCTTTATTTTTGCATGCCAGATGGCCATTGCAGAGGCATCCAGATTGATGAATGCTCTTGCCGAAGCCGGGTTGTTCGTATTGCGTAGGTTGTATACGAATCCACCGTTTATATCTGCCAACGCACCGGCCAGTAGCTTAAAGTTTTCGGTGATACGAAACTGATAATGCAGCCCGTAATTCCAATTCACCAGACCGTTGAATGTGTTGTTGTTTTCTGCATGGTTGTGTGTATACCCTATATTGGCCTGAAAAAAGTTTTGTACGGATACATTTCCGTCTAATAGCTTGGTCATGCGCATGGTTTCCCGGGAGATACGGAAGTCTATTCCTTTGTATTCCTGCGGTGACAGATAGGTGTCGAAGACATTGGTATAGCCAATTCCATACATGGTGGCACGTGTGACGTAGCGATTGGCCTGCTGCGAATCTGTCTGTGCATATATTCCATCACAAAGAGCAAGCAGGCAACAGCCGATCAGCCCCATTTTTAATAGTATGTTCCTTTTCATTGGCAACCCAATTGATTTTAAATGAATCAGAACAGTTTCATCTGTCCCGTCATTTCGTCCAGTATGTCTCCTTCGCTTTTACCGTGATCCGGGTCCAGTATTTCCGGTTCTTCCTCATTCTCTTCTGTTTTATCCGGTGCCGGAGGATCCGGGAAGCGGGTAGGCTCCAATTCATTGATTGTTTCCACAGTATATGTGGTGATACGTTTTCCTTTTGCCTTAAAGCCTTTCACGGCAATAAATTCATCGGCCTCGATGACCATCGGATCGCGGAAACTATCATGTCCGCCAAAGATAACTTCCAGGCGCGGATAATATTCATCTGTCAGCAGAATCAGTTGGGTCGCTTTGTTGTCTCCCAGATAATTTTGCTTACGGGTGGTACTTTCGAAACAGAAGCGTTTCAGATACGGATAGTTCTGTTGGTCGGCATCGTATAAGGCTGCCGTCCACACCTTGTTACCGTCGAATTTCTCAACGATACTTACATTGTTTTCATAGTGATTGCTCACGTCGAAATTTGTCGTATAGAATTCGCCGGTGTTCAGAACTACCAAGATGCTGTCGTCACTTTGGAATTCTCCCAGATATTCGCCTCTGCCGTCATAGTTGAGACGCAGTACATCCCGGTCGAACCAGACTTTTCGTCCGCCCAAAGTAGAACCGCCTCTTTGTTTCAAGGCTATTTTATGTACCGGCAGGCGTGTCAGGATAACACCTTGTGCCTGACGGCTCTTGATACCCACTTCGCTGAAGTCGCGCTCGAAGATGATACGGCGTACACGTGGATTGGGTTTTAGGGTTATCTTTATGATTTCGGCTTCTCCGTTAGGGTTGGCGCTGAAATAGGTAATCCGTGATTCCGGAGTTCCCTGAGTGACGTCATACTCACGGTCGCGTACGATGGAGGTCACGGCAAAACGTTTGATATAGGTCGTTCCCTCTTTTCCGTCGCGGTAGGCCACGTTGTAGATGGTACGCTTGTCGTTTTTCTTGAATACGTTGACGTACAATACATTCTTACCCACGAATTTCTTATCGGCAACCGGTGTTATCATGTACCTGCCATCCCGATAGAAAATGATCACGTCATCCAGATCCGAGCAACAGGCCACAAATTCGTCTTTCTTCAAAGCTGTTCCGATGAAACCCTCTTCCCGGTTGATATATAGCTTCTCGTTTGCTTCTACCACTTTGGTTGCTTCGATGGTGTCGAAGTTACGCAACTCTGTCCGGCGCGGGAAGTTTTTACCGTATTTGTCTTTCAACATCTGGTACCAGTCTATCGTATATCCCACGATATTGGCCAGATGTGCATCTATTTCGGCAATGTCCGATTTCATTTTGGCAATGATTTCTTCCGCTTTGTCTGTGTTGAATTTCAAGATGCGTCCCATCTTGATCTCCATCAGTCTCAGTATATCTTCTTTTGTTACCTCACGGATGAATTGCGGATAGAAAGGTGTCAGCCGGTTATCGATGTGCTCGCATGCGGCATCCATATCTTTGGATTGTTCAAACTCCTTGTCTTTGTAGATACGCTCTTCAATGAATATCTTTTCAAGGGAGGCGAAATGCAGGCTTTCCTGTAATTCGCCTTTGTGTATTTCGAGTTCCTGCCGAAGGAGGGCGAGCGTGTTGTCAACCGATTTTTTCAGTACATCACTGACTTTGAGGAAGTGCGGTTTGTTGTCGTCGATGACACAGCAGTTGGGTGATATGCTTATTTCGCAGTCGGTGAAAGCATACAATGCATCTATTGTCTTGTCCGAAGAGGTACCCGGTGCCAGGTGTACCAGAATTTCTACATTGGCCGATGTGTTGTCGTCTACTTTGCGAACTTTTATTTTTCCCTTGTCTACAGCTTTCAGGATGGAATCTATCACTGTGGAGGTTGTCTTTCCGTAGGGAATCTCTTTGATTGCTAAGGTTTTGTTGTCTACTTTGTCGATTCGGGCACGTATCTTTACCGAACCGCCGCGTTCTCCGTCGTTGTATTTGGATACATCGATGGAGCCGCCTGTCTGGAAATCCGGATATAGCTTGAAATCCTCTTCGTGCAGATAGCTGATAGCGGCATCGCACAACTCATTAAAATTATGCGGTAATATTTTGGAAGAGAGTCCGACGGCAATACCCTCTACGCCCTGTGCCAATAGCAAGGGGAATTTTACCGGCAATGCGATCGGTTCTTTGTTTCGTCCGTCATACGATAGCTTCCATTCGGTTGTTTTAGGATTGAATACTACCTCGAGGGCAAATTTGGAGAGACGCGCTTCGATATAACGGGGAGCTGCCGCACCATCACCGGTGAGAATATTACCCCAGTTTCCCTGACAGTCGATGAGCAGATCTTTCTGTCCCAGTTGTACCAATGCATCTCCGATGGAAGCATCGCCGTGCGGGTGAAACTGCATGGTATGTCCTACGATATTGGCAACTTTGTTGTAGCGTCCGTCGTCCAAACGTCTCATGGAGTGTAAGATACGGCGTTGTACCGGTTTTAGTCCATCAATGATGTGGGGCACGGCGCGTTCCAGAATCACGTACGAGGCATAGTCCAGAAACCAGTTCTGATACATGCCTGTAAGTTGATGTTTTACGCTTTCGTTATGTGAGTCCGCCGGCTTATAGTCCGAATGTCCTTCGCTCCCTTCCGGGAGCTCTTTGTCCAAGTCGTCTTTCGGTGCTTCAAAATCTTCGCTCATATTGGTTTGGGAATTGTCTGTTCAAGATTAACTGATTTTCTCAGTTGCAGGCAAAAATACAAAATTTATCGGGAAAAAATGCAAATCATTCTAAAAAACAAAAGTGAACCCGATAAGCTTGGACAAATGAGAGGATACTATACTGGAAATGGAGAATTAAGAAGGGGTGTATCTATCTGTCCCTGTGCTTATGTTCTAATGATGGTGTTTGGCTTGGTACATATAAATGTGGATGGACAAATTTAATAAATTCCCGGATATGCTGTCTCATAACGTTAAAAGTGAAGTGATAATTGTTTAATTCAACTGAAATTGCGTATTTTGCGTTACGTAAAATACGTTACGCAAAATATGGAATATATGAGAGACAAACAAAAAAATATCGAATTGAAGAATCCGTTCCTGGTGTATGGATACGTGAGTCCGCATTACTTTTGTGACCGTGAAGAGGAGAGCAGAAAGATGCTTTCGGCTCTGAGTAATGAACGTAATGTCACCTTGATAGCTCCCCGGCGCATTGGAAAGACGGGGTTGATAAAGAATGTATTCTATCTGATGCGACAACAGGAAGTAGGTGTTTCTTGTTTCTATATGGATATATTTGCAACGCGTGATTTACCTTCGTTTGTACGCTTGTTTGCGGAGACCGTACTTGGACAGCTTGATACATTTAGCGAAACGGTGCTTCATAAACTGACCTCTTTTTTTCGTTCCTGTCGTCCGGTAATCAGCGCGGATCAGTTGACGGGAGTACCCACCGTTTCATTAGATTTTGTGCCGGATAAATCTGAACAGACGTTGAAAGAGATCTTAGAGTATATGGCAACATCCGGTAAAAAATGCTATGTGGCTATTGATGAATTTCAACAGATAACTTCCTATTCCGAGAAAGGGACTGAGGCTTTGCTTCGTTCCTATATCCAATTCCTGCCGAATGTACATTTCATTTTTGCAGGTAGTAGCCGGCATTTGATGGAGGAGATGTTTACTTCTGCCAAACGTCCTTTTTATCAGAGTTCACAACTGATGGTGTTGTGTGAAATAGAAGAAAATACCTATTACTCTTTTGCGGCCACTTTCTTTGAAAAGAGAGGAGGAAGGTTGGAGAAAGAGGTTTTCGGCTGGATATACAAACGCTTTGAAGGGCATACCTGGTACATGCAGGTTTTGCTTAATCGGCTATATGAGCAGTACGAAACCGTTACTGATATCCGGCAGGCAGAATTCATACTGGCACAGCTGTTGGAGGAGAATACCCCTGTTTATCAGAATTTTATATCTCTGCTTACCGATAACCAATTGCAACTGATGCAAGCCATTGCCAGAGAGGGGAAAGTAGCAACGCCGAACAGTGGAGAGTTCGTTAAGCGTTATGGGCTGAAAGCTTCCAGCAGTGTGAATACGGCCTTGAAATCCCTGCAAGAGAAAGAACTGGTTTATAAGTCTGACAAAGGTTATATCGTATACGACCGCTTTATGGCATTATGGCTGGCAACATTGCCATGACTTCTCTTCGGAAGTGGTAAATAAGATAAATTAATACCCCCGGCACCCTATTTATAAGATAAATAGCTATCTTTGTGGCGCTTTTTAGCTGAATAATGATTTCAATTTAATTAAAGATACAACAAGAAATGGCACAAGAAGACGTTTTTAAGAAACTCGTATCACATTGCAAAGAATATGGTTTCGTATTCCCCTCAAGTGATATTTATGATGGATTGGGAGCTGTGTATGACTATGGTCAAATGGGTGTTGAACTCAAAAATAATATAAAGAAATACTGGTGGGATAGCATGGTGTTGCTGCACGAAAATATTGTCGGCATCGACTCCGCTATTTTTATGCATCCTACTATCTGGAAAGCTTCCGGACACGTTGATGCATTCAACGATCCGTTGATTGACAATAAAGATTCTAAAAAACGTTATCGTGCAGACGTGCTTATCGAAGATCAGCTTGCCAAATACGATGATAAGATCAATAAAGAGGTAGCTAAAGCTGCCAAGAAATTCGGTGATGCTTTCGATGAGGCACAATTCCGTGGCACAAACGGCCGTGTCCTTGAGTATCAGGCTAAACGCGACGCCCTTCATACTCGCTTTGCGAAAGCGCTGAACGATAATAATCTGGATGAGCTTCGCCAGATCATCGTAGATGAAGAGATTGTTTGCCCCATTTCCGGAACGAAGAACTGGACGGAAGTGCGTCAGTTCAATTTGATGTTCTCCACAGAGATGGGTTCTACTTCGGATGGTGCCATGAAGATCTATCTGCGTCCGGAAACGGCACAGGGTATTTTTGTGAACTACCTCAATGTTCAGAAAACAGGTCGTATGAAAGTTCCTTTCGGTATTGCACAGATCGGTAAGGCATTCCGTAATGAAATTGTGGCCCGTCAGTTCATTTTCCGTATGCGTGAGTTTGAACAGATGGAGATGCAGTTCTTCGTAAAACCGGGCACTGAGCTGGATTGGTTCAAGAAATGGAAAGAGATCCGTTTGAAGTGGCATAAAGCCCTTGGCTTTGGCGATGATCACTACCGTTATCACGATCACGATAAATTGGCGCACTATGCCAATGCTGCTACCGACATTGAATTCCTGATGCCGTTTGGCTTTAAAGAGGTAGAGGGTATCCACTCCCGTACCAACTTCGACCTTAGCCAGCATGAGAAGTTCTCCGGCAAGAGCATCAAGTATTTTGATCCGGAATTGAATGAATCTTATACTCCGTATGTAATTGAAACTTCTATTGGTGTGGATCGTATGTTCCTCAGCATTATGAGTGCCGCATATTGTGAAGAACAGCTTGAAAACGGTGAAAGTCGTGTAGTACTGAGACTGCCTGCTGCTCTTGCGCCTGTGAAGTTGGCTGTGATGCCGTTGGTGAAGAAAGACGGACTGCCCGAAAAGGCCCGTGAGATTATTGACGATCTTAAGTTCCATTTCCACTGCCAGTATGATGAAAAAGACAGTATCGGTAAGCGTTATCGTCGCCAGGATGCCATTGGTACTCCGTTCTGTGTAACTGTCGATCATCAGACATTGGAAGATAATTGCGTAACTTTGCGTAATCGCGATACTATGCAACAGGAGCGTGTGGCTATCTCTGAACTGAATAACATCATTGCCGACAGAGTAAGCATTACTTCGCTTTTGAAAACAATCCAATAAAACCTTGACGAATGAATAAAAAAATCTATTTATTACCAATTCTTTTACTGGCTTTAGTTTTTGTTTCTTGTGAAGAAACAAAAGAGGTGAGCATATATGATAACTGGCAAGAACGTAACGAAGCGTTTATTGATTCTCTGAGAAATGAATTTATGACGAACCGGGAAGTAAGCGGATTAGATACTATTCATTTGTTGAGCGCTCCAGATGATTATATCTTTTATAAGGAGAAAACTCCAGTAAAGAATGAGCCTGAGAACCCTGATAATATATATGAGTATATCGAGGGATATGTATTTGAAGATATTCAACCTTATTATACGGATAGTGTATATACATATTATAAAGGTACTTATATAATCGGTACCAGATTTGATGGCTTTACAGGGAAGAACCCTACAGTGTTTGATTCACCGAGTAGATTTTATGTGAATAGTGTCGTTACAGGCTGGTCTGAGATGCTTCAACGTATGAAAGTTGGAGAGCGTAGGGAGATTTATATTCCTTGGAAATATGGTTATGGTGCAAGTGGCTATGGCAGTATTCTTGGCTATTCTACGTTGGTATTTGATGTGCAATTGTATAGCATTGAGAATCGTAGTTCAAATGCACTGTCAGTACTGGATATAGAAGAATAATAGATTTTTGTATATGAAAAAGTTACGAGGGTGTGTCAAAACTAAAATGACCACTCTAAAAAGTTATAGATTGTAACTAACAATTATAAAAGAGCCATATCAAACTCTGTTTTTGAGTAATGATATGGCTCTTTTCATCATTGATTTAGGGAGTCAAGTTTCAGATTAAAAGTTGTCCTTTCATCAAATTACGTTTTGACACACCCTCGTTTTTGTAATCTATTTGTTCCATAGATGTTTATGAAATCATTAAGAAAGGAGGGGATTTGATGATTTGGGATATTTGATGTTGTGTGTTTGGAAGACTAACAACAAAAAGATTAAACTCAAAATGTTGGTTTTCAGCAATAGTAACTCCAGTCCATGTGGAAAGATTTAGCATCTTTTTTTCAAAGTGTAGCATCTTTCAAAAAAAGACGTAGCAAGCTTTAAAAAAAGACTTGATATCTTTTATTGAAAAATGTAGCAGGTTTCAAAGAAAGATATAATATCTTTTTTTGCAAGCGTTTTCTTATTTCTTCAGAATACCTGTTCTATATATTTCTACCCCCTTCATCGGCTTCACCTTTTAGACTTAAACTCCTTGTTCATCAGAGATACAGGGTGAAGGTATACTCCGGATTTCCAAGCATCGTGCTCATTGTTCGTGCGCCCGGTGCTTATTGTCCATACACTCGGTGCTTACGGACCGTATGCCCGATACCTGAGAGGTATTGGTATGTAGATGAGAAGACGGGAATAACCCTTCACCCTGTATCTCTGATGAACAAGGAGTTTAAGCCCAAAAGGTGAAGCCGGTGAAGGGGGGGATTCTATGTGGATAATGCGCCAAAAAAATCAAAATAAATACTAACAGTATCATTTTCGATTCCTTGAAAGAGGGAACTCGTCGGTAACCTAATTTGAATAATTCATGATCAGTAATAAGCAGTTAAGTAGTAAACTAATAGAACCACATCAGATGAACTATTTTTACTAAGCTACTTGACACTTATTACTTGATTACTGTCTATGAATCATTCAGGTTAGAGATATTTCCTTAATTTCTTACTCCATATTTTATATCCTTCTTCCGTCAGATGCAGTCCGTCATTGGTCAGTTCTTTCCGCAATACATTGGTTCCTTTCTCTGTAAAGAGGGGGAAGAGATCGATAAAAGTTATTTGACGGGATACAGTTAGGTCCTTCAATTGTTGATTGATTGCCGGTACAACGTCTGTTTTCCCGATCATGGTTTTGTATTTACATACGGATTCGTTGATGGGCAGCAGGCTTTGGAGGTATATCTTTGTTTGGGGGGATTCCTGTTGTATCCGGTCTATCAGACGGGTGATAAGTGTCACAACACTGTCTGCTGAAAGGTCGTGGGATACATCATTGATTCCGATCAGAAGGAAGAGCTTGGCCGGATGTCCGGGGAGTATTTGATGCAGACGGTCGTACACTCCCATAGCTTCGTCTCCGATGATGCCACGATTACGGACATTTTTCTTTTTCAGGCGGGCCCCCCAGTCTTTTCCGGCTTCTGTGAGACTATTGCCCAGCATGACGATGTCTTCCGGGCCGATAGCCGGTTCTTCTTCGAACTGAAGGAAACGTTTGTAATAATGGTCTGTATAGGTGCGTTCGGTAGGGTAGATAGATGCTGCTACGGCATTGGCTATCAATGAACGGAGGCGTATTGCTTTGCCTTTATCGTCTGGATGTACGCTGTTGGTCAATAAGATGACAGAAGTATCGCTATCCGGGTCGAGGATGATGGAAGTACCTGTATAACCGGTATGCCCGTAAGTGTTCGGACCGAAAAGGTCACCGTGATTGGAAGCATACGGTGAAAAGATGTCCCAGCCCAAACTGCGTCCCAGCGCGCTAACCTGACGTGGGATGCTCCGCATGGCTTTTACCCCTAAAGGACTTAGTATGCGATGTCCGTTGTATTCGCCGTCATTCAACAACATGGCGGATAGTATGGCCAGATCGTTGGCATCGGAGAAAACACCGGCATTGCCTGAGATACCACCGTTCATGATGCGCGCCAAAGGATCGTGAACCACTCCTTTCAGAACACTGCCGTCTTTTTGTTTTTCAGTGGGGGCACAATGTTCCAGTATTTCTCCTGTGGGGCAATAATCGGTGTGGCTCATACCTAACGGATCAAATATATTGGCTTTGGCAAAATCGCGGAGGCTCTGTCCGCTGATGGTTTCGATGATATGTTGCAAGACGATGTAGTTAAGGCAACTGTATTGAAAATCACTTCCGGGTTTGAAAACGGGTTTACAGCCTGCTATGTACTCGATGAGTCCTTCCGGGTTGGGAGAACCGTACTGCTCGACCAGTTTGTTTATGGGAGCATATGCCGGTAGCCCGGAGGTGTGTGTCAGAAGGTCGGTGATGCGGATTTCTTCGGAAAATGCCGGCAGGTATAGATTTACCGGGTTTGTCAGGCGGAGTTGTCCCCGTTCGGTAAGGATAAGGGCACAGATGGCGGTTGATATGGATTTACTGACGGATGCCATGTCGAATACAGTATGGGTATCCATGGGCTCACGGGTAGGAAATGTCTGTTTACAGCCATAGGCTTTCAGATAAGCTAATTTTCCGTGACGGACAACGGCAAGTACGGCACCAGGAATGTCTTTGTTGTTTATTGCTTTTTCGATAGCTTGGTCGGCGTATGTGAGATGGCGGGAGTTCATTCCGACTTGTTCGGGAGCGACACGTTGTAGCGGTTGGGCTGAAATTTGAAAAGTGAACAGGAATATGTTCAGGATGATAAACAGTGTTTTCATGTGGATAGTGTTCGGATGAGGAATACAGATGAACGTAAATTTGTAAAAAACAATATTCTATTTACGTTCATCTGTGGTTTTATTAATTATGTTATGGGAGCTTTGTCATTCCCGATTTGTAAGCGTCTACTGCTTTTTTGACAGAACCATGCATCAGGAGTAATGCCTTTGCCTGGTCGTAATCCAGTCCGAGTTCTTCGACAATCATGCGTGTACCCCGGTCTATCAATTTCTGGTTACTAAGTTGCATATTGACCATTTTATTACCTTTTACACGTCCTAACTGAATCATAACGGAAGTAGTGATCATGTTCAGGATCATTTTCTGTCCGGTACCCGATTTCATACGGGAACTTCCGGTCACATATTCCGGACCGACAATCATTTCGATGGGGACATCGGCTTCCGCGGCCATTGGAGAATCCGGATTACTGGTAATACAGCCGGTCAGGATGCCATGTTCACGTGCCGCATGCAGTGCACCGATCACATAGGGGGTAGTGCCTGAGGCAGCAATGCCGATTACGGTATCTTTATCGTTAATGTGGTGTTCGACCAGTTCTTCCCATCCCCGCCGGGTATCGTCTTCGGCATTTTCCACCGGATTGCGGAGGGCGGTGTCGCCACCGGCAATCAGTCCGATAACCAATGTAGGCGGCATGCCGAATGTCGGAGGAATCTCCGAAGCATCGAGTACCCCCAAACGACCGCTCGTGCCGGCTCCCATGTAGAAAATGCGACCGCCTTGTTTCATGCGGGGAACGATTTGGCTCACCAGCTTTTCGATTTGCGGAATCGCTTTCTGCGTGGCAAGGGCTACTTTCTGGTCTTCTGCATTGATGTCTTCCAGTATTTCCCGGATAGACTTTTTTTCTAAATCGTTATAGAGCGAAGGTTGCTCTGATATTTTGATAAACATGTTGTGATTTATGAATAATGATTTATGATTTATGACTGATGAAAGGTCATGAGACCTTGCATGGGGCTTTTGACGATGGTTGTTATTTGTATCTCTAATTCGCGGGCGGCTTCGTGCAATATGTCCTGATAGTGGTAGGCGACGGAGCCGATGAAGTGAACCGGATGATTTTTGTAATCGTATTGCATGACATTACGCTGGAAGAAAGCCTTGAAGCTGCCGAGAACTAATGCATGTACGGAGGGCTCCTGAATGTTTTCTGCCAGGAATGGAGAAAGACTTGCCAAGAAACGATTGGGGAACGGCTGCCGGTATACCCGGTCGATGATTTCGGGAGGAGTCAGTCCGGTCTTATTTAGGAATTTTTCTTTTAATTCCGGCGTCATCTGGTTTTTCAGCATGTCGCCTACCAGGAGTTTACCCAATACTGCACCGCTACCTTCATCACCTAAAATGAATCCTAACGGTGAAACGTTACTTGCTATTTTTTCGCCATCGTAGAAACAAGAATTGGAACCTGTACCCATGATACAGGCAATACCCGGTTTGTGTCCGCACAATCCCCGGGCAACGGCAAGCATATCCGTATTCACTTCAATACCGTTCTTGGTATTGAGGTGTGTGGAAAGTGCATTATGCATCATCGGAACCTTATCCGGAACACAACCGGCTCCATAAAAATAAACAGCATCGAGCACGTTCGTTTTTAAATGAGGAATCAGTGCCGTAGCAATCTCATTCTCTATTTCTTCCTCTGATTGAAAGAAAGGATTCATTCCTTTCGTTACTATCTGTCGGACGAGTTGTCCTTGTCCTACAACACACCAATCGGTCTTTGTAGAACCACTATCTGCTATTAATATCATATCTTTATATATATTTTTTTCTTATACAATATGTAACCGATGCTCCAATTGAGTGCAACAAAAAGGAGCGCAAATGCCAGTGAACCCGGATAATCGCCCAAAAGCGGTTGGAGGATACCTTTGTAAATGTAGCTGTGCAAACTGGTAGTCGTCCCGTCGAACGGTACGCGGATATTACCTAATAAAACGGCAAGTACTCCGGCCATGACATAGATGAAAAGCGGATTTACACCGAATGATTCGAAGAAGCGGCTCCACGATTTGTATCCTTTTACATCGATGATCCAGATGAGTAATGCTAAAAAACTGGAACCCAATCCGCAAGTGACAATGGCGAAAGTGGGCGACCATATTTTCTTGTTGATGGGGCAGCCGTAACTGAGCAGGAAGCCCAGAAAAGTAAGGATCGTGCCGACGAGGAACAGCCGTTCGAGTTTCTCGTTGATGTCCTTTACTTCCATCAGCAGTTTGCCGACACAGAAGCCTATCAACACGTGGGCGATGGCCGGGATCGTGCTTAATAATCCTTCCGGATCGATTCCGTTGTCTTTATACATATGCGCTTCGCCTAATACGGCACGGTCTACGACCGAAAGTATATTGGTACTGTTGTACTCGAATCCGTTGCCGGTGACGAGCAAAATGAAGTAACCGATCAGCAGGGTCGCAATCAGGTAGGGGATATGCTTGTGCTTCATGGTCAGGGCAACGATGGCAGTTGCTCCATAGCAGAGTGCCAGCCGTTGCATAACTCCCAAAATGCGGATATGGTCGAATGTCCAAATAGATTGTCCGAGACGGGAGAAGAACGAAATTTCTTCGGCAGACAGGGAGTTCCATGTACGGCAGAACATGGAGAACCATGCAAGCCCCAATCCGATGGCGAAAATAACAATGGTACGTTTGAGTATTTTCAGAGCGGCTGAATGGCTGAATTCAAAATTGTATTTCCGGAGAGAAATATAAGTAGATATTCCCATGATAAACATGAAAAAGGGGAATACGAGATCAGTCGGTGTCAAACCGTTCCATTGGGCGTGTCCCAATGGTGCGTAGACGTACGACCACGACCCGGGGTTGTTCACCATAATCATTCCGGCGATGGTGATACCTCTCAGTATGTCGAGGGCTAAGAGGCGTTTACTGGTTGTTTTATTCATTTTCTGCAATTTTTATGTGTTAAGTTTTTTAGTTTGATCAACGGGCTTTTGTACATTCGTCTACAAGGTAGGCGATGGATACGTAAGTTACACCTGTATGGGTAGCTAATCCTATTTCACAGGTACGGCTATTGGAATATCCGGTCTGTATGCCTGCCTTTTCTAATTGAGGGCGTAGCTTACGCAGTGCATAACTATTCACTTCCGGGTGTGTGAAGCCCTTGTCTCCTGCAAAACCGCAACAGCCCACCTCTTCAGGAACGATCACCCGGGTGGAGCATAAACGTGCCAGAGAAAGGAGGGTATCGGCCAATCCCATCCTACGCATGGAGCAGGTGATATGAATAGCTACCGGACGGTCGACCGGGCAGAATTCCAACTTGTCGCGCAGGAAGGTATAGATAAACTCGGCCGGTTCATATAGCTTCATCTTCCGGATTTTTTCACGCATGCGATGCAGGCAGGGGCTTTGGTCACAGAGCACAGGGTATTTCCCTTTTTCGGAAGCTTTCCACAAAGCCTTTTCAAGTTCTGCCGATTTACGGTCGGCAATATCCGGCATACCTTTACTTTCCCAAATTGTACCGCAACAGAGTTTCTCCATATCTTTCGGAAAGATCACTTCGTATCCGGCCTTTTGCAGTAGCGATAACATCTTATCTACGAGTGGTTGCTTCTCCCTGGATTTCTTAGGCAGCCCCATCGTCTGATTAATACAGCTTGGAAAATAAACAACCCTGTTTAGTTGAGAGTTGAAAGCCTTTTTTTTAGTTGAAAGTTGAGAGTTGAGAGTTGAAAGTTGATAGTCGGTATTACCGTCATTTTGTCTTCCCTCTCTTTCCTTCTCCCTTCTCAAATCTCCCTTCTCCCTTCTCTTATAGCTCTTGGGCATGAAAGGAGTCCATTGCGGAATACCTAACAAGTTGTGCATTCCTGTAGTGAGAGTAAGCATTGCCGAAGTACCTAATACGGTGTGTGTTGCGTTGGCTAAGGTCAACATAGGGCGCAAGCTGCTCTTTATACCGGCAAAATGGTTGGCGGCAAAGTTGCCTATGGAGTAAGCGAAGCTACCTTCCGGTAATTCCTGTTGGCGGATATAATGAGTCAGATCGCCGGTATTGATTCCCATTGGACAAGATGTAGAACAGAGACCGTCGCCGGCACAGGTTTGATTGCCGGGATAGCGGTATTGTTTTTGCAAGGTTGCCAGCCTTTGGGGATTTTCACCGCTTTCTTTGAGTCGGGAGATTTCGCGTTGTAGCACGATACGTTGGCGCGAAGAAAGAGTGAAACCGCAAGTCAGGCAGTTTACTTCACAGAAGCCGCATTCGATACACTTGTCTATTGGGCCGATATCCGGTGTACTTTTATTGTTTTCTGCCGGTTGCCGGTGGGAACTGCCTAATAGAGGCAACGGTTTAAAATTCTTGATATGACATTGGGGATCATCGTTGAAGATAACTCCCGGATTAAGTATATTCAGCGGGTCGAAGAGTGTTTTGACGGCTTGCATCATACGATACGCTTTTTCTCCCCATTCGTATTTTACGAACGGAGCCATGTTGCGTCCGGTACCGTGTTCTGCTTTCAGTGAACCGTCATATTTGTCTATTACTAAAGTTTTGACATCATTCATCAGTTCTTCGTAGCGTTTTACTTCAGCATCCGTACTGAAAGACTGGTTGATGATGAAATGATAATTACCTTCGAGGGCATGCCCGTAGATACAGGCATCGTCATATCCATGACGGGCTATCAGTTGTTGCAAGTCGGCAGTTGCTTCAGGTAGGTCTTCGATGTGGAAGGCCACATCTTCGATGAGACTTGTGGTTCCCGGTTTCCGGGTTCCTCCTACAGAAGGGAAAATCCCGGAACGGATGGCCCAATATTTGGAGTATTCCTCCGGTTTGTCCGTAAAGTGGACGGGAATATAAGTGTTGAAGGGTTTCAGCGTTTCCTCTATGACAGCGATATTTGCTGCCAGTTCTTCTTTACTGTGTGCTTTGGTCTCTGTCAGTACGGCGGTGAGTCCTTCTCCTGTCCGATCATTGACCGATGCTAACGATTTCCAGTCGAGTAGTTCGGCACCTTTTACAATCCATTCTTTCTTTTCGTTGGTTAACTTCTTCAATGCTACTACTGCCCGGCATGCTTCTTTGATGTCTTTAAAATAGAGCATGGCGCTGGCCTTGTGCGGATAGTCGTATTCTGTGCTCATGGTGACTTCGGAAAGGAATGCAAGTGTTCCTTCCGAACCTACCATTAAGTGAGTGATGATATCGAACGGATCATCGAATGTGATGAAAGGTAATAAATTCAGTCCCGTTACATTTTTGATTGAATATTTATAGCGAATCCGGGCGCTGAGTTCTTTATCGGTACGAATTTGGTCACGCAGGGATTGAATTTGTGTGATAAACTCTGCATGCTTCATTGAAAAAGCCTGTTTGCTGGCGTCATTGCCGGTATCGAGCAAAGTGCCATCTGCCAGTATAATACGCGCAGATAATAACATCTTATCGCTGTTGGCATGTGTCCCGCAATTCATACCGGAAGCGTTATTCATCACAATGCCGCCTATCATGGCACTTTTTACTGAAGCCGGATCCGGGGCGAATTTACGTCCGAATGGCTGTAACAGTTCGTTGACACGCTGCCCGATGATGCCGGGTTGTAATGTGATCCGGTTATGATCGGGAGAAATGCTGTATTTTTCCCAGTTTTTTCCGGCTATAATGAGAATAGAGTCGCTGATGGCTTGTCCGGATAAGCTCGTTCCGGCTGCACGGAAGGTCACCGGCAACTGATGTCGGGTTGCCGAACGCAATAAATCCGATATCTCCTGCTCGTTGTTCGAACGAATGACGATCTGGGGAATGAGCCGGTAGAAACCTGCATCTGTTCCCCATGCCAGCCGACGTAATTCGTCAGTGTAGATTCTTTCTTGCGGGACAAACTGTGATATTTCCTGCAGAAAGGCCTGGTACTTATTCTCCTTATCCATTTTTATTTATATAAGTAATATTTTTTAGACAATTGCCGGAAGCTGTCTACATCTTTATACCAATAGTCACGAATGTCTTCCCAACGGTTATGTTTGCTGAAACGTTCGCGTATTTCATTGGAGCCGCTTACTTTATCGAACATGTCGAAACGTCCTTTGTCTGCATGATCGAATACAGTATGTTCCGGATAAAGAGCAGCCACCTCTTGCATTACCAGAAATTGTATTTCACTTAGTGCAGCTTTCCGGTAATCCATAATATGCACTTGTACTCCTTGCAGATGCTCTCCTTTCCCTACGGAATAAAACGGCTTGAGGTGTATCGGACGGAAAACGATACCGGGCAGTTGCAATTGATTTAGCTTGCCGGCCAGTTCTTCGGCTTTTATCCATGGGGCGGCAAACATCTGGAATGGAATGGTATAACCTACTCCGATGGACAGATAACCCAGTTCTCCGAGTATGCCCGATACCGGATAGAAGAAGGCTGAATGTGGATGCGGAATGTGGGGGGAGGAAGGAATCCATTGCAAGCCGGTTTGCACATAGTCCATCTTGCGTTTCCATCCTTTCATTTTCACCACGTGCAGATCGCACCGCTTGCCCAGCATATTTTCACCGTTCAGCATCAAAGCTAATTCGCCGCAAGTGAGTCCGTAAAGGTACGGAATCTTAAATTGACTTACAAAAGAAATGTATTTATCTTCTACCAGATTGCCTTCCACCTTTTCACCACCCACCGGGTTTGGACGGTCGAGCACGATAAATTCCTTTCCATTTTCGGCTGCGGCTTCCATGGCCACTCCCATGGTACTGATATAAGTGAATGAACGACAACCGATATCTTGTATATCGTATACTAACACATCGATGTCTTTTAGCATTTCGGGAGTCGGCTTGCGTGTCTTGCCGTAAAGTGAATAAACAGGCAATCCGGTAGACGGATCGGCGGAGTTATCCACTTTGTCTCCGGCATGAACATCACCGCGTACACCATGTTCCGGCCCGTATAGAGCTACCAGATTCACGTTGGGGGCTTCGTGAAGGATATCGATGGTCGATTTCAAGTGATTGTCTACTCCGGTCGGATTGGTGATGAGGCCGACACGTTTTCCTTCGAGGCATTTGAAGTTCTGTTCTTTCAGAACCTCAATACCGGTTTTGATTTTTATTTTTTGTGCCTGTATGGTGAGGGACAGCAGGCAGCAGGTGCTAAGAATAATAAATCGGAATTTGTTCATAAATATCTCTGTTTCGAATCGTTATTGTTTTATTTTTGGGTTTCTTTAATTTCTTCTGTTTCTTCTTTTTTACCGTAATTCGGATCGATCTTGATGAATGCACAGACAGCTATTGTAGCAGCACAACAGATCATTACCCAGATAAAGAACTTTTCGTATCCGATAAGTTCCTGTAGCCAACCGGCCATCATACCCGGCAACATCATACCTAATGCCATGAAAGCGGTACAAATGGCATAATGTGCTGTCTTGTGTTCACCGTCGGAATAATAAATTAAGTAAAGCATATAAGCCGTGAAACCGAATCCGTATCCGAACTGTTCGATAAATACACAAATATTGATTGTGAGAAGATCTTGCGGCTGAAAATATCCCAGATAAACAAATGTAATGCAAGTGAGTGATATACTCCATGCCATTGGCCATAGCCATTTTTGTAGTCCGCCTTTTGCCGCGCAAATACCGCCGATGATTCCTCCGAGAGTGAGTCCTATAATACCGATAGTGCCGTATACCCAGCCGACTTCGGCTGTACTCAGCCCTAACCCGCCTTTTTCAATAGGATCGAGTAGAAAAGGATTGATAAGCTTTACCAATTGTGCTTCCGGTAAGCGGTAGAACAGCATGAACAATATGGCAACTCCGGCTTGCGGCTTTTTGAAGAAACTTGCGAATGTGGCAAAGAACTCTTTGAATATGTTGTTCGCGGTCACATTGCCCACTGCCGGCTTGTCGGATGCCGGATGAGGCAAAATGTAACTGTGGTATAAATAGAATGCAATGAAGAGTCCTGCAAGGATATAGAATGTAATACTCCATGCCATGGCTATGGTAGAAGTACGCTTTTCCAGTTCTCCGGCCAGTACGACCAGAAGTCCTTGTCCGGCTATTGTTGCAATCCGGTAAAAAGTACTTCGGATGCCGACATACATAGCTTGGTCCCGGACGCTTAAAGCCAGCATGTAGAACCCGTCGGCGGCTATATCATGTGTAGCCGAACTGAAAGCTACCAGCCAGAATATGGCAAGGGTTATCTGAAAGAAATTAGGCATTGGGATGGTGAAAGCTATTCCGGCCAGTCCTGCTCCCACCAGAATCTGCATGGTTACTACCCACCAACGTTTGGTTTTCAGTAAATCGATAAAAGGGCTCCAGAATGGTTTGATAACCCAAGGGAGATATAACCAACTGGTATATAGGGCGATGTCTGTGTTGGAGATACCGAGCTTTTTATACATAATGACAGAGATGGTCATCACAGCTACGTAAGGTAGACCTTGTGCAAAGTACAATGTCGGTATCCAAGCCCACGGTGATAGTTTCTTGTTTTTCATGACGGTATATATTTAATATAATTTCTCGATAGCGGCACCGATGTAATAGTGCAACAATATTTCATCGTAAGCATAACCTTGTTCGCCCATTACGGCGGCACCGATCTGGCAGAGCCCTACACCATGTCCCCAACCGGCACCTGTGAGAATGAATTTTCCGGGAATACCGTTTTTTACCTCTGTTTTGTCCACAACGAATGCCGAACTGTATAAGTGGGAAGGAGACAGAGTTCTCCGGATTTCCAGTTCCTTACCGATGATGAGCGTCTTTTTCGTTCCTATGATTTTCAACTTTGAGATACGGGCGGATGTGCCGCGTTCTATAGGGATCAAATCTATAACCTGCCCATAGTCGATGCCGGAACGTTGGAAAATAAGTTTGGCCAGTTCTTCCTGTGTATATTCTACTTTCCAGCGGTAAAAATCGGTAGTTTCCTGATCGTAGTTGTTCAATACCTGACTGAGTATTCTCTTTTCTTTCGTATTACAGAATGCATCAGGAGAGGTCCGTATCCACTTCTCTGCTTCTGAATGGATACGTAGATCGGGTAGGAAGGTCGCTTTTTTACTGTCTCGTTGTTTGACAAGATAGGGGTGTTTTACGTCTTCCCAGCAGTATTGAAATTCTTCGAAGGCCCCTCCGCAACATTTAGAGAAGCGCGCATCGCAGATTTTATTTTCGGATGTTAATACCTGTCCCCGGGTAGCTTGGATGGCTTGCTCTACCATTTCAGTGCTTGCCCGGGTGATTCCTTGGTAGCGTTGACAATGATCATCGGCGCATACGTCAAAGTGCATATGGTCTTCCCGGTCGTACCACTTTATTAGTTGAAAGTTGAAAGTTGAAAGTTGAGAGTCCTTATTTAGTTGAGAGTTGGCTGCGTTATTATGCTGCATAGCAACTTTCCACTTTCCACTTTCCACTTTCAACTGATAAAGTAGCCAACTGCGCGAAATGACTGCATGGGCTTTCAGCAGTTCCAAAGAAGCGGTTGCGCTCATTTCCGAAGAGATGACACTGGTTAAATAATCTTCTACATGGATGACATTGATACCGGTTATCTTTTCATCTTCTACAATAAATTTCAGTGCTCCGTGAAAACGTTGGTTCTCCTTGCGTTCCCAATGGAAATTGATGCCGATCGTTACATCTAATAATTCGAAAGAGTCAGTCTCTTCCCGCAAGGGTTCAAACAGCAATTCATCGTAACGGTTGTTTTTCCAGAGAATCTTACCATTATCAAAAAGGACAAGTTGTTTTCCGGATACTTCTTTTTCGTTGACACGATAAGTATCCGGAAAAATAAATTCTATTTTTGTTTCGGACAGGATGCCGACATGTACTTTGGGCTCTTTCATAATTGTTCTTTTATGCGTTGTCTTAGTTTACGAAACTCATCTGTGTCCAGACAGACTTCTCCGAGTATAGACATAATGTCTGTTGCCGTTAGCTTTTCAAAGTCTTTTTCCTGCGGGGTGATGAATACGCCTCCCATATCTACGGATGCCGGACTGATGAGGATATTGGCGTCTCCTGCTGCCGCATAGCAGGACGGGCGGTGCTTGGCGCGTGGAAAAATGCAAACAATCCATTGGCTGTTTTCTGTCCATGCAAGAATGTTCATCATGGGTTCGTCTTCTCCCGGTTTGAGTTCCATTGCGTTGTATACAAAGTTGAATAGTGCGATGGCGTCTTCCCGGTTTCCGGTTTCTATAACCAGAGTGGTTCGTGGAGCATCATCCAGATAAGAAAGAGACGCTGTCCTGTAGGTGACAATCTTTCCGGCTTTCTTATTCCTCCATTCTTGTTCAAGAGGGAGAAAACCTTTATTGCCAGCTTGAAAATGAGCATGGTCGGGAGCGGAAGCACCACATTTCGGACCGTTATAAAAAACGATGTAATCTTCGGCAATAGCCGCCAGATCGAGCATGTCTCCAAAACGTTTTTTTATACGTTGGTCCACGTGTTCTAATGCCGGAACAGTAAGGTGCTTCGGGAAAATCGGAAACGGGTTAATCAGTATCTGATAATTATCTTTGAATGGAATCCCTCTCTGCATGGCAGGGAGGTTGGCGGGGCAAAGAAAACATTTCCGTTCTTGTATGGATTGGGCATCTACTTTGGCTGCCGAAGAGACAATGCGTGCAGGATTAAATTGTACTTTATAGTGCATCCCGTTTACATTTAGGTCTTTGACTTTAATCCGGGCTAATGCTGCATAATTGTTTCCGGCCAACTCCCATGCAGAAAGCTGGTCGGTTAGCAACCGTTCTATTTTCTGTTTTGTATCCATCTTTGTCCTTACATTTGATGACGGTTCATGGCAATGCGGGCCTGTAATTCCCAAGTGCGGATACGGTCTTTATACAGGTTGTGTCCGTTCATTTTTATAATGTCCAATGAAGCGTCGGAATTATCGTCCCAACGGCGGCATAAATATACTACCTCGTAAACACGGCCTATCTGGTACCGGCGGGAGAAATTGAGTCCGAGAGCATAATCTTCTCCATAGCTGGTGTTGGGGACTTTGATTTCTCGTAATACCGGTGTGTAAAAAGCACGTGGAGCACCCAGCCCATTGATACGCAGGGCATTGTTGCGTCCGTTTTCGGGAGTCCATTCTTTATGGTCGATGATGCCCGGAGCAATCATATTCATGTGGAAATCCGTCATCATATAGGTACCTACCACCATTGCACAGTTTTGTTCATAGAATGCATTAACCATTGTTTTTAGGGTGTTTTCGTCCTTGTATACATCGTCACTATCCAATTGTACGGCGAATTTTCCACATTTATCATGATGCACTCCGAGATTCCAACACCCGCCAATACCTAAGTCATTGCGTTCGGGCAGGATGTGAATGAGACGGTCGTCGGATGCAAATTCACGGATCGCATCTGTTGTACCGTCAGTAGAGTGGTTGTCGATGACGATGAGGTTGAATTTGAAATCCGTTTTTTGGTTTAATACCGAACGGATGGCATCCTTGATGGTACGGATGCGATTGCGTACCGGAATAATGACAGAAGCTTCATATTCAAAATCGGTGGCATCGAATTCGATCTTTTTGAAGGTAGGAGCCAGATAGCCGCCTATCTCTTTCAGATGTTCTGTGCAAGCTTGTTCCATCTCTATTTGTACTCCTCGATTTTTGGGGTCTACATAATCGAATATTTTTTCACCGCTTTTTCGGGTATCGTTTTCTATTTCCGAATAGAGATACTCGTTGATGTGAACCAGCGATTCCTTTTGCGAGAGTTTAAGCCGCAGGTTATACAGGCCGGCAAATTGATAGTCGGTTTTCATTCGGGTGACGGCTTCTTGCAGGGCACTTGCCTTGTATAGCAAAACCGATCCGAAGTTGAAATCATCGCGAAGACTGCCAAACTGGTAATCTATTACAGGAGCATTTTTTTGAATCCCTTCTGATACTTGGTAATGGTCGGCGTATACCATGCCGGCAACACTGTCTTCTGCAATGCGGGTCATGCGTTCGAGGGCAAACATGCCCAGTTTTAGTGTAGTGTACTTAGTATAAAACAGTGTGTAGTCGGCATCGGAGTGGGCAGCTATTATGCGCATGGTTGCAGTGGAATTGAGCGCCGGCACGTGCAGAATCCGGCATCCCTGGAGAGGAACTTCCGTGTCTTCCGTTACTAACAAATATATATCTTTTACCAAGTTTGACGATTTCAAACCCTGTATTGTCTTTTCGGCCTGTGCTGCATCTGCAAAAGGGATGAAGCAATTAATTGTAGTTTTCATATTTCAGTTTTATATATTTTTATTTTTCTTATTCTTTTGGTTCTTTCCACTCTAACAGTCCGGTTTCTCCACTGGTAGCCGTGAATAATACCTGATGGCGATTGATAGGGACAACGGTATTAATCAGAGAGTTACCGATTTTGTACTTCCATAGAACTTTGCCTGTTAATGGCTCCAGTGCAAAGATAAGCCCTCCTTTCGTACTGCCGAACATTACTCCGTCTTTTTCGACTTGCATGGAAGGAGCATGCTCATAACCAAAGCCGACATTGGAGCTCCATAACTGGTGTGGCTTGTCTCCTTGGGTAGAGTAGCAGACGATGCTGTCATTCATTGTCTTACTGTATACCCGTTTTTTATCGGTAGACAATCCGATTGTTTCGCGTACGGTAGACTGGTAAGTACGCCATATGGTCTCTCCTGTTGCCAAATCGATGGCAGTCATGGCACGTTGCGGGTCAGTAATGAATACTTTGCCATTAGCGGCTACCGGCCATACTGCTGCAGGAGAGAAATGCATACGGGTTAATCCGCCTGTCCATTTCCACAGTTCTTCTCCGGTATTCTTGTTGAGGGCGTAGAGTGTGTTATCCCATGCTCCAAAAATCACCTTGTCTTCTTCAATCAGAGGGCGGGTTTCTATATAACCTTTTACACCTGTGTATGTCCATTTGATTTTTCCGGTATAGAGATCGATAGCGCGGAATGTATGATCGCTGGCCCCTATATAAACTATTCCGTTATCAATGGTCACAGCACCCAGGACTGGTTCTTGGGCTTCTACTTCCCAGCGTAATTCTCCATTGTTTGCGTTCAACGCGTAAATCTTCTTATCGGCTGAGCCGAATACGACTATGCCGTCGGCTACCGCCGGTGTTCCTACTATACGGTTGCCGGAATGGAAACTCCATTGTTTTTTCCCTTTTTGAAGGCTATAGGAGGTCAGAAAGCCCATATCATCACCTACAAAAACTTGCTTATCGGCTATTGCCGGTGAGCAATAAATACCGATACCGGTTTGTACTAACCATTTTTCTTTTACTTGCGGATACTCTTTGTTTACGGAGTAATCGGGATATTTGTCTGTTGCTCCTTTTTTGTCATAATATGAGTGGACTAATGAGAGCGAGCACCACTTTTGAGGCTCCTTACCAATTTTCTGTTCATAGACAAGAAGGGAATCCGGGGTGATTTCATAAATGTTGTACCCACCAATTGCTTCTTTTCCACGCAGATTGGAACGGTTGATGATTCCGGGAATACCATCGTATGAGAAGAATTTGTTGAGATGGTAATGCCCGCCCAGAAAAGCGCGGATGTTATAAGGGCGCACAGCGTCTGTTACGTCGTACCAATTATCCACATCGCCTTTTAGCATCGGATAGTGAGTGACCAGAAATACGGGTTTCTCTTTTCTGGCCTCTTTCAATTCTTTCTTAAGCCAGGTGATGTCTTGCGGAACGACATGACCATCGGCCATACGCATTAATGGTCCGGAATTGAATCCTAAAAAGAGAAAGCCTTTATGTTCGAATTTGAAACGTTCTCCGCCAAAAATATGCCCGAAATCCGTCACTCCGCTTTCGCTCCATTTTGTTTCATGATTTCCGGGAATGATATAATATTTGACTTTTAATTGGCCGAGAGCTGCTTTCACTCTTTGCATGGAAGCACGGTCACCCTCTTCTGTGATGTCACCCGTTACCAGTACGAAGTCGATATCTTGCGTTCTGTTCACTTGGTGAATGGAGTTTTGGAGATCGTCAAAGGCGGTTCCTTTTTGGGTGACATGAATGTCTGTCAGGAGAGCAAAACGAAAGTGCTCCCCGATCTGCGCCCGGATGCCGGTTAATACAGCGAACAAAAATAGAATACCGGTATATATTTTCTTATTCATACGGCGTGATACTTGATTATCTGATTAAAAAATTATTTTTTCTTTTTAATAAGCAGGCAAAGACCTATAAAAGTGAACAATGCATTGAATATCAGTAACTCATAACTGAACTGATATCCGTTAAACCACTTCTCCGAATTTTCTTGCAGGATAAAGCAGAGGATGGGAGAAACAATGGCTACTATGGGGATATATTTATCGCGTACCTGTTTTTTTGTGAAAATGCCAAAAGCAAAAAGTCCTAAAATAGGTCCGTAGGTGTAACTGGCCAAGATGTAGACAGCATCGATTACGCTGGTGTTATTCAATTGATTGAACACGAAGATGACAATGCCCATGATGATGGCCATGCCGATATGTACACGTTTGCGTATCTTTACCAATTCATTTTCTGCTTTGTTTTTTGCTCCTAATATGTCTACTGTAAAAGAAGTTGTCAAGGCGGTCAGAGCCGAACCGGCTGCCGAATAAGCAGATGAAATCAGTCCGATAATAAACAGTACGCCCACTATGGCCGGGAAATAATCACCGGTAGCTATCATCGGGAATAATTCGTCGCTTTTCTCGGGGTTTTCAATTCCGTGTTGTGCGGTAAATGTGTATAATAACACTCCTAACATGAGAAATAACAGGATGACGAAGAATTGGGAAATACCGCTGGTAATCATATTCTTCTGTGAATCCTTAAAATTTTTACAGCTTAAATTGCGTTGCATCATGTCCTGATCCAGTCCGGTCATAGCGATCATTGTGAACACTCCCGCCAGGAATTGCTTGAAGAAGTAGCGCTTATCATTCACATCATCGAAAAAGAACATGCGGGAAAAATCATTCTCGGAGATGGTGGCTATCATACTTCCGAAACCTAACTTAAGATCGGAAGCGATATAATAGATACATAGAACTACGGATACTACCAGACAGAACGTTTTCAGGGAATCGGTCCATATCAGTGATTTTACACCGCCACGGAAAGTGTATAGCCAGACAAGAGCTACGGTAATGATGACATTAAGAATAAACGGCAGGTGGAAAGGCTCGAATACCAACAGTTGTAGTGTAAGGCAAACAAGGAATAACCGCACGGCTGCTCCTAACATTTTTGAGATGAAAAAGAACCATGCACCGGTCTTGTAAGAAGACAGACCGAACCGGTTCTCCAGATACTCATAAATGGATACTAAATTCATCCGGTAGAAAAGCGGTATCAAAACAAAGGCGATAATGATTTGCCCTGCGACGAAACCGAGTACCATCTGCAAATAGGAGAATCCGCTTGCCGCTACCATACCCGGAACGGAAACGAATGTCACTCCGGATATACTGGAGCCGATCATGGCAAAAGCCACTACATACCAGGCCGATTTACGGTTCCCAACGAAAAAACCTTCATTATCGGCCTTTCTGCCTGCGATGTATGAAACCGTAAACAGGATAATGAAATACGCCACGATTGTGATTAAAATAGAAACTGGAGTCATGCGGTCATTTATAATTTAATAATTTGTAATTCATCAACAGGAAAGAACCGGTCATTCTTCATATATAAGGTAAGGCTTGCGTTGTATCTTGAATTTCTCTACATCTTCTTTCCACATCGCTTTGATCTCATCCGCATTTTTACCTTGTTTTATCATTTTTCGTACATAATCTCTACCTGTCAACAGCTCGAAAAACGGCCGGAAAAAGTAATCGTCCATATTCAGATTCCGGTAGGCATCGATAAGATAACTCAAATCTACTCCTTTTTTCCATATTTCTTCATTGCTCAGTTCACTTAAATTCACACCGTGGCAAATTCTGTTGAGTTGGGGAGGATTTTTTGCACCCGGTATACTTTGTGGTGTGAAGGTGTAATCATATCCTAACATATTAGGGTGTCCGTATATTTGAAAAGGAAGCTGTGTCCCCCTACCCAGACTGACGGGAGTTGCCTCGAAGTAGCAGGTAGAAGGATAAAGGTACACAGCTTTCATATTCGGCAGGTTAGGGGAGGGAGGGATCGGCAATTCATACATTGTCTGGTGTGTATAGTTCTTGCATTTTATGACTGTTATATCACAAATGCGTGAAGCCGGCAACCACCGTTCGCCATTAACCATTAATGCCAGTTCTCCTAATGTCATGCCGTGTACTATCGGAATGGGAAGCCATCCGACGCTTGATTTGTATTTCATGTCTAAGATGGGGCCGTCTACATAGTGACCGTTCGGATTAGGACGATCCAGTATCAACATTTTGCGGTTATACTCTGCACATGCATCCATCAAGCGGACCATGGATGCATAGTAGGTATAAAATCTTAATCCTACATCTTGTATGTCGACTATCAGCAGGTCGAATTTCCGCATCGATTCTTCACTGGGCCTACCTAATTTACCATCGTATAACGAGAGGATGGGCACGCCGGTTTTCGAATCCACCGAGCTTGAAACGTGTTCTCCGGCATCTGCGTTACCACGAAACCCGTGTTCGGGAGAGAATATGGCTACTACATTTATCTTATTCTCCAACAACACGTCCAGTAAGTGCTTATTTCCGATCATACCGGTATGATTGGAAAAAATAGCTATTCGCTTATTTTTCAATAAGGGGAGATAAACGTTTGTTTGCTCTGCACCTACAATCACCCGGTTCTGATTTGCCTGACAATAGAAAGTGATGCATGTTAAAATGACTATAAGTAGAATTTTTTTCATAATGTATTATATAAGGGGAAGTTCTTTATCTGCAAAGATAATATATGATTTAATATTAGAAACATATATTTTTTTATTTTTAGAATTATAATCAATAATTTGCAAACTTGTATTTACACGTTTAAAGGTGTGTGGTAAACAGGTGTAAATATATATCCGGCTGAATACATGGGACTTGAATGTCCTATTTTACTTCTATATTCATTTGATTAATAGGTGATTATAAGAGTATGTACTTTTGTGTGCCAAGAGTATATACTTT
>ERZ827037.1286-NODE-1286-length-27374-cov-11.747612_pt1 | contig 27374 bp, 29 predicted proteins | sample MGYA00519924_ERZ827037 | MGnify/ENA primary metagenome ERZ827037 (study PRJEB31778, sample SAMEA3449250) | human gut metagenome | biome: human gut; feature: human-associated habitat; material: faeces | place: United Kingdom | collected 2010/2012 ...
AGAAGAATCTCCGTCCCACCGTGGCGGGCATGTACAACTATATCCAGCCGCTTGTTGCCTGCATTGTTGCCGTTTGTTGGGGTATGGACTCTTTCAATTTCATCAAGGGCATGGCTGTTATCTTCATTTTCGGTGGTGTCTATCTGGTTACTTCGAGCCGGAGCAGGAAGGAACTGGAATCCTATAAGACAAATGGCAGCGAGAAAATCTGAAAGTATTCTTATTAAACGTTGTCACAATAAGTAGATATGCATAATGCCGGATTTGAAGATATTCCTTTCAAATTTCACTATTCCGGAAATTATAATGTAATCATAAACGATGACCCCAAGGTGAGCATATTCATATATTCACCGCTATTCCTGCTATGTGACGGAAGCAAATTGTAGTCGAGGAAGAAACGGATGCCGTAATGCTCTTTTGCCTTGAACGTCAATGAGACCCCGCTTCCCAAAGAAAAGCCGCCTCTTGCGGAAATCATACGGTCTGCCAGTTTCAGTTGGGGATAATGCACATAGCCGCCCAACAGCTTGCTGCCCAACAGCCAGCGCGACGACAACGGATAGGAGAAGTAACTTCCTCCGCTAACCGATACCGCATCGAAAGTATTATTCTCCGCCCGGTCTTTATTGACTATTATAGAGGTATTGGAAACGGCAAAACGTCCTCCGGCACCGATATACGGGTTGAAGAAATAGGCGCCCTCCACGCCGGCGGTGCTGCCTGACGAGGTGCTGAACTCCGTTTGCTCATCGATGTCATAACCGCTCAACGGAATGTTCAAACCGAGATACAGGCTCACAAAGGAAGGCTTGTCCAGCCGTTCGAACATGTCTTCATTGGCAAAGCGCGTAATTCCCTTTTCCTTGAATATCAGGTCGGCAAGGTAATAACCGATTTCTGTGGAGAGTATCCCTATGCCCGCGCCGGTCAGTACGTCGCTCAGCCAATGCTTGTTGTTTGCCATCCGCATAAGTCCGGTCGCGGTGGCCATACCGTATGCCCCGACACCGATCCACGGGCTTTTATGTCCGTACTCCTTATTGAACATGGTAGCGGTCATGAACGCCGTGGCGGTATGTCCGGAAGGAAAAGAATGGCGGTTGGAGCCATCCGGACGCTCTACGTTAGTCGTGCGTTTCAACGTGTTCACCACACTTCCCATAAGGATGGCGGAAAAAGCGTCGGAGACAATCATCCTGCCCCATGAACTGCGACTTTGCACACCGGCGACTTTCATACCGAGCATTATCGCGGCAGGGGCATACTGCATATAATCGTCCGCATGGCGGTTGAACCGGGGAAGATAATCATTGCGCAGGCTACGGAAGTGGTCGTCCTCGCTTTTCACAATCAGTCCACCGACAACCAGCGGAACGCCGATGTATGTCATCTGATAGAAACGGGAGGACGAGAATCGGTCAAGTCTTCCGCTGAAATTGCTTGTTGCGGAGATACGTAAACTGTCCTTTCTCTCGGCAATCAGGCTGTCTGTCGGAGTCTGGGCCGACAAGAGGGTGAAGCTGTAAATACCGATGATACATAATGCAATCTTTTTCATGCTGCCATAGTCTTTTTGAATTACGGCAGCAAAAATATCAGGCGATTTTGGGGAAAGTTTGAAGATTTACCGGAATATCACCGTAAACTGATGTTTTCCGTTAGTATATGCGTATGAAATCTTCCAGCCGTGATAATCGCATACCGCCTTGACGATGGAAAGCCCGAGACCGTTGCCCGTCGTCTTTTCCGAAGGGCGATAGAAACGGTTGAATATTTGGTCGGCATCCAGTGCCGTGTCATCGGACGTATTGGATACCATCAGCCGGTTGTCCGACAAGGATACGGTTATTTCCCCACCCGTCTTATTGTGGCGCACGGCATTCACGACGAGGTTGTTTACCATGCTTTCCAACAGAGAACGGTTGGCCTTTATCGGCAAGGAAGCCGTTGAAAAGTTTTGCTTCAAGATCAATTCTCCGGAAAGACTTTCGAGATAGGGCTGAAGATCTTTTATCACTGTTACGACATCAACGGGCTCCGTGCGGCTGAATTGGTTGTTTTCCATTTTAGCCAGCAGGAGCAGGTTTCTGTTCAACCGCGACAGGCGGCTGTTCATTTGGTATAAATCCTGTATGATGTCGGCTTGCCGTTCGGTCAGCTCCGGTTGTTGCAGTAACAGGTCGAGCTTGCTTTGGAATACAGCCAATGGCGTTTGTAGCTCATGTGAGGCATTTTCCGTAAACTCTTTCTGTAACCGGTAGCTGTTGAGGCTGTTCGTCATCAGCCTTTGCAGGGCGGTATTCAGTCTTGCAAATTCTTTGGTGTCGCTTTCCGCTAATTGTGGACATACTCCGTTTTCCAGCTTAAAATGTTCTATCGCCTCCAGTGTCTTGTCGAACGGTTGCCATAGCCGGCCGGAGATGAAGCGCATCATCAGCACGATAGCCACGCCCAATACGGTAACGATAAGTGCAAACTGGATCATGATACCATGCAGGATATCCTCTTCGAGGTCGAGGGCCGGAACCGGTTTCCCTTGCTGTACGGCTTCGATAATGTCTATCATGTCTTCGGCATAGAAGCTTTTCGTCAGCCAATAGAACAGAGGGGTTGCCAGCAGCAGGAGTATTGCCACGCAGACGATGAACTGCGTGAGCGATTTGTACATCAGGCTCTTCTTTTTCATAATTCAGTCCATTTATATCCCGTTCCATACACATTCTTAATGCAATCTTTACATCCCGCAGCGGCAAGTTTCGCTTTCAGGTTCTTGATGTGGGTATAGACAAAATCGTGATTGTCCATCATGTCTGCCATTTCACCACTAAGATGTTCGGCCATGGCACTCTTCGATATGACACGGTCTTTATTACCGATGAAAAACAATAGTAGTTCGTATTCCGACTTGGTAAGTTCTATCGGCGTTTCATTCACTACAGCCGACTTGTTCAACAAATCAATCCGTACTCCATTGCTTTCCAGTATATTGTTTGCTGCAAACTCCTTGCGGCGGATAATGGCATAGATGCGCATACTGAGTTCGGGCAGGTGAAAAGGTTTGGCAAGGTAGTCATCCGCACCTATCTCCAATCCTTTCACTTTATCACCCAGCGAGTCTTTGGCCGATACGATAATCACACCTACCGGGTTACGTTGCTTCCGGATGTCACGCAGGATGTCGAGGCCGTTGCCGCCGGGCAGCATCAGGTCGAGCAGCACGCAATCGTACTCATACAGATTTACCTTCATCTTGGCATCATCGTAGGTGAAAGCCTGCTCGCACAGATATTTCTCACTGCTGAGGTAGGCTACGATGCTATCCGAAAGACTTCGTTCGTCTTCTATAATCAATATCTTCATATTCAGATGATTATTTTCTTAGTTCATAATTCTTTTTCTCTTAATCTCCCTTGGTATTCTCCATCTGTTATTGTTCCTACAAATTGATATCCAAGGTTTTCATACCAAGAATTAAGTTTATCGTTATTAATGGCGCAATCCAATCTTACAAACCGTTTACCTTTTTGTAAGGCAAGATTTTCTATTTGCCGGACTATTTCTTCTCCAGCATGATGCTCTCCGATAGCAGCAACAAGATTGTGGATATAAAAAGCTGTGGGTTCCGTTTGTTCCCATCGTGGGTCTTCAGTCAATAAGACCGCACTTGCAATGATCCGATTGTTGCTATTGCTTTCCAACACATACAGCATCTTGCTTTGGGCCGCTTGGATATAATAATTTTCCGGATAATGTTCCAAGTAATGGGTTTTATTCCATTGGTTTATGCCTTTGCAGTCCATCCACTCAATACGCTTTTTTACCAAAGATATAATATACGGTACATCATGGATTGTTCCATGACGAAAAATATTATAGTTCATATTACTACACATCTTCTTTTATTTTTATTGACAGCCTTTTTACTTCTATTTCCGTCATTACTTTCGGATGTCATTTCATTAACATCACAATACTTCCGCCCGTAATGAGCAATGCCCCGATGATGACCCGCAGGCTGACCGGCTCTTTCAAGAACAGAAAGGAGAGGCAGATGGTAATCACCACGCTCAGTTTGTCTATCGGTGCCACACGCGACACATCCCCCACCTGCAATGCCTTGAAATAGAACAACCACGAGAGACCGGTGGCGGCACCGGACAGAATAAGGAATACCCATGTATGTCCGCTGATGCCTTTCATCCCGGCCGTATGGTTTCCGGCAAGGACGATTCCCCAAGTGATAAACAAGATGACCGATGTCCGAATCGCCGTGGCTAAATCCGAATTGACATCCTTTACCCCGATTTTGGCGAACACAGCCGTCAGCGCGGCAAAGAGGGCAGAAAGTAAAGCATAATATTTCCACATAACTAAAATTTTATCGTTTGAATATACTCAGAAAGGCAGTCTTGCGCTTCACAATATGGATAATAGCGAATAGTCCCATCAAAAGCCCGATTTTATAATGCCACAACCCGATTCCGGAATTTGCTCCTTCCACTCCCAACAGGGCGATTCCCGTTATGACTGTAGCTACAAAAACGATGGAAATTGCAAGCGTTATTTTGCTTTTCCTACCCAGTCCGTTCTTTAGGAGGGAACGATACCATTTGCTGTGTGTCTTTATATGGCATGCGCCTGCAACCAGAAACAGCAGGCTCGCGATGACATGGGCTACTGCCCAGTTGTGCCATATTTCATGACTATCACCATGTCCGGCAAGATGAAGTTCCAATCCGGTAAAGAACGATAAAATGGACAGTGGAAGCAGGCACCAATCTATAAGTAAAATCTTTGTTATCTTCATTGTTGTTCCCTTTTCTGAAATTATCCGCAAAATTAGTCATTTATCAATTGATAATTTTCTCTTTTATAAATTAATAGCATGATACCGGGCAACACCAGCAGCAACAGTGGCAAGCCGACGACAAATCCGCCAATCACCGCCACCGCTAACGGTTGCTGCATCTGTGCACCGAGACCGATGCCGAGCGCCAATGGCATCAGGGCGAGTACGGCGCCGATAGCCGTCATCAGTTTGGGACGGATGCGCAGGGCGATGGCGTAATCTACAGCTTCGGACACATCGCCACCCGTGCGGCGATTCATTCGGTATTGCCATACGGTGAAGATAGCATTCTCCGCAATGATGCCCACCACCATGATGATGCCCGTATAACTGCTTACGTTGAGCGGAACGCCCGTCAGCCACAAGGCCAGCAGACAGCCGCAGATGCCCAGTACGGAAATAAACAGTACGGTAAGCGATATGCGCCATTCGCGGAAAAGGAACATCAATACGGCGAACACCAGCAACACGGCAAGCGAGAGAATCATCATCAGTTCGCGGAACGACTGCTGCTGTTCGGAATAGGCTCCTCCGTAGGAGATGCTGTAACCTGCCGGAAGATGAAGCTGCGCATCGAGAGACGTTTGCAGGTCGGCTATCGCGCTGCCCAAATCCCGGTTCTCCAAGCGGGCGGTAAGGGTGATGTTACTCTTCAGGTCTTCACGCCTCTGCTCTATCTCCCCCGGAATGACACGGACGTCGCAGAAGAAGCCGAGCGGACGGGTGCTGCCATCGGGCAGGAATATGGGCTGCTGTTCCAGCCATTCGGGAGAGTTGTCTGCGAAGTCCGTGAAACGGAGCAGGATGCGGCGCATCTGTTCGCCGTCCTGAACAGAACCTATTTGCAGCCCGCCCGTCATGGCTGCCTGTGCAGGGTTAGGCTCTATCATATTGGCAGGCTGGCAAAGGGAAACGCCGCCCGTATGTGCCGTGAGCTGTTCCTGAAAATCGATCAACGAAATGCCGAATTGCGAAAGGCGTTCCTGATTCGGGGTGAAGACAATCGAGGCTCCGGCGGGGATCAGTCCGTTGTCGATGTCCACAATGCCCGGTACGGCCTCCATGACTTTCTCCGCCTGTGCCGCTATCTTCTGCAAGGTTTCATAATCGTTTCCGAATATCTTCACTTCGACGGGTTGTGCGGTACTCATCAAGTCGCCCAAGAGGTCGGCGATACGCTGCCCGAAGCCGATAGTCATCAACGGAACGGCTTGTGATATTTCCCGGCGCAGGTCGCTGATGACTTCGGGGGTACTTGTCTTCCGGTCCGTTTTCAGCTGAATCAGATAGTCGCCGAAATTGCTCGGACGAGTCTTGAAGGACATGCCGAGAGCCGTGCGGCGCGAGTAAGTCTCCACATCGGGATGCGCCATGATAATGCGTTCCATCTGCTGGCAGAGGCGGTCGGTCTCCTCTATGTCCGTTCCTGCGGGAGAATGGTAGTCGAGCACGATAGTCCCTTCATCCAAATCGGGAAGAAAGCCCGAAGAGATTTGGGAAGAGGCATACCAGCCGCCCAGACCTAAAAGCAGGACGAACCCGGCGGCAACCAGCGGTTTGCGATAGACGACAGTCAGGAAATGAACCTTCCGGATGGAGTTCTCCTCAAGCGTTTTCACATCCAAGTCTTTCGGGCGCAGTTGTTTCTTATAGCCGATGACGAGGTGCAGCACGGGAAGCAGCAGCCATGTGACGAGGAACGAGGCGACAAGCGTAAGCTGCATCGTGTCGGACAGCTCCTTGAAAAAGCTGCCTGCCAGTCCGCTCATCAGTCGGAACGGGAAGTGGATGACAATCGTCGAAAGCGAAGAAGCCACCATAGCAGGGAAAAGGTTACGGATGGCGTGGCGCACGACGGTGAAGCGGTCCATGCCGGGACGTTCTTCGTGCTCCCGGTAAATCTGTTCGATAACGACAATGGCATCGTCGATAATCAGTCCCACCGAAGCGGCCATCGCGCCGAGCGACATGATATTGATGGTGATTCCTGCCAGATAACAGAGCAGGATACTGAAAGCCACCGTAACGGGAATGGTCAGCATCACTACCAGGCTCGACCGCCAGGAGCGGAGAAACAGCACCATCACGATGATGGCCAGAAACAATCCCTCATAGATGGTTTTCAGTACACTGTGGATGCTGTCTCCTACGAAAGCACTCTGATTGTAATAAGGCTTGAGTTCATAGCCTGCCGGAAGCTGCTGCCTTATCTCGTCCGCCTTGCTTTCCACCTGCTTCGCAAAATCAATCAGATTCACGCCCGGCTGCTTCACCAAATCGACAAGTACGGCATCGTTGCCGTCGGCATTGATTTTCAGGAACTCCTGCTGTTCCTGTATCTCTACTGCCGCAATATCGCCCAGACGGACAATCCGCTTGCCGTCGTTGCGGATAATGACGTTGCGAATATCGTCGATACCGTCCAACCGCGTGTCGGTCAGCGTCAGGTACAGGCGGTTGTAGTCTGCCACATTACCGTTTCCCAATACGTAATTCGTCTGTGCGAAAGCGGTCTTTATCTGTGCGGGAGTGATGCCGAGTGCCGTCATCTTCGCGGCATCGGGCTTCACGACGAATTCCTTCGCCTTGCCGCCGCGTACCACTACATTGCTGATACCATCTACTTGCGAAAACATGGGGCGCACCACGAGATTGCCCACATCGCGCAGGGCAATGCGGCTGTGTGTCTTGCTCTCCAGCGTGAATCCATAGACAGGAAATAATGATTGGTTCATCGCCTCGGTGGAGATGACCGTGCCGTCGGGCAGAAATCCCTTTATCTCGTTGATACGGCTCTCCAGCTGGGTTTTCAAGGCATAGATATCCAATCCCCATTTGAAGTAAACATCTATCACGCAACTGCCCCGGCTGGTGCTGCTCTTGACGACGGTCGTCCCCTGCACCTTCTTTACCGCGCTTTCCAACGGCTTGGTGACGGTAATCATCATGCGGTCTACGGGCTGCTGTCCGGCATCGGCTATCACGGTAATGCGGGGGAACAACACTTCGGGAAACAGGTTGGTCTGCATCTGCGTGTAGCACCACGCTCCGGCGAGCAGCAGAAGCAGCCCTACGAACAGGATAGGGCGGCTGTATAGCCGGTGGAGACTTCTTTTCTGTATTGTGTTCATAAGGCGGCCTCCTCTTTCGTAACGACGACTTTCGCCCCGTCTTCCAGACCGTATCCACCTGTGAGGATAATGCGGTCTTGCGGCGACAAGGCATCCGATTTGATTTCGATTTCCGAAGCGTTGCTGTTGCCTACCTCTACGGGTACTCTGACTGCCGTATTGTCATCGGCGAGTTTCATCACCCAATGCTCCGTGAGCGTTTCGTCGCTCTGCACGGCGCTTTTGGGGAGTATCATACCTTTATCCGAGGATAAACCGTTTTCTGTAAATACAGCCTTGACATTCATGCCTTCGGGCAGGAAAGGCGCTTTTGCCCGTGCGATTACCCGTTCCGATTGCGATACCATGTTCATCGTTGCCAACGGGGCGTGGACGGTTGCCGTCAGCCGGGTTCCGTCGGGCAGTTCCAGCAAACATTTGCTTCCGCTGTGCGCATACCGTTGCTGCTCGTAGGGGACATTAATCTCGAATACGAGGCTTCCGGCTTCGGCAACGGAGCAAAGCACAGCACCTTCGGTGATATAACTTCCCGCCTGCTGCTGCACGTCGAGGACAATACCGTCGCGCTCTGCCTGTATGGGAATGGCCGTCCGATTGCCGCTGCCCAAAGCGTGCTGTTCCTTGCTCTCTATCCGGTAAAGTATATCTCCGGCTTTCACCCTTGAACCGGGCTGTACAAGAACTTCCGTGATGAACGCCGGAATCGGAGCGCCGACCACCGATTTGTTCTGGTACGCCGTAGTGGCGGACAAGATGATTTCCTTCTCGATTTTACCGAAAGTCGCATGAGTCTGCGTGACTGCCGTTCCGGGCTTTTCTTCCTGCATGTTTCCGTTCGATGCTTTTCTTTGTCCGCATCCTCCAAGGCTTACTATAAGCGATAATAAAACGATATGATATTTCATGACTGTGATGATTTGATATTACCAATTCCAATAATTATAGGCGGCTATGACAAGCTGCTTGTTCGTACGCAGCAGCAGGCGGTCTTTCTCCGTCTGAATCTTGCTCCGGAGTACCGTAATGTAATCCAACACGGATACTTGTCCGGCGTCCATTTCTTTACCATAATCAGCCAATACGGATTCGTATTCGGCAAGCTGACGTTCTAAAGCTCTCTCTCTTTCGTCATATCTACCCAACTCGGAGAGGCACTGTTTGATTCTCATGTTTCGTTGATATTCGGAGTTCTCCTTGTAAGTCCGTATGGTGTTCTGTTGCCACACGACCTGACGTTCTTTCTGCCGCTTCTGCCTGCCGTCGAAGATGGTCCACGAGAATGTCAGTCCCGCACTCCACCCGAAGTGGCGATACCATCCGGCGAAGTCGCCGACCTGGAGACCACCGTTTACGAACAAATCGAGTTTGGGTTTGTATTGAAGGTTGAAGGAGCGCAGGGACATCGCAGTGTTAAGACTGTCCAATCGGTATTGCTCGGTGAAAAGGCTCGGTTCTCCGTCGCTACGTAACCTAACGGGCTGGCTTATATCCGACAATGCCACATCGGTCACCTCGTCGATGCCGCAGAGCAAGTTCAGATCCATCAGATGGGTATGGTAATCCTGACGGGCGGCGGTATGCAATTCGGCATTAGCCTCTTTTTCAATCATCAGCAGGTTCAAATCCGACTGTTTGGATAAGCCGTTTTCGACTAACTTTCGGACAATTTCTATTCGGTGGTCGATGACCGTCCCGACAGAATCCGTAAAGTCTATCTGCGCCTTGTCGAGCAGGCAGAGCAGGTATTGCTCCGTTACGGAACGTTCCAGTTGGTGTTCTTCCATGCGGACACGGTTATTCGCCATATCCGTGTTGATCTTTGCCTGCTCCTGCGCTATCTTGTAGGAACTTCTCCCCAAAAGGGGCTGTGTCCAGGTCGCTCCGGCATGGAAAGAGCCGCTGCTCTCTCCCAAATCATACCCGTAGTAATCCGTAGCCGACCGTGCATTCCATTTGAAAGCAGTCCGCCCGCCGTCTTTCGAGATAACCGGTACGAACAGATAGTCACCGTTCAACTCCAGCCGGGAGTGTGTGTACATGGCTTTCAGCCGTTCGAGTTCCGTTTGCTCTATCTCCGTCTGATTCCGGTAATCCGTTATCAACGGGCTATTCTTTTGGGCTGTCTCTATATAATAATGTAGAGATTTGCCACCGCTTTCCTGCCCATAGGAATACAGGCTGATAAAGCCTAATGAAAGTAATAAAAACAATCGTTTCATATTCTATTTTTGTTTTTGGGACAAAAGTAGAAGACGATTTTGGGGAAATTTGGGAGATTATTATAATATTCCAACTAAAATAAGTTATCCATTCAATTCTAACCATCTAAAACAACATGGCTGCAAATTGATTCTTATACTATAATCGGATTCACCTTCATTGTTTCCAGATTCAGAAACAATCCGTGATGTTCAATCATCCCATTACGGAACATCTTCCACAAAATATTACAGCCAAGTTGTGCCAGCGTGGAGTTGATGAACAGATCCTGTTTTTCCAACGCCTCCGCCAAAGAACAGCTCGGTCCCGAATCCTCCTCTTTCACCCTTGCGTACCTCACGAACCGGGTGATGACTTTCAAAGAGCCGACAGTCTCATATAGTTGGGAGGCGGGCTGTTTTATCTTCTTGGGAATGGTCCCTAAAACAACCTGCCCGGTTGTCTGCGTATTCCCGAAATCCATCCAATACAGCGGTGTCTCGTGATTGTGGTAATTCGAGGCAGGAATTGCTTTCAATATGTTCCACAAGTCGAGCCGTGACTTGATGTTGTCGGTACAGGTGATGGTGATGTTCGCCATATCCCCCCGCCGGGTATTTTTCATCACGGTCGGAAAAATATCCGGCACCGCCTTCCAGTCATTGCCGAAGAAGTTGTTGATGCGGGTAACGAGGCATTGCGCCTTGTTCAGTCCCATGTCGGAATACCCGAACAGCTGGCGGCCGATATTGGATTCCGTCACGATGTCCGGATCATAGAGTGTCACGAACAGTCCCGGATGCCCGAGTGCCCGCAGGGTCACGTCCAGCCTTGCCAGGCAGGTCAGCACCTGCGAGCCGGTTCCTCCCGCTCCGATGAGGTTCACCGTCACCGGATGTTGCGGGTTGATCAGATAGTTGTCTATGTAATGTACTCTTTTCATTTCAATATGTCTTTTAGTTTCAGGTTATTCAAAAGCTTCAGTTCATCGAGGTCGAAAGGCTTGTCCTTTGCGGCTTTCGTTACCAGTACCAGGTTGGATTTGGTCGGGTTGCCTTCACTTCCCAGATGGGAAAACTCCGTCAGCCAGAATTTCTTCTCCCAATACTCCAGCAGGTTCGTGTAGGTCAGGTCTTTCGGCTTCTCTATTTTTGCGGAGCCCAGGCAGACGCTCGCCCCCGTCACGTTGAAGAACGGCGCGGCATAGAGTTCCGTCTTTTCCGTCAGCTTCTTGTCCTTATAAGCATAGATATTCAGCCAACTTTCTCCGGCCACATAGATGATTCCCGGCAGGTTGTATTCCGCGTTTGCGATTTTAAGGCTTTCCCTGAAGAACATCATCCGCTTCTGCGGTGGATTGTACCAGACATATTTCTCGCTGCCCTTCCGGGGATCACACCACAGCATATTGGACGGAATCCTGCCGTATGGCGTGGTACTGTGCCTTTCGGAATAGCCGCGTACCAGCTCGTTCATGAATTCCACCGTAACGGGACGGCCTTCGCTCATCATCCCGTTCTCGTCTATGTCCCTGACCTCTATAAAATAGCTGTCGTCATAGCTGTCATCCTCACCGGAATAGGCAATCAACGCCGCCTTGGGATGGAGCAGCGCCCTCAGTTTCTTTGTAAGTTCATTCGTTTCCAACATGATTCAACTGATTAGAGTTATGAATTCGTCCGCCCACCGGAAGAACCGTTCCGGGTAATCGTCCATCCGGAACAGTTCTTCGGTGTCGGGTGACAAGTCGCAGGTCGTTACCGGAATAATATCGTAGGTTTCCCTGCTACAGGAATTGTAATAGTCGACAAGATACTCCGTAACAATATCTCCGGTATCATATATGATGCTTATCTGCTGGTGCAGGTACATCGGGAGGCAATCCGGCTCTTCCGAGTAGAAGGCGTCATACTCGTATTGCATGATGCCCCGTTCGGGTGTCAAGAACGGGAGGCCCCGTTTCATCATATCGACCAAAGGCTGTTCAAACCCCTTCCGGGGAGTATATGACTCAAGCGCTTTCGGCAGGTTCTTATAGTAAGATTTCGATTCTACCCTTTTGAGCAGCCTGCCTATTTTCCCATCCTGATAGGAAGCCAGCAATTTCATGCGGTCCTTCCAATCTTCCGGGTCGCTGCCGTCATCTTCCGAGAGCATTTCAAACATGAAATCCGTATCATCGTTCTCCCAAAAGATACCGATGCCGTTGGCTTCCATCAGATTGTGGAGGAATGTGACGGCAATCCTCCTCAAAACAGGATTGAGCGTTTCCAGGAATTTTACCGGAAAATAATACAGCGTGAAACTTCCCCATTTGTGACATTTCCACAGGCGGAAGAACAGCCTGCCGTCCTCCTGCTCGATATTGACATACAGATTGTCCCCGATAAGCGTATCCATCTCATCGTATAGTCTGGCGATGCCTTCCCCTATACTTTTCCCCGGTGTATGCACGGCTTCCTTTTGCAGTAACAAAGCGTACTTGAAATATGAATCACGCAGGAACTCGTAGTTTCCCCGCGTGATTACATTTATCTTGTCACATTCGCAATCGTCGTAGCAATCTACGGTAAGACTTTTCTGTGCCAGCGGTGTCAAGGCCGTGCTTAGAAAAGAATTACGGCCCCGCTTGGAGCCGCAATCCGTTCTTCCCTGTTCACGCCGTACTGTACATTCCTTTGCGTCTGGCTGATGACGAGCTTTGCCAGCCGTTCCAACCGGTGTTCGTCCAATGGTACACATGACTTCTTTTTTTTATTATCCTTTTTCCTGTTGTTGTTCTTCTTCATGCTCTCTATCCTTTTACCCCGATGGTGGTTGTGAACTCGTACACGGCCTTGTCGTTCTTGATGACCGGTCCGTGTACCGTTGCCGTTGTCAGCTCCGGGTAAAAATTGGAGTAATAACTCATGACCATTTCGGGACTGTCCGACGGGTTGGGATCATCGAGCGTGACCATTCCATTGTTCTTCTTGAATGTGAATGAGCGTGTCATTCCTGTGATTTCGAGTGCCATAATCTTAGACTGTTTGATTTTGATAATGTGGGACATGGGGTTCTAACATGGACTGTGGGAAATCGGGATATCCCTCGTAGTCCTCCGGACGGTAAGCCGGTCCTTCCTGTCCGGCATCGTAATGCGGGTACAGTTCTTCCGGCGCCTGCACCTGCTCCTGCCAATGCGGGTTCCCGTATACCGGTTGCGGTGCCTGCTGCGGTGCGGGTTGCTGTCCCGCGTATGGTTGCGGTTGTGGCGGGGCGTAATATTGTGCCGGTCCCTGCGGAGGTTGCTGCGGCGGCCACATCGTCTGCTGTTGCTGTGGTGCTGCAACCGGCCTCTGTTGTCCGCCGGGTACTTGTGCCGCCATCGGTTTCTGCGGTTGTGGAGGATATTGTGGAGCCGGTTGCGGCTGCCGGGCCGGCGCGGCAGTCGGTTGTGCCTGCGGTTGCGGTGCCGGTTCTTCCATCAGTTCGAACAGGCTGCCCTTGTTCATCGCCTTTGTCTGCTCCGCCACCATCCCGTCAATCTTCTTCTGGTCCTGCGGCTTGGCATAGAGGCGCGCCTGTCCGAGTGAAGTGACGGCATCCTTGTGGTTGCCGGCAGCAATCAGTTCCTCCGCCTTCTTGAAATGTTTCTCATACTTCTCGCGCTTCTCCTTTTCCTCCTTCGTCTCCTTCGACTTGGCTTCCTTGGCCGCCTTGCTCTCGGACGCGGCTTTCTCCGCCTGCGCCTCGAATTGCGCCATGTTGGAAATCAGACCCGCCGCTTTCTGTATCGGCCGTGCGACGGCTTGCAGGAATCCTGCGTCCAACTCCTGCGGCAGTCCGCTGACGGTCAGGGGGACAAGGTGGTTCTGGGCTTCGTCTTTCAGCCCGTTAGACTTCGGCAATGTGGAAACTGTCAGTTGCCCGTTCGCTTTGCGGATGACGAGGGTGAGGTCCACGCCTTCGGTCATCATCTGGTGGATTGCTGTAAAAAACATAATCTTGATGTATTAAAGGTTATTATTGAAGTTTACATTTCACTGAATAATTCCGCCAGCAGCCTGTTCCTGTCGGGATGGTGGCATATTTCCAGAATGGGGTTCAACAATGTGGAAACGTGTACCGGTCCGGTCGTCCCCCGTGGCGGGAACCTGACAGCCGGTTCGGGTTCCACGGTTCTCTTTCTTCTTGTTACGGGCATGGGCATCCTCATGGGAGCCGGCGGCGCGCTTGTGGCAAATGCTTGATTCATGACTATTTATTTTAATTGTGAATACTCGGGCTTTGGCAGCCCGTTGAACTACAAGGGCCCGGCGGTAAATGCTTCCGGTAAGGCAAGGTTTTCGGGAAAAATACCGCAGCGCAGTGAGGATGATTTTTCCCGAAACCGCAAGGCCCGACCTTGCCGTCCGAAAAGAAGCATTTGCCAACTTTGCCCGGTAGTTCCCGGTATGCCAAGCCTGTATTCTCCATCCCTTTTCCTTATTATATCTATTCCCTTCACTTCCGGATTCATAAAACATGGGAAACAAAAAGAGCCGCCCGTGATGGACAGCTCCGTTCCGTGAGGTGTTATGGGATTTGTATGGCATCTCCGGTTCATGACTGAAATTATATTATCAGAATACCAGAAAACTGAGGATGCAGAAAAGTATGGCGGCTGCTACCAGAATACAGGCAATCCGATACAGGAACTTGAAGAATCCCTGGAAGCATACGATGCTTACTGCAATCCACACGGGGGATACTCCCCGTGAATACATATAACTGAACACGATGAAGGCGATGAGGCCTAACGCAATGGTCCGTACCCATCTGTTCGCTTTTATCCTTTCGATACATTCTCTTGTTTTCATGACGTTCTATTATTTACAGGTGAAACAGTCGTTTCCAATTTCAAGGGCCGGGAGGCGGACCGCCTCCACAGGCAAGGTTTTCGGGGGAAAATACCGGAGCGGCGCGAGGATGATTTTCCCCGAAACCCGAAGGGCATGACCTTGCAGGTGGAAAACGGCGGTACGCTACCTTTGCCCGGGAATTGGAATGACGGTGTTATCTCTTCTTTCCGTTCCCGGCTTTCGGGAACGAGAATACCGGGTTGTACTCCGCGTCGAAGGTGATGGCGGCATCGAACGGCACGCCTTTCTTTCCCTTGAACCCCTTGATGAGTCGGGTGCTTCCGGACGAGAAGAGTTGTTCCAGATGGCTGTCGGTCAGTTCCTTGTTCAGGATACGGCGGAATACCAGCAGCCCGCACCCGTCCCGGTCACACTTGGCCACTTTGGAACGGAGGATGATTTTCCCCGTCTTGCACTTGGGGCAGGTGAACACCTTCTCCTGCATTGCCGGAAAATCCAAGCGCAGTATCTCGTCTGTCACCTTGCAGGTATAATCGCGGATGGACTGCATGAATGCCTCCGCATCAAGTGTATGTCCCTCTATCTGCAACAGGGCCTTCTCCCAGCTTCCCGTCAATTCCACATCGGCCACGCTCATCCCCTTCACCGCCTCGTAGATATACATCCCTTTCTCGGTCGGGACGATGCTCTTGCCGGAACGGGAGATATAGTCCCGCTTGATCAGGGTGGTGATGATGGCGGCACGGGTGGCAGGCGTACCTATGCCCAAGTCCGTGATGGCTTCCTTTGCCAGTTCGTCCGTGATGTTTTTCCCGCAGGTCTCCATAGCCCCCAGCAGGGTGGCTTCCGTGTACAGCGGTTTGGGCAGGGTCTTTTTCTGCGCCACCCCGTGTCCCATGACCGGCACGGCCTCGCCTTCGGTAAACTCCGCCGTTCCACTGTCCCGGTCCGGTTCGTCCTTGTCCCGGTCCTCTTTTCTGGCAAAGACACCGCGCCAACCCGGTTTGACGATGGCGGAGGAACGGGAGCGGAACTCCATACCCTCGCAGGTACATTCCATGACCAGCAGTTCTTTCTCGCAGGGCGGGGAGAATGATTCCAGCATCCTGCCGGCTATCAGGGTGTAGACGGTAGATTCCGCCTCGGACAGACCTTCGGGTACGATGCCCGTGACAATCAGGGCATGGTGGTCGGTCACTTTCGTGCCATCCACACTACGGGTGTTCAGGTCGGAAAGATCAAAGGACTGCCCGTATTCCCTGAATTCCGGCAGTACGGCGATTTTCTCCAACAGGGAAGGAATATGCCGCATGACATCCTCCGGGATATGACGGCTTCCTGTTCTCGGGTAGGAAATCAGTTTTTTTTCATATAACGATTGTGCGATGGAGAGTGTCTTGTCCGCCGTCAGGTCGTAATGGATGTTGCAATCCTTCTGGAGTGCAGTCAGGTCATATAGCAACGGAGGCTGCTGGAGTGTTTTCTTGCGTTCCACCTTGGTGATTGCCGCCAAAGAACCGGAAGTGATTTGTTTATATGCCGCTTCTGCCGTTCCTTTGTCCTTGAACTCTTCCGTATGGAAGAACATGCGGTGTGCGTCCCGCTGCTTCAATGTAAGGTGCAGCTGCCAGTAAGGGATGGATACGAAACTCCGGTTCTCCTTGAAGCGGGCACAAATCATGGAGAGTGTCGGGGTCTGCACGCGCCCGATGGAATTGTTCGCCGAGCCGGAGACTATAGCCAACGCGCGGCTGGCATTCATCCCCACCAGCCAGTCCGACTTTGCCCGGCAATCGGCGGCGGCATACAGGCTGTCGTAATCCTTGCCGTCCCGGAGGTTCGCCATGCCCTCGCGGATGGCCTCGTCGGTGAGCGAGGAGATCCACAGGCGCTTGAACGGCTTGGTGTAGCCCAGGTAGGAATAGATCCGGCGGAAGATAAGTTCCCCTTCGCGGGCACAGTCGGTCGCCACGATGATGCTTTCGCACTGTGCAAGCACGCTGTCAATGACTTTCAGTTGTTTGGCGGCGGCGAGGTCCGTCACCATGCCCTTGTCCGTCCTGACCTGGCGGGGTATCAGGCGGAACGGGTCCGGCAACATCGGAAGGTCTTCGGCACAGGTCTTCGTGTAGCCGTATGCGCCCGGCATGGCAAGTGACAGGAGATGTCCCATCGCCCATGTGACCATATAGCCGTTGCCGGTACAGTAGCCGTCCTTCTTGTCGGTAGCCCCGACTACACGGGCTATATCCAGGCCGACACTCATTTTTTCTGCTATGATTGCTTTCATGTTCGGATAAAAATTAAGCCGTTCCCCGTTACCGGAACCGGAAAACGGGAAACGGCGGTTTGACATTCTTTACTTGTTGGATTGGCAGGCGGCTGCTATGCCAACGGCTTGATGCCGAGAATTTCAATCAGTGCCTCGCCGTCCTTGCGCACCAGCTGGAGGGTGGCGTCCATCACCACATCCACGCCCAGCAGCACGAGGCTGAGTGACATCACTTTCGTCTTCTCTCCCTTGAGCAGCGTGTCAAGCTCCCCCGACATCTCCAATTCGTCTTTCAGGATACCGATTCCCGCAAGTTCATCCCAGTTCACGTCTTCCGCCTTGAAAGGCGTGTTGCCATTATCGTTCATGTTCATATTTCTGATTTTTTTGGATTTTACATTCATTTTATTTCCGCTCAGGCTATGCCCGCACCTTTGGACTTGCGGCTGTTCTGTTCCTGTCCCTGCTTCTGGGCGTTCGCCACCACGTTGCGCTGCGAGGCGTCACGCTTGCGGTCCGGATTCTCATTGTAGAAGTCCAGCCTGCCCTGGTTGAAGTTCGCCTTGACGTACTGCGAGATGGTCTTGCCGTCGTAGCCCTTGATGCCCTCGACGAGCACCGCCTTGCCGCTCTGGAGGTCGGCACGCTGTTTACGGTTCAGCTCCACGTCCCATACCTTTGCCGGTATCTTGAACTCGGCACGTTGCTCGAAGCCGTCCGGCGTGCGTGAGTAGCTCAAGCGTCCCGTCTCCAGATCCGCCCTGATGAAGGAGGAGAACTCCTCGCCCTTGCGGTTCACCATGTCATTGAGGAAGATGACCTTGCCCTCGCGTAGCTGCTGTTGCTCCTCCGGGGTGACTTTCACACCTCCGATCTCATTCGGGATGTAGATTTCACGCGCCCCCTCCGGGGAATCGGGATTGTAACGCGAGTAGGCGGGTTTGCCCGTGGCCTCGTCCAGCTTGACATACGAGGAGAACAGTTCGCCGTCCTTGCGCTCCATCCCCTCCACGAAGATGGCCTTGCCCGCATTGAGGTCCTCGATCTGCTTCTGGGTGAGTTCCACGCCGCCCAATGAATGGCGGTTGAAAAGCTTGTCGTTATCGAAGATGTATTCGATGCCCCTGCGTTCGGCATTGACCTGGATGTGGGCGTCGAACTCCTTGCCGCCGTTGGAAATCATTCCCTCGATGAAAACCTTCTTGCCTTCACGCAGGTCATTCTGTTCCTGCTGCGTCAGCTCCACACCCTTGATTTCCCTCGGGATGAAGACGTTCTCGGCTTTCATCGCCACCACCTCGTTGGTGAGCTTGTCGATGCTGATGAAAGAGGGGACATACTCGCCGCTACGGTTTTTCAGTTCCACCACACGTCCCATGTTGCCCGTTTCCAACAGGTTCTTCTTGTCCTCGTCGGAAAAGATGTGTCCGAAATACGGGCGGTCGAGTTCGGGTTTCTGGCGGATGCCGTGGATACCCAGCACGATGGGACCGCCCACCGACTGCTGGAAGGAGAGCCGGGCGTCCGTGCGCAGTATGGCAGAACCGAAGTTCATGCTGATGGGCACAGTCTGGTTGGTCTTGTAACCTTTGAGCATCTGGTCGAGGAGTCCACGCTCCTGAAGGTACTCGCGGGAGAGCCCGAAATTTTTCAGCTCCTCCCAGTTGATCATGGACTCGTTGTAACGGTACTTGGGCTGCTGCGTGCCGTCACCCTGGGCGGCCTGCTGCTGTGTTTCATTTTTCTTTGCCATTTCTTCTTGATTTTGATTGTTCATACTTTGGTTTTCCTTGTCGCGTGGGACGATCTCGTATTTCTTGAGAAAGTCCTCCACGGCTTTTGTCTGCTTTCCCGCGACCATGTCTTCGATGGCCTGTCTGACCTCCGGGTCTTCCAGCTTGTCCTCCTTGACGGAGAAAATGCCGAAACGTGTCGGGTCTTTAAGCTGGCTCCAGAAGTTCTTCAGGAAATTCTCGAACATGTTGGCGTACCGGTCGATTTTAAGGAAAGAGTTCCGGTGCTTCTTGTCCGCCGGGACGGTACTGTACTTCCCGTCCTTACCGATTTTCGACACCGCCTGTAAAAGCAGTTCCATCTTGTCGAAGATGAATACGATGTCGCTCATCTGCTCGTTCTCGGCCACTTGCGGTTTCGGGGGTTCGTCACTTTCATTTTTCTTTGCCATAACTTTGGTTTTTTAGAGTTGATAACTGAATTTGTCACGGCAAATATATAGTATGAATTTTGATAAATAATTGATTTATAATTAGTTGAACTATATGTTTCATCACTTATCATCACGTTTCACCGCCGGGGTGACAGCGTAAGGACAAAAACGGGGAAAACAGCGGAGGAAACGGAAGGGAACGGACTGTGGAAGGACGGAAAAAGACCGATACAAGGCGGTAGAAGGAAAAAACGGAAAGCACTGCCAAGAAAAAACGTATTATGCAGAGTTGAGAGCGAGCTGCTTTTGTCCCCGCTTCCTTGTAGTCCTTATAGTACAGGCGGCAGAGGGAAAAAGAAATTGCCGGTCGGACAGATGTTCCCATTGGGACGGCTCAAAGAGGTAAAATACCGCCGCCTGATTTTGTTTTGACCTTGTCCTATGCGTCGTAGGTCGCTTCGCTTGCTAAGTCCCGGCCTTTTCCCCAACTCGGACGGTGATACCGGAACGTTTTTTCGGGTGAAAAATTACCGCAGGGAATTTTTTGCGTGAAAACCGGAGGCCCGAACGTGGAAGGTATCGCCCTCCGAGTTATCTTCTCTGGGGGACTTAGTGAGTGAAGCGTGACTTAGGATAGCTGTTTATGGAAGAATATGAACAAGCTCATGGATGGTTATCCTGTTGGAGAAATATGGGATTTTTCCCAATTTTCTCCAGTACAACACTTGAAATCTTGATAGTTTGTTTCTACCACGTTCTTTGTTCATTGTTTCATTAGCGTTCATTTTTAATGAACATGATTAAAATGTGAACAAAACGCTTTGCGGTTTGGATTTCGTTCATTATCTTTGCAGCGTTCATTTATAATGAACATAACATCAGAATGAACAGCTATATGATATTGGCAGAACGTGAAATATTAAATTTAGCATTGGAAGCATTGCATGAAAAATTGGCACTGCCCAAAGAAATGGTCATCCTAAAGGAGGACACAGCACATAAGGAGTATGATGCGATTGTTCAGATTATGGATGTTGATTTTGTGTGTGAAGTCAAAAACACGGTGACAACCGCTACTGTCGGAAACATTACGAACCGGCTAAGAGCATTGGCTATAACAGAAAAGCGTCCTGTCTTACTGATCGCCAAATACATAACACCGACAGTCATGGATGACTTGGCCACAAACGGCATTAATACGCTGGATGGTGTCGGTAACTGCCATATCAGACATGTGAAAGGAAACAAGATTTTATTTCATCTGACCAACAAAGGAGAAAAAAACACCTTAATAACAGAGAAGCCATATCCCGCATTTCAGGAAGCCGGATTAAAGGTAATCTTCTACTTATTGCAAGATTCCCTCAATGTAAACAAGCCGTATAGAGAGATAAAGAATGCGACCGGAGTTTCTTTGGGTGCTATCAAAAACGTGCTTGACGTGTTGGTCGAGAGAAACTTCCTTCTTCTTGCCAATGGCAAGCGTATCCTTAAAAACAAAAATGTCCTTTTTAATCTGTGGGTGGAGAATTACAACCAGGTGTTGAAACCCAGGCTATTGCTTGGAAAGATGAGTTTCCGCACCGACGAGCAACGTATAAAATGGTTGGCAATGGAACTGCCTGCGGGTATGTATTGGGGTGGAGAAAGTGGTGCGAATATGGTTGAGACCTATTTGGAACCGGCTGTTTTTGATATATATACAGATATCCCTGCCGCATACTTGCTCAAGACAGGTTTTGTAAAGCAGGATGAGAACGGCGAGATAAGAATCTATCAGAAGTTCTGGAATTGGAAAACAGAAAACCATCTCGTTCCACTGATTCTTATCTATGCGGATTTGATGGGTAGTGGTAACAGCCGTTGTCTGGAAACGGCAGAAAGACTTTTGAATCATGGACTTAAAGATTACAAGTGAGAAAATAGCCAATCCGCTATTGGTGGAATTACTGAAAAAACTGACGGACAGTTTCAAACGTATGAACCGTGAGTTTTATGTCATCGGTGCGACAGCGCGTGATATAATTATCCGGCAACTCATCGGTACTGCATCCGGAAGAAAAACCAGGGATTTGGATATCGCAATTGCAATACCTGACTGGAGTGCCTTTGAAGAAATCAAAGAAAGTTTGATTGCGGATGGCTTCACGAAGTCCATGCGTATGCACCAACGTTTTTACTACGACGACTATGAACTGGACGTGGTTCCATACGGTGTCGCCAAAGAAGACGATAACATATATTGGCCGCCCGAAGAAGAGATTGCCATGTCGGTGAAAGGTTTTGATGAGGTGTTGTCAGAAGCCATTACCGTCAGCATAGACGATGAGTTCGATATAAAGATCGCTTCTCTTCATGGTTTGTTCCTTCTGAAATTCAATGCGTGGTTGGATAGAAACCTCGAAACGAGTAAGGATGCGGAAGATATATCGTTTATCCTGTCCAACTATTTTATGGCCAACCTTGACCGTAATGTTCATACGGAAGTCTATGACTGGGAAAGATTTGATGAATACATTGTCGGAGGATACTGGATTGCCCATGACCTACTTCTTCTTTTGAACAAAGAACAGATTACTTATTATAAGGATTGCATCGAAAAAGAACTTGCCAAGGGCGATGAGAGCAGGCTGGTTAACCAGATAATAGAACATAGTTATGGTCTGACCTATGAGACCGTGAGAGACGCATGGCAAACTATTGCAGATGTTTTCCAAAAAGCCATTGATGATGAAAGCATTTGAATTCAAAACTATCAGCAGCTCCGGTAAAGATAAAGTCAACGAGGATTATATCCTGTGTCATAGGCTGTCTGATAATAGCCTTGTTGCCATTCTTGCGGACGGGATGGGTGGCTTGTCCTATGGTGCGGAGGCTGCAAGAATTGCATCGGAATCCATATTGGCCACAATTATTGACAAGGTTCACGAATGTTCACCGGAATGTATGTTACGTTCGGCATTTGATGTTGCCAATGCTGCCATACAAAAGAAATGCAGGGACTTGAAATGCAAGATGGGAGCCGCACTCACCGTTACTTTGCTAATCAACGGTTCTTTATATTGTGCATGGCAGGGCAATGTAAGACTATACAAGATCGCAAACGGAGAACTATTACTGTTGACCACAGACCATATTGCACCCGGAATGGAAAGTACATTCTTGACACGATGCATCAATGGCAAGGGATATCGGGAAAGTATTCCCATTATATATGAAGAGTTAGACCGGGGCGATAGAATCCTCATTTGTTCCGATGGTTGTTATCAGTATATGGATTTGACGGAATTAGCGAAACATGAAATCATTCTTCCTGCGGAAAAAATGTCAGATGATTGTTCTTTAATAGAGATATATGTATATAATGCTTAAAAAGTGAGATTTATGAGTTGTTCGTCTGGAATAAAAAACGATTATTTCGAATATAAAGAATTGTATTCAACTTTTGGTGAGAAAGTGATTGAGGTAAGAATAAACGATTTACGACCATATTTTGCCGAGATAGCAAAATCATATAGCATTAAGTCCAATACACAATGGATTATACGAACATATTTAGCATCAAAAATGATATTAGCCTCTTCCGTATTGCTAACATCTGCACAATATGCTAAATCTAAAAATTTAAGAATCGTAGAGCCGTACTTATTATATTATCCTCTTCTCAGTTGTGCGAGAGCTGTTATTTTTACATATCCACATGTAGGTTGGAATGACGATTTAACCACAATGACTCATTCTAAAACAATAAATCTTGTTGGTGATATAGTTGCAAAATATGACAAAGAAAAAGGAGAAGAAATAAAAAAACTTATAGATTGGGCACGAGAATATAGGGAGATTTTTTCTTATAAATTTCCCGCAAATGGATTGACCGGACATCTTATAAATTTTGAAGAAGTTGTTGCAGGTTGCCGTCTCTTATGTGAAATAGCACAGTTACAAAGTGCAATTTTAGAGGCAGCTATCACAAAACATGTCACACAACAATATGGAATAGATGAAATGGAGGTTATTCGAACCTATTTATATGGTGAGAAAAATTTTCAATTTATTGATTCGGAAGATGGCTATCGATTAAACTATATTCAAAGAAAAGTGACTCGTCCTTTTTCTATTATCAATACAATGACGGAAGGAATGGTAGAGGACTTTTTTGGAGCATGGTGCAGTGATCTTGATGATAATGATGTATATAACCCAGATGAAAATTGGAGAATAATATTTCCGGTTCCATAAAAAAGGTATCCTGAAAATCCAATCAATATGGCAAGGCAGAAAACATATAATTAGCAACTAACGAAAGGAATAACAAAAGCATCAACATTAAATTCCCGATGCAAAAATTAAAAGTGGGAGCATTTTTGAAATAATAGATACTGTAGATACCTAAATTTGCCATATAGGAATTTAATCTTTGATTCTTGATGAATTTCTGCAAGAATTTGATTTTAATTCCGCAAATAGGAATTTTAGCTTTCTGATTTTGGAAATCGTGAAACAGCCTCACATTGAAAATAAAAAATGAGTCAAAAAAGTGCAGAAGTAATCAAAAACCGATTACCTCTGCACTTTTTTGACTCAATACTGTGTATGGTACAACCTGATTCAGGTGTGTATGCTCCAGCCGTGGAACGGCCCCCAATCATTACGGCAAGTGACTGGTCCGGCTTTCCACGATAGAGCAATCCTCCGACAATCCCCCTTGTCCCGTCTTGCGCCACTTCCGCGAAACCGAATGAATATGGAGCAAAATCGTAGTACAATTCGATTTCATACCTGCCGTTGGAGTTGGTTTCCCATTGTTTGAGGCGTTCGATACATTTGTTCAACGTTTCGTCACCGATGCTCTCCGCATACTTGACGGTCTTTTCGTAATGTTCATGACATTTGATTTTCATTTCCGTATGTTTTTAAGTTTATAATAAATCTTCGTATATCCCGAAACAGAGGCATCCGGTTATGGTAAAATCCTCCTGTCCCTTGTCAGCCAGTGATTTCAAATCTTCCAGGCTGTCGCAGTAGAAGAATATCTCATCATCCTTCTCCGTGTTGGAATCCATAGACAATGCTATAGTCACTTCCACCGTTTCCAATGTGTCACTCCATCGGATGATGCAGTCCGCGTAATGAGGTTCACGCCCTTGTTCGCTGTAGAATTTCAAGTAGTGGCCGCCTATTTCCTTCTTGACTTCATCCGGTTTTTTCCAAGCATTGTCGTCCACAATCTCAAACCCGAGTCCCTCCACTAATAGGCACGTTCCCTTGTCATATACCATCATGGTGCGCTTTCCCATGTGCTTCTCCCGTATCTCCGCCCAATTCGGCAGATCCCAACGCTCCACGGTCCAAATCCCGCGATAATCTTTCGGGATGGAATTGTATTCGCTCAATGTTATCTTTCTCATTTCAAGTTGATTTATAATGTTATAAAAGTTACCTTATAAGTCTTGCACGGCTTCCCGAATGCCGGACGCGGGTTGAATTCACTGCATGATTCCCAGTCCACGCTCATCGTGTAGCCGTCCGGGAAATTCTCGCCGGTGAACCGGCTTATCATCTCCAGATCCTCATTCGTCAAAAATAATTCTTCCTCGATGCCGTACTCCAACGCGAAAATCGCCCATTCGGGAATATTGTCCCAAACGAGCGCCTGTCTGCCACTTTCAATCATAATGCCGATGTTTACTGCGGTAATACCATAAGTTTGTTGATGATACTGTCCAATTCCGTTTCCCATTTGTCCGTACCGTCCATGACCGACGGATAGGTCAGCTGTTGCCACTGGCGGTAATCGAACAGTTTCATCCGCAACGGGTAATAGTCGAACAGTTTCCGGTTGCCAAGGAATACTCTCAGGTGGTTGGTTCCCACTTCCATCAGTTTCAGACCATAATTGTCAAGAATCTCATGGAACCTTTTCATAGGTGTGAAGTTGCTTCTCTTTTTCATGTCCTTTATGTTTTTATTGTTTGAATCCTATTATATTTCAGTAGCACATTTTGTACAGGGCATCATCGGTCAATGTGCATAATTCCTCGTCCGTACAGTAACCGTCTATCTCTTCATTCGCTTCCATTGCCTCATAAATGCCGTTACGCATATCGTTCACCAACTCGTCACGCAGTCTTTCCACCGATACCCTGAATGTGCCATTGCCGGCCTGGATTTCCCTGACCGGATACGCCACTCCTTTCCAGTAGGTCTTTTCTATACCTATTTCATCGGTACGTCCCTCCATACGATTCAGATATTCTTTTATGATATCCCCATGACAAGGGTTCGGCTTGCAGAAACATCCCAGCGTCTTGCCCTGCAATTCTTCAATCCGCCCGCGGAACTCTTCATCCGTACTTAAACGATGGTAGAAATACTTCCTGTAACTCTCCAGCGTACTGCCTCTTGCCATTGTCGCTTCCAGCCTGAACGGGTTTCCGAAATAACCGTCTTTCCCATGTCCCGCTCTTCCTATGTAAACGTCACAGGATTCCTTGCGGATATTGACTACTCTTGTCTTGCTCATAACTTGTTTTTTAGTTCGTTAAACATTTCTGACCGGCAAGCCGGTATTTTATTTCTTGCCTGCCTCACCGTTCCGTGCCGGATTGTGCAAGGCTTTTCGGGAAAATACCGCAAGCGGAGCGCAGAAGATTTTCCCGAAAACCCGTAAGGGCCCCGGCCTTGCTCAATCCAGAGGGCACGGGACGACCTTTGCAGGCTGAAATAAAAAAACGGCCTTTCAATTGCTATTCATTGTCCTTGTCGTTTTCTTCCTGCGGAATCAGGTGTTTCAAATCAGGATCATTGGATATCCTTTCCTTTTCATCCTCTATTATCCGGACCACGTCCGCCTTGATTCGGGAATAGTTGCGGTCTATCTGCTGTTGCATGATGTCGTTGCCGTCCGCGTCCTTGAACTCGTTGATGACGGGTATCTTCTTGTAGGCTTTGGTTTCCGCCGCCACCTTCTCGTTGTCGACAATGATGCGTGCATGGAAAATCTTCTGGTCTATCTCTTCCCCGAAGTTGTCTGCCACGCTGCCCACGAATGTACCTTGCGAGAGGTTGGCGATTTTCGACGCCGGAATGAGGAAATCCATCTGCGTGTTGATGGAGGTGGAAGTGTCCTGCCGGTTGATGGAGATGGATTGCCGCTGCTGGAGTATCTTTCCGAAGCGTTCCGAAAGGTTCTTGGCCGTTTCACCCACGACCTGACCGCTGAAGATATTTCCCACAGTATTTTGGATGACTTTCGCCTCTTTTTCACCGTAGTCACGTGTCAGCTGGGAAAAGTCCTGGAAGCCGAGGCAGACCGCCACCTTGTTGCTTCGGGCGGTGGCAATGAGGTTGTCGATACCGCGAAAATAGATGGTCGGAAGCTCGTCTATGATAATGGAACTCTTGAGCTGTCCCTTCTTGTTCACTAACTTTACGATACGGGAATTGTACAGTCCCAATGCCGCCGAATAAATATTCTGGCGGTCAGGATTATTTCCCACACATAATATTTTCGGGTGTTCCGGGTTATTCAGATCCAATGTAAAATCATCACCTGTCATCACCCAGTAAAGTTGTGGGGAAATCATCCTTGAAAGCGGGATTTTCGCCGATGCTATCTGGCCCTGTAATTGGTCTTGCGCTCCGCCTTGCCAGGCATCCATGAACGGGGAAAGGTAATTCTCTAAGGAAGGATACGAGGTCAGAATAGTAAAAATATCGGCATACGGCTTATTCAGAAATTCTATCGCGTGAGGGAACGTACAGTATTTACCGTCCTGATAGATGCGCAAGTACCAGATAATAGCTGCCAGAAGGATTATCGGGGATTCCACGAAGAAATCGCCCTGCTTGCTTATATCGGGTAAGTCAAGGGCATTGCTGCCCCCTTCTCCCCTAAGAACCGTACGTG